>Ga0190274_10001663_pt1 | contig 13041 bp, 6 predicted proteins | sample Popmic531T_FD_133002 | JGI IMG/M metagenome (GOLD analysis project Ga0190274, IMG submission 133002) | Populus adjacent soil microbial communities from riparian zone of Yellowstone River, Montana, USA - 531 T | ecosystem: Environmental > Terrestrial > Soil > Riparian zone | place: USA: Montana...
ACTTAATAATGTAACCTTTCTTAAAAGAGATGAATGGCGTGGCGAAGACATGCAATTTCGATTAACCTCTATGGACCTGGATGCTGATGAAATCAATCTCAATTCTAAAAAGATAGAAATAAATTCTATTGATTTTTCTGACCCTGTTTTTTTAATTAAAAACTATACGGGCAAAAGACCCCGTTCTATAAAAGTTGTAACCGAAAATGAAGTGATTGCCGATGAACAAAAAATTGACTCATTATTAAAATGGAACCCGGATAGCTGGTCTATTCATATTGGTAAATTAAATATCAATAACGGCGATTTTAAAAACATAAAAGTGATCAGTGGATCCTATGATGATTATTTTGATGGAAGAAATATTGATTTTGCCTCTATCAATGCAAGTTTTAAAAACCTGGTTTTTAATAATGATACATTGACGACTTCCCTGGAATTAAGCACAAAGGAAAGAAGCGGCTTTGAAGTAAAGTCAATGGTAGCGGATGCAAAACTTACTCCGCATGAAATGTCATTTGATAAATTAGAGATCAAAACAAATAATAGTGTCATCCGCGATTATTTCAGTATGAAGTATGAAGATTTCAATGACATGAATGACTTCATTACTAAAATAAGAATGCAGGCTCGCTTTGAAAATGCAGAAATTGATAGTGATGACATCGCTTTTTTTGCCCCGGCTGCAAAAACATGGGATAAAAAAATTAAAATAAGTGGTCTTGCCAGAGGTACTGTTGATGATCTTTTTGGAAATGAAATGTCAATACAAGCCGGTAACAATACTTACCTGAATGGTGATATAAGCTTGACCGGGCTTCCAGATATCAATAAAACATTTATTGATTTTAAAGCAAACAGCTTTCGTACGACTTATAGTGATGCAACAACCTTCATTCCCGATATCAGGAAAATTACCATGCCTAATTTGAAAAGCATTTCCTACCTGGATTTCAATGGAAGCTTTACAGGGTTTATAAAAGACTTTGTTACTTACGGAATTATTCACACTAATCTTGGAACTATTACCAGTGACCTGAATATGAAATTGCCTGATGGCAAACAACCCTTTTATTCAGGAAATATTGCCTCACAGGATTTCAAACTTGGTGTGTTTGTTAATGACCCTAAAATAGGAACCATTTCATTTGCGGGGCAGGTAAAAGGCAGAGGATTTAACTGGAACACTATCTCTGCAGATATGGATGGCGACATCAAACATCTTGTTTATAACAACTACCGTTATGAAAACATAAAAGCAAAAGGAACACTTGGTAAAAAAATATTTAACGGTGACTTTTCTATAAAAGACTCTAATGCTGTTGCATCACTTCACGGTATTGTGGATCTTAGCGGCGAGATCCCCCGGTTTAATTTTTTAGCTGAGGTAGATACGTTGAATCTAAAGCCGCTGAACCTATTAAAAGATAATTTTTCGTTTGCCGGCAAATTAGATTTTAATTTCACAGGTGATAATATTGACAACTTCTTTGGAAATGCAAGCATTCGTAATGCAACAGTTACAAAAGATGGCAGATCGATTCCACTTGATTCGTTTGTAATAAATTCAGAATACATTGACGGTGCTAAACATCTGTCGGTCCGATCACCCGAAGTGGAAGGAAATATCAACGGTGATTTTTCACTGAAAGATCTTCCAGAAGCCTTTAAGCTTTTTTTGAATAAATACTATCCTGCTTATATCAAGGAGCCTTCAAGAAAAATTCGTGACCAGGCATTTACTTTTAATATAAAAACAAATTATGTTTCGGACCTGCTGAATCTTTTTGATACAACCTTCCAGGGGTTTAATGACGCCGAGGTAACCGGGCGACTCGATACAAGACAAAATCAACTGGAACTGGCTACTAATGTTCCTGCTTTTGCCTATAAAAATTTTGAGTTTCAAAATGTGAGTATTAATGGTAAAGGGACATTTCAAAATCTTGCTCTCACCACTACGATCGATCATTTGAAAGTTAGCGATAGCCTTAGTTTCCCATTTACTCAGATTGATCTGTTAGCAAGAAATGATTCCACCAATGTAAAATTCATCACTGAAAGTAATAATAGAAATATATCGGGTGGATCGATAAATGCACTGGTAAGAACTTTTGATGATGGGATCGCCATAAAGTTTGACACGTCAAATTTTGTATTGAACAGCAAGAAGTGGTCAATTGAAGAAAATGGAGAACTTGAATTAAGATCGAATACCGTTTCACATGGCGAAATCGTATTAAAGGAAAGTAACCAGGAGATAAGAGTAAAAACAGTGCCTTCCGGTACCGGCGATTGGAATGACGTTAAAATTGACTTGAAGAATTTTAATCTTGGCGATGTATCTGCATTCCTTGTAAAAACAAATAAGATCGATGGGCTTATTTCAGGAGATATTACAATTGAAGATCCCAACAAAACTTTTAATATAACCTCAGATGTTCAAACCGATCAATTGAGTATTGACAATGACAGCATTGGCCAGATAAGGGCACATGTATTTTATAATAATAAGACCGGCAATTTGATAGCAAACGGTAAAACTGTGAACCCTGATCAAAAACTTGATTTCGATCTTAATCTTTTTCTAAAGGATCTGGCTACAAATGGAGAAGATGTGATCAACATAAATCCAGAACGATATCCTGTAAAGATCGCAGAACGATTCATTGGTAATTTATTTACAAATCTTGAGGGTTTTGCAACAGGGCCCTTAAAGATCATTGGTCTGGGGCCAGATGCAAAGTATATTGGTAAAATGAAACTCGAAGATGCCGGACTTAAGGTGATCTTTACTCAATGTTACTATAAATTAAGCGACGCAGAAATCACATTCAAAGAGGGTGAACTTGATCTTGGCCAGCTTACATTAATTGATACCGTAACTCATAATACTGCAACATTAAGTAATGGGATACTAAAACACAATGGATGGCGTGACCTGGTGTATAATATAAGAGCAGAAGTTGATGATGAACCTATGCTTTTACTTAATACAACTCGAAAAGATAACAGTAGTTTTTACGGTTATGCTTTAGGAACCGGCTCCTTTTCATTAACAGGTCCGCAATCAAATATGCGGATAAAGATCGTGGGCAAAGCATCAGAACAAGACAGCTCTGATATCACAATACCTAATACAACAGGAAAAGAAAGCGGGATCGCTGATTTTCTGATCGAAAGAAAATATGGTAGGGAACTAACTGACTCCGCTATTAGCAACAATGAAACAAATATTAGTTATGATGTGGATATTACTGGTAATCCAAAAGTGAATGTAAGGGTAGTAATAGACGAATTAACCAATGATGAAATTCGGGGTCATGGTGAAGGCAATCTGAGGATCATTTCAGGTACATCGGAAAAAATGACCATGCGTGGACGATTTGATATCAATGACGGCGTTTACAATTTCAGTTTTCAATCCTTCTTTAAAAAACCGTTCGAGTTAAATAAATATGCAAATAATTTTATTGAATGGAATGGTGACCCTTTTCATCCGATCGTAAATATTGAAGCGGTTTATAAAACGGAAAGGAAAGTTGATTTCACTCCTTTGATAACGAATAATATTCCCAGCTCTAACATTTCTTCTTTCCGTGATTTTGTATATGTAGTGGCAAAAATGAGGGGTGATCTTTTTAAACCCGATATCACATTTGCACTTGACTTTCCTACGGAAAGCCTTGCTAAAACCGATGCCACTGTTTCGTTTACCATTGAAGAAATCTTAAAAAATGAAAATGAGCTTAACAAGCAGGTTGCGTTTCTTGTGGTATTCAACAGTTTTGCACCTTCTAACACAGGTTCATCTTTAGGCCTGGCTTCAAGCGCAGGTGTCGATCTTTTTGTAAATAGCATTTCAGATTTTCTCTCTTCTCAAATTAATGGAGTGCTCAATAATATTTTATCAAATAAGCTGAAGATACCGGGCTTATATGTAAACTTCTCAGGTTCGCTTTACAATCCAAATCCTATTGGCGATGAGTTCCTTTATGATAGAACTAACCTGAATCTTTCTGTAGGCAAGACGATATTTAATAACCGTGTTGTGCTTTCTTTTGAGGGCAATTATGATGTGCCGTTTCAATCAACTGCTTCGCAGGTAAACAGTGATCTGCTTACAAATTTCACAACTGAATTTCTTATAAATAAAAGTGGTTCTATCCGTGCAACAATTTTTTATAGAGAGAATGTTGACTTGTTAACTGGTTATTCTACCAGCGCCGGCAAATCAAGAAAATATGGCACCAGTCTAACATATCGCAAAGACTTTAACAGGCTAGGAGATATTTTCAGACGTAAAAAGAAAATGACAACAACTCCGGCACCGTTAGATACGCCTACAAAACAAGGCAATTAAAGAATTATTTTTGGAGATCTATTCTTTGTCGTCATCCATGATCTCATGTCCGAGTTTATCTCTTTTTGTCAACAGATATTTTTCATTATGCGGATTAGATGAAATTTCTATAGGAATGTTTTCTACGATCTCAAGACCATAACCCATAAGGCCCACCCTTTTCTTTGGATTGTTGCTGATCAACCTCAATTTGCAAATTCCGAGATGCCGTAAGATCTGGGCGCCAATGCCATAATCTCTTTGATCCATTTGAAAACCAAGATGAAGATTTGCTTCCACAGTATCCAATCCCTGCTCCTGCAATTGATACGCTTTTAATTTATTTACCAAACCAATGCCGCGGCCTTCCTGGTTCATATACAGGATTGCACCTTTACCTTCTTTCTCCACCATTTTCATAGCAGCATGCAATTGCTCACCGCAATCGCAGCGCAGTGATCCAAGAATGTCGCCAGTGAAACAAGATGAATGCACTCTTACCATCACCGGTTCATCTTTTTGCCACTCGCCTTTAATTAATGCAAGATGTTCGTTGCTGTTATGTTTCTCTTTGAAAGCAACCAATTTGAAATCACCATATTTTGTCGGCATGTCAACTCTAACCACTTCGTCTATCAGCGAGTCTCTTTTTATTCTGTACTCAATAAGATCTTTAATAGAAATAATTTTGAATTCGAATTTTTTTGCTACTTCAATTAATTCTGGCAAACGGGCCATCGTTCCGTCATCATTCATTATTTCAACTAAAACACCTGCAGATTCAAAACCTGCAAGACGTGAAAGATCGATAGCGGCTTCGGTATGCCCAACTCTCCTTAACACCCCACCCTTTTTTGCACGCAATGGAAATATATGACCCGGTTTTCCAAAATCAGAAGGCTTCGTTTCAGGATTGATCAATGCATGAATTGTTTTTGAACGATCATGTGCTGAAATACCTGTGGAGCATCCGTGACCTAACAGATCAACAGAAACAGTAAAGGCAGTTTCATGCAATGCAGTATTATTATTAACCATTAATTCTAATCCCAGTTCATCACAGCGATCTTCAACAAGAGCTGCACAAATAAGACCTCGGCCATGTTTGCTCATGAAATTAATGACCTGAGGGCTCGCATGACGGGCAGCAATAATAAAATCCCCTTCATTTTCCCTATCCTCGTCATCCACAACGATAACAATTTTACCGGTCTTGATATCTTCAATGGCACTTTCGATGCTATCTAACATACTTAATCAAGTTTTGGCAAAATTACACACAAACAGGTGGAAGGAAAGTGGAAAATATTTTGATATAAAGAGCAGCGTTTCAGAGCCCCTACCCGATTCACTAAAAGATTATATACCAACAATAATTTGTTAATATTTGGGTATATTTAACCGGAAGGAATTCCCTTTCTTTGCACCAATAAACTAATACTTATGCTTAAGAGAATCTTATTTCCACTTGCAATGGTGTTTATTGCAAATAGTTTTTTGTCAGCCCAAATCACCACCTCGAGCATTAGTGGTATCGTTACAAGCAGCACGGGTGAACCGCTGGTTGGAGCATCAATTATCGCCACACATCAGCCATCAGGCACTCGTTATGCAACTGTTTCGCATTCAGGCGGTGAATATTCAATTAGAAATATGCGGGTGGGTGGACCCTACCTGATACAAATTAGCTTCGTGGGTTTTGATATGGAAAGAGCTGACGAGGTCTATTTGAAACTTGCTGAAAACTTTATTGTAAATAGTAACCTGACAAAAACAATTGGCACTTTAGAAAACGTTATCGTTACTACAGGCAGAAGAAATCCTATAATGAATTCCGGTAGAACCGGTGCAGTCACCAATATTGGAAAAAGAGAAATTAGTAATATGCCAAGTATTACCAGGAATATTAATGACCTCACCCGTCTTACTCCACAAGCAAGCAGCACATCTACAGGTGCGATAGCAGGAGGTAATTATCGCCAGAACAATATCACAGTGGATGGATCTGATTTTAATAATTCATTTGGGATCGGTTCTAACTTACCAGCACAAGGCTCCCCTATTTCATTAGACGCTCTTGAGGAAATATCTGTTAATATTACTCCTTTTGATGTAAGACAATCTGGTTTTATCGGCAGCGCTTTAAATGCTATTACCCGTTCTGGTACTAATAAATTTCAGGGGTCAGTTTATACTTATTGGAGAGATGAAGTGCAATCAGGTAATAGAGTAAATAAAACAACTTTTAAAAGACAAACATACAAGTTCAATCAGTATGGAGGCAGACTTGGAGGCCCAATTATTAAGGATAAGCTTTTCTTCTTTGTCAATTTCGAAACCGAACATACAACTACTCCTGGACAACTAAATGTAGCGGCTACAGCTTCAAATCCGTTCGGAAGTTCATCAAATGTTGCCAGGCCGACCGCTACTGAATTGGATGCTATCAGGTCTCATTTATTGACAACCTATGATTATGAAACCGGCCCTTATGATAATTATGATTTAGAAGGTGACAAAACAAAATTCTTATTTCGCCTTGACTGGAATATTGCCAAAGGGCACAAAGTAAATTTTAGGTATAGCCGGGTAGAAAGTAGTGATCCGGCGGCAATGAGTGGCTCTTTTGGTAGCACAGGTCTAACGGGTCTAAATCGGACAGCAACAAATGCCCTATGGTTTAAAAATTCTAATTATTACCAGGATTATAATTTTTATTCTTATGCGGGTGAGCTTAACTCTAATTTCGGTTCAAAGATTTCTAATACTTTAAGATTTTCATATAACAATCAGAATGAACCCCGGAGTTCGGACAGTAAAGATTTCCCATTTGTTGATATAATGAAAGATGGCTCTGTGTTTACCACCTTTGGCTATGAACCCTTCAGCTATGGAAACTTTCGGGATGTAAAAATTTATTCACTTGTTGACAATCTTAGTCTTTCAGCCGGTAAAAATAATTTTCTATTTGGCTTCCAGGCAGATTACACTGAAACTCTTAATGGTTTTCAACCCCTCGGTGCCAGCTATTATCGGTTCGACAAGTTTGATGATTTTAAAAATGGTGTAAAACCGCTTGATTTTGCTTACACTTATTCATTAAAGAAAGATTACTCCCAGGCAATATCCAGGTTTAAGTTTCAACAATACTCTTTGTTATTTCAGGATGAGATCACTTTTTCAAAACAATTCAAATTAACTGTTGGGGTAAGAGCTGATCTATCATCATATCCTGAGGTTGCAGAAATAAAAGACAATCCATTAGTTTCCGGACTCACTTTTGCAAACGGTGTGAAAGTAAATACCGGTAAACTTCCGGACGATAAAATTTTATTTTCTCCAAGAGTCGGCTTTAATTGGGATCTATATGGGGATCGCTCACTTCAGATCCGTGGAGGAACTGGGATCTTCACCGGAAGAGTTCCCTATGTTTGGGTCGTAGGCCAAAGTGCAAATTCAGGTATGATCCAGGTTACTCAGGCCTTCAACGGACAGGCTAATACACTTGGGCCATTTAATCCAGCGATTGGTTTTTATCGTCCCGCAACACCACCAAACCCGGGCTCTACGGTACCTTCAACAGTAACAGCGTTTGCGCAGAATTATAAAATGCCACAATCCTGGAAGACAAGTATTGCTATAGATATAAAACTTCCATGGGGCATGGTCGGTACATTAGAGGGCATTTATAACAGGGATTATACTAATACCTATTCTCAAAATGTTAATCTCCTGGCCCCTACTCCATTAAATGTGGTGGGATATCCGGATAAAACCAGAATGATGTACCCAGTAATTACAAATGCTGCAAACAACATCAATAAGTTGGTTCAAACTGCACCTGGAATATTAGTGCCTTCGTCCACTGGCACACTTCCTTTAACAATGATTGTTACAGGTAATGAAAAACGAGGATTTTATGCTTCGTTTACTGCTAAACTTGAAAAACAATTCCAAAAAGGATTCTCTGCAATGATTGCTTATACCAAATCATTAGCTAATTCCTATTATGACGGCATAGGTGATCAGCCAATAAATACATGGAATTTAACTACTACAGTAAATGGCTCGAATAATCCTGAATTAGGTTACGCTGGTTATGTTGTCCCGGATCGTGTAATAGGCGGTCTCTCTTTTCGTAAAGAATACTTAAAACACCTTGGAACAACAATTTCTTTTGTATACGAAGGTTCTATTGACAGCCGGTTTTCTTATATCTACAGCAGAGACTTCAATCGTGACGGCACTACAGGCGATCTTATATATATACCAAAAGATGCAAGAGATCCCAGTGAAATACAATTTGTACAAGCCACAATCAGCGGAGTAAACTATTCTCCTGCCGAACAAGGCCAATTATTCGAAAACTTTATTACCCAGGATAAATATCTGAGTAAACACAGAGGACAATATGCTGAAAGAAATGGAGCTCAACTACCATGGAGAAACCAGTTAGATGTTAGATTGTTACAAGATATCTTTGCTAATATTGGTAAAAACCGGAATACGATTCAACTTGGTCTGGATATTTTTAATGTAGGGAATTTGATCGATAAAAATTGGAGTAAAAAGAGATTAACCAGTACAGCATTTATAGGCAATAGCGGCGTACCAATATTACAACCAACAAATGAAGGATCATTGGTTGCAGGTGGTAGTGGTACTGTGGTTCCAACTTTCAGGCTTGCACCTGACAGGCTGGGTAACATAAATACCAAGAGCTATATTGATAACGTTTCAATTTCTTCTACTTATTATATGCAGTTTAGTATCCGGTATATCTTCAATCAGTAATAATACAATCTGAATAAATAAAAAGTCCCATTAACATGGGACTTTTTATTTATTCACCCGATCTCTAGTAAAGTATGGTCTATATCAGACCGTTCAATGTATTTTATTCAATTCACTTTGATTAATCTGACTTCCCCAACCCCATTTCAAAAAAGCCGGCATAGCCTGTCCCCAGGTTTTTACATCATGTTTTCCCTCCTCATAATTTATATACCGGATGTCATTACCATTACGATACCCTTTTTTTTCTAACTCTTCAATTAAGCCAAGCGTATCATCAATTGAATCGATGATCCCATTATTATTCCTGTCCATCTTTTCATCAAGAGAACCAGTAGTAAAATAAAATTGTAATCCCGGCTTATAATCGCCTTCTCTTATAAGTTTGTGGATGATTCGATCTGTGTCTTCATTATAACCTTGAAGCAGGTCTTTTGATCTCCACCATAATGAACCAGAAAATACCGCAGCTTTTGAAAAATATTCAGGGTAGTGCCAAACAGTATCGATGGCCGAAAGACCACCTAGCGAAAAGCCAGCGTAGGCTTTTTCTTTAAAATTATTTCCGAAGATTTCGATTATGAACGGAAGCAATTCATTCAAAACAAATTGCTGATGCAATCGGGCTTTTACTCCCCTGCCTTTATAATCCAACTCGTTTGCCGTTCCATACTCCATTTTTCTATCAACACTACAATAAATGCCAACACAAAGAACGGGTTCTATTTCTTTTTGTTCATATAGCTCAGCCAACATCTGGTCAAAATGAAATTTAGGAAGATCTTGCCCATCATTAATTATTAATAGGCTTACTAGTTCGCTAGCCGATCTTACAGGCGGGAGATAAATATCTATAAGGACATCTCTTTCAAGGTGGGTAGAATGCCGAACTAAATTTTGTACGGGAACAGAAACCTGCTTCAAACGCTGCATTTGCGCAAAATTAGGGGATGCATATTAAAGATAACCGTGCTTTGTTTTGAAACAATCCTGTTTCTTTTTTGTTTATCTTCTCTTTAAAAAATACATTTGATTACTTACCAGCCCCAAAAAAAACTTATCCAAAATCAAATTAATTTTTATGAAGAAGATCGGCGTATTACATGGAAAAGAAAGAAGTTTTCCAATGGCTTTTGTCGAAAGGGTTAATAGTAAAAACATTTCCGGGATCATGGCTGAATCTGTTCGTATTGAAAAAGCGATACAAGGCGAACCAACCGGTTATGCTGTGATAATCGATCGTATATCACAGGATGTTCCTTTTTACCGCACATGGCTAAAAAACGAAGCATTAACAGGAACTGCTGTTATCAATAATCCATTTTGGTGGAGTGCCGATGATAAATATTTTAACAATTGCCTGATGACAAAAGTGGGTGTGCCAATTCCTAAAACTGCTATTATTCCTTCAAGAGATCATCCTGACGATACCACCGAAGAATCATTCAGCAATCTTGCATATCCAATGGATTGGGAAACAATATTCAAATATGTTGGCTTTCCTGCTTATATGAAACCATTTGCAGGTGGCGGCTGGAAACATGTATATAAATTGGATAGTAAAGAAGATTTTTTTGATAAGCATAGCGAAACCGGGCAGTTGGTAATGTTGTTACAGGAAGAAATTGTTTTTACCGAATATTATCGCTGTTATTGCATCGGCAGAAAACATGTTCGCATTATGCCTTATGAGCCACGTAATCCGCATCATCTTCGCTATGTAGCAAGTTTTACTCCATCGCCTGAGCGATTAAAACAAATGGAAGAAATTGTTCTACGTATTTGCAATTATCTTGGTTATGATTTTAACACAGTTGAGTTAGCAATAAGAGACGGAGTTCCTTATGCAATAGATTTTTGTAATCCTGCTCCCGATGCTGAACGCACTAGTGTTGGTGACGAAAATTTTGCATGGGTAGTGGAAACTGCAGCCAACTATGCAATTGAAAGAGCATTGGAACAAAAAGATGGGCAAGATAATTTGACATGGGGTGAGTATATTAAAAGAGGCGCAAATAAAACTTCATTGGTTTAAAGGCTTCAGAAAAACTATGGCAACACTCAATTATAAAACATTTACCCTTGGCGTAGAAGAAGAGTACATGGTACTTGATCCTGAGACAAGGGAATTGAAAAGTCATGAACAAAAGATAGTGCATGAAGGTCAAAAAGTGATCAAGGATAAAGTAAAGGCAGAAATGCACCAGGCTGTGGTGGAAGTTGGAACAGATATTTGCGCTGATGCAGATGAAGCATGGCAGGATGTAGCAGCTTTAAGAAAAACAATTTCTGAAATTGCCAGCGGCCTTGGTTTCGCAATGGGAGCTGCTGGAACGCATCCATTCAGTCACTGGGAAAGCCAATTAATAACTGATCACATTCGGTATAACGAATTAGTAAATGAATTACAGGAAGCGGCCCGCAGTAATTTAATTTTTGGATTGCATGTGCATGTGGGAATGGAAAATCGTGAGATGGCAAATCATATTGCCAATAGTACAAGATATTTTTTGCCCCACATATATGCATTGAGTACGAACTCTCCTTTTTGGGAAGGTAGACTCACAGGCTATAAATCTTTCCGGACAAAAGTGTTTGATAAATTCCCCCGTACAGGCATTCCTGAAGCTTTTGATAGCATTGAAGCTTATGAAAACTATGTAAAGCTATTGGTGAAAACAAACTGCATTGATAATGCAAAAAAAATATGGTGGGATCTAAGAGTACATCCGTTTTTTAATACTGTTGAATTTCGTATTTGCGATATCCCGCTTACTGTTGATGAAACGATCACCATTGCCACACTTTTCCAGGCGGTTTGTGCAAGAATTTATCTTTTACGCAGCAAGAACCTGAATTTTATTCAATACTCCCGGGCATTGCTTAATGAGAATAAGTGGAGAGCCAGTCGTTATGGCATTGATGGTCGCCTGATCGATTTCGGAAAAGAAGAAGAAGTGAACACCCGTGCACTTTTATATGAGTTGCTTGATTTTATTGATCCCGTTATAGATCATCTTGGCAGCCGGCATCGTCTTGCACATATCCATAAAATTTTGGAAAATGGTACCGGCGCTGACCGGCAATTAAAAATATTTGAAGAATCAAAAAATCTTGTAAGTGTTGTCGACTACATAAGACAACAATTTTTAGCGGGAATATAAAATCATTTTAAACCCCTCACAATTATGAGTTTTATTGTAAAACTTACAACATTTGTGGAAACAAGTGAAACAGCTCGACACCAGAATATGATGACCTTTTATGTCGAAAAGTGAATTAAGGATATGTAGCAAAGGTCACAGGTTTTATAAAAGCAGCAATTGCCTAACTTGTCCAATCTGTGAAAAAGAAAAAAAGCCTGAGGTGGGTTTCCTTTCAATTATATCGGCACCAGCAAGACGAGCACTTGAACGCGAAGGCATCAATACGCATTTAAAACTTTCAAAATACAGTGAAAAGGAACTTTTAGAATTACATGGCATAGGGCCAGCCTCAATTCCTCCGCTTAAAAAAGCATTGAAAGAAAAAGGACTTTCATTTAGAAAAAAATAAATTGATTGCTGAATATGAAGACGATTGATATATCTAAGATTATTTTTCAACCTGTCACCGTCACATTTTTTGAAATGCATAAATCCAAAGAGTTGCCCGTTTCTCTAACCGGCACCCATTTCGGTTTATTACTCAACCCAATCCCAGTTAATGAATACAGGAAATTTTATTATGGCGTTGGAGAAAAACATTTTTGGCTGGACAGGATGGTTATGCCCGACGAGGAATTGTCTGATAAAATAAACGCAAGCAATGTTGATATTTTTATTTTCTATGTAAATAAAGAAGTAGCAGGATATATTGAATTTGTAAAAGAAGAAAAATATGTAGAGATCCTCTACTTCGGATTA
>Ga0190274_10001664_pt1 | contig 13026 bp, 15 predicted proteins | sample Popmic531T_FD_133002 | JGI IMG/M metagenome (GOLD analysis project Ga0190274, IMG submission 133002) | Populus adjacent soil microbial communities from riparian zone of Yellowstone River, Montana, USA - 531 T | ecosystem: Environmental > Terrestrial > Soil > Riparian zone | place: USA: Montana...
AATTTCAAGAAAAATTACATCATCAACGACGCGATGCAAGTTAGTCAAGAGAACGGCTTGACGGCAGGAGCGGCCATACCTTATTGGCCTGTAGACTGTTTCTCTATCAATGCGGGCGGTTCTCCTGGACTTGGTGCCGCACAAGTCGCTAGCGTAACTCCGGCAGGTTCGCCAAATCGATTGCGAGTGGTAGTAACGACGGCTGATACGTCAATTGCACCTACCGATATCGTATGGGTTGAAAGCAATTTGGAAGGATTGCGTGTTGCTGATCTAATGTTTGGCACTGCTTCAGCGAAGGCTATCACCTTACGCTTCGGTGTTAAAGCGCCAGCAGGAACGTATTGTCTGGTGGTAACCAATAGCGCCACCAATAGAACTTATGTGTCGGAGTATGTCATTTCGGCTGGTGAGGCTAACACTGACGTTGTAAAGAGCTTTACTGTTCCGGGTGATATAACTGGTACTTGGTTGAAAGACAACGGCGCAGGGATTAAGTTGCGTTGGGGCCTTATGGCCGGAACTACTTTCCAACAGGCTGCTGGTGCTTGGGGCACAACGAATGCCGTTGGGTCCCCAAATCAATTCAACTTTATGGGGTCTACTTCCAACGTCTTCGAACTGTTCGATGTCGGACTGTACGAGGGCACGACCGCGCCAGCATTCACGGTGCCGGATTTCGCTGACGAGTTGGTGAAATGCAAGCGTTACTGGCAATCGAGCTACGATCACGGTGTAACTCCGGGTGCAACTTGGGTTAGCGGCACCGATGGTTTCAAATACTCGCACCCAACGGCGGTATTTGCCGCATCGTGGTCCATCTTACCGATGCGAGCCGATCCCACCCTAGTATTCTACGATCATGCTGGTGCGGCTAATAGAATATCGTGCTACAACGGTACAACGTTTGTCGCGGGGCAAACTGGATACACTACAATAGCAAGACAGAATATGTTAGAATTGCAGCACGGCATTGGCAGTATGACTTACACCAATTTTGGCTGGAAAGCTGACGCAAGGCTATGACGGAGACAAAAAATTGGTTCCGCGACAACTCGACGCTGATCTACTTCCTGATCGCGCAGTTCATAGCGATAGGAGCGTTCGTAGCAAGCGGTCTCGCTTATATGGTAAAGTTGGAAACTCGCGTTGCGATCATGGAGACGAGGGGCGCAGAATACACCGTCTTAAGAATGGAAGAGATGAAGCTAAACATCGCGACGTTGAAGCATCAAATCGAAAGAAATGAGGCTAGCATCAATCGTATCGTCGATGTCATGACAAAGGAGCTGCGGATTAACCCGCAGATACCCAAATGAACTACACCAATGTGATAATTTCATCCGGCCATGGCAAGTATGTTCGCGGTGCCTCCTGCATCATCGACGAGGTGGACGAGGCTCGTAAGGTGGTGAACAGTGTGGCCGAAATGCTAGAGAGCCGGGGCTGCAACGTCAAAGTGTTCCACGACGATACGTCTAAGACCCAGAGTGAGAACCTTAATCGGATCGTCGCCTTCCATAATGACCATGTTCGGGACCTGGATGTTTCGGTGCACTTCAATGCCTACGTGGAAACACCCAAGGCGATGGGAACCGAGGTTCTGTACCTAACACAACCTGATCTTGCCGGGAAGATGTCGGGCGCTATCGCTGGCGCAGGAGGCTTTATCAATCGCGGAGCGAAGAAGCGCAGCGACCTTGCATTCCTCAACGGTACTGAGGAACCGGCCATTCTTATCGAAGTCTGCTTCGTCGACAGCGAGACGGACACCAATCTTTACGACATGCACTTCGGAGCTATCGTCGACGCGATCGCTTACACGATCAGCGGGGAAGGCACCGACCCCAACCAGCCTGACGAAGTTGGTGAGGGAAGCTTCCACGCGCAAGGTAAGTGCTCCTATTTCGGTGGTCCCGATGACATGGGTGTGTCTCCGGATGAAGGCTTGGCTTTCATCAGCGAAATCAGCCAAAACCCCTACCTGTTCCTCCCCTATCAACCAGATGGGACAACCGGGTTGGCTCGGCGACTCAATCCTTGCGTCCATTATGTCGCTTGCCGATGGAATTACGAAGAGACTCCGCGCGAGATGCTCCGAGAAGAAGTTGCCCTAGTCCGGGTGGACATGGGCGAATACGTCATCGAAATGACAGCGTTCCCCGCCGATTGGGGTCCGCACGAAAAGACGGGGCGGGTCGCTGATCTTTCGCCCAGCCTTCTAGCCGATTTGGGGATAGAGACGGATGACGAAGTAGAGGTCATCTTTCCTTATTACAAGGACTAAGCCATGGCCGATACAGTAACCCCCAAATTAGGCTTAATTAAGCCCGAAATCGGTGCGTCTTCCGATAGTTGGGGGAATAAAACTAACCAGAACTGGGACAAAGTTGACCAGTCTATGGTCCGGCAGACAAAGCAGTGGACCATTACGATGGGCGACGATACCGTCGGCAGTATTGCCGGTGGTTGGGCCTTGTCCCGGTACGGCAACGACGAACTCCTAATCGACAGCCCGATTACTGTTAACCGGCAAACCGGTGTGGTCACCATTTCGGGCAAGCTTGGCGTCAGCAACTTGCTGAACCCGATTAGTATGCCATACCAAGCAGTAGCGCCTTCAGCGCCTCCTGCTGGTGAGGCGAAAATATACATCGACGTGAACGGCAATCCAGTTATAATGCGGCCCGACGGTGTGGTTATGCACCTCGGTCTCGCCCCGGGAATGATTACTTATACCGGCGCAACGACGCCGGATGCCGGTTGTGCTTTCTTGAACGGTCAACTTATTAACCGAGCGGCCAACCCAGTTCTGTATCTTCGTTACGGCACTGCTTACGGCGCGGGCGACGGTGTTACCACCTTCGGCCTCCCCGACGCCAAAGGTTGTGTATTCGCCCACCCAGATCAAGGCGCTGGTCGTCTTACGGTCACCCATTTCGGTATCGCTCCCACCATCGGTAATCGCGGTGGCTTGGAATACAACACACTTACTAACTCTGTAATACCATCGCATTTCCACACTGCGGGTATTTATGACCCAACACACACTCACGGTGTTGCTGGCGGCGTTTACGGGGGCAATTCGACTAACGGACGTCCACAAAGTTTTTCTTACGATACTACGTCGCCAATTGGTGCACAAGCCATTGCGATCAACGGGGCGTCTACAGGAGTTCGCGTTACCAGCCCGAACGGCAACGACAATACCTATTCGACGGGCGGCGGCGGAAATCACGCCAACGTCCAGCCGACGATGGTTATGAATGCTCAGATCAAGTTGGGATAAATGCCAGCAGTAGAGTTCCCAGCGGGTGTAACAACCCTCCTGTCAAGAGCCGCCAAGATAGCGAACTGGCGGGATGCCAACCTTGTGCGTTGGGATGACGGCGTTACGCTGAAGCCAGTCGGTGGGTGGGAACTGGTGTCGTTGTCTGGTGGGCCTTTCGCTTCCAAAGTGCGAAAGATGCACCGTTGGATCGACAATAATAAGATCATGTGGACCGCTTATCTGTGCGAACAACACTGTTACGTTGAGTCGGGCGGCGATTTGATAAATATTACGCCCGCCGATGGAATGGCGTCATTTACCGGCGACGTGGCTGGTTACGGCGAGTTGGACTACGGCGAGTTTACTTACGGCACGCCTCGTGCTGGTGTTTCGACCATGCAGAAGTTCTCCCCGGCTTGGACACTGGAGAATTGGGGCGAAGACATACTGTTCATGACCAGTTATGATGGTCGTCTGCTCCAGTGGTCGCCTGCTTCCCTGCCGGGTGTTGTGGCATTGGCGGTTCCAGGTGCTCCGACGAACAACCGACAGTTCGTCGTTACTCCAGAGCATCATTGTATGCTGTTCGCCATGGGCGGCAACATGGGTGATTTTGGTTGGTGCAGTCAGGAAGACCTAGAAGACTGGGACTTCATGAGCATCACCAATACGGCGGGAATGTATACGGTTGATCCGTTATCCCCGATTGTCGCCGCACAACTATCTAGCGTCGGAATTATGGTTTGTACCCCCGCGATGACCCACATTGTGGACTTCGTGGGCCTCCCATACATTTACCGTCGCCGCGATGTTGGTAAGGTGCCGATCCCGTTGTCCGCTGCTTCTATGGGGTCGATCCCGGAGGGAATCCTCTGGGTGTCCGTCGAAGGCTTCTGGCTCTACAATGGCTCGACTGCAGACATTATTCCTTGCCCGTTATGGGACTCTATTTCGGCTAGGCTTGATTTTGGTCGAACTGTACGCGAGTCCAGCCTTGTAAGCCTTGGCAACCGAGGCGAAATGTGGTGGTTCTGGGTTGACAAGAATTTGGGCATTACGAATACTCGATACACCGCATTGGATTACCGGTCGAAAATCTGGATGCCGGGCTTATTGAGTAGAACCTGTGGTCTTACTTACGGTAATGATCGCAATCCGATCATGTCTGACGGCGTTAAGATATGGAAGCATGAGATCGGACTTCAATACCCTGAAGCGCCATTTCTACCGTATCTGGAATCCCAGACGCTCAATATTCTTGGTGGTGAAAGGTGGGCTACACTTAATAAAATCCTTCCAGATATTATGGGTGACCGTACGGCGTTGGCTTTCTCGGTCGCGATGAACAACGACCGGACTGTCTATTCCGAGCAGCGTTATTCGCCACAACGTACGGTGAACGAACATGGATGGGTGGATATTCGAGAAACCGCTAGGGACTTACGTCTTCGTATCGACATGGTGCGGAACTTGGACTGGAGTACTATTGGTCCTATTATCTTTGATATCAAGCCAAGAGGCAAGAAAAAATGAGGGGTGTCCCAAAATTCAAAGAGCCGGAGCTAACTCGCTTCCTGGAGGACCTATTGAAGGAGGTTACCATTCGGGACAGAGACAAGCTCTATGCGAGCACTGCCAATCATTCGGTGCTCCTGCTGTCGCCGAGTAAGAAGACATACGAAGTTACGGTATCCGACGCTGGTGCTCTTTCGGTTACGTTGGTGCAAGGATGATTATTGCAGACCACATGGTTGTAAAAGTTGCGCGGGCGCTGAACCAAGCGAACAACATTTATAATCTGTTGGACATCGAAAGGGCGCTGAACTCGGGCGACATGCAGAGCCACGTGTACAAGAATACGATGGCGATTACTCAGATACACCAATGGCCGCAACGTAAGGCAGTGAACATACTGTTCGTTATCGGCGACTTGGATGATTCATTTAAGTTGGAAGTACGAATCGAAAAGTGGGCGAAAGAAATAGGGGCGGACCTTATCACGGCTGTCGGCAGGGAAGGTTGGTGGGATGTCCGCCTTCCAGGCTGGAAGAAACAAGGCGCTCTTTACTCGAAGGATATAGAACATGGGCGGCGGATCACCGGCAACCACGCAGCAAACTAGCAAGGTAGAGTTACCCGCGTGGGTTAACCAAGCCTCGCAAGAAAACTACCAGATGGCGAAGGACGTCTCTGGCAGGCCTCTTCAGCAGTATGAAGGGGAGCGGGTCGCTGCGCCTTCGGATATGACGACGCAAGGTTACGGCATGCTCAAGTCGGGTGCCGGGGCCGAAACGGGTATGTTCGATCAGGCCGCCGATGCTTATAAGAGTACCTTGGGGCCGATGGACGTCAACAAATACCTGAACCCGTACACCAATGAGGTGGAACAGCGGGCGATCGGTAACGCGAACACGTCACTTACGCAGCAGTTGCGGGGGGTGAGCGATACGGCGAGGAAAGCTGGAGCATTCGGCGGGTCGAGGGCAGCAGTTGAGAGTGGGGTTACACGGGCGGAAGGTGTTAGAGGCATCGGAGACCTGTCTGCGCAGTTGCGTGCACAGGGCTTCGATGTCGCTAGCCGCAATGCGCTTGCAGACCGCTCCGGTATTCAGGCTGGCGCTTCCGGACTGGCAAATACCGCCACCGCAAGGCAGGGTTCTCGTATCACTGATGCTTCGGCTTTGATGGGAGCGGGTGCTCAAGATACCGGCTCAAGGCAGAAGCTCATCGACGCCGCTATGGGTAAGTTCGACGAAGCACGGAACTATCCGGTTGAACAACTCAACATACGCCTCGCAGCGCTTGGAATGTCGCCCTACGGCAAGACCGAAAGCGGGACTAAGGTGGCTGAGGCGGGAACACCACCCACGGATTGGGCAACGCTGTTGCTCGGAGGCGCAAAGGCACTTCCCGGGCTGGTCGGTATGTTTTCGGATCGCGAAGCTAAGACAGACATCCAGAAGCTTACGGACGGCGAAATCCCGCTGTACGCTTACCGGTATAAGGGCGATCCCAAGTCCTATCCGAAAGTGGTGGGACCGATGGCGCAGGACATTGAAAAGAAAGTTCCGCGCGCCATCAAGAAGGTCGGCAAGCATCGCGTTGTCGGCATCAATAATCTAATGGAGGCGTTGTCATGACAACCCCTGATGAACTACGCGCCGCCTTCATAAAGTCCCGAGGACTTAGCTTGGCCAGCAACCCAGTTCCGGCACCGCCTCCGGTTGTGGTTCCGCCGCCGCAAGAGCCAGTTACACGGTCGGTCCAAACGATACCCATTACGCCCACGGAGGCACCCATTCGCACTAATCCGGATGGTACACTTGCGGGTAATATAACCAGTAACAGAGTTGACAACCCAGCTTCATGGGTAACACCTCCGGTAGTTGCGCCTGCTCCAGACGCGGCTGTCGTTGCGGCTCCACCGGCGCGGGTTCCACCGTCTGCATTCCCGGTCGGTGGGGTTGCACCCGTTCCGAATACTGCTCCGGTGATCGAACAGGGGGCTGGTGGTGGTGTTTCGCTTAACTCGAACCCCGTTGCCCCGGGTTGGGCTGGAACTGTGGGTATCCCGACGTCCCCCGAGGAATCCAAATGGTGGGAGAAGGGTGCTAAGAACGCCGAAATGATGGCGGGCTTGGAAGCTATGGCCAAGGGGGCTAGGCCGAAACCAGCTGGCGACAGTGGTGCGAATACGATCAGCCCGATGAGCAGCCTTCAACCAAACGCTCCGGGGCAACTTTCAAGCGACCTTATGCAGTCCATCCTGCAGAACCGTCGCCGGAAGTACGGGGTTTCTCTAGCGGGATAATACCATGGCAGGCTTCAACATTATGGACATGATCGCTTCTTTGACTGGCGGTCAAGACCCAAATCAGGCAGTTATCCAGGCGAACGGGGGTGTTCCGCAACAAGCACCTCCGCCGCAAGCGGCTACGCCTCCTGCTCCGACAACGCCACAAGGTGTGTCGACGCCGGTTACTAACCCGCAAGACCCGAAAAACTCCCCGATGGTTACGCAGTCGCCACCGGACTTGGCGAACATGTACGCGAAATTGATGGCGGTCAACGAGAAGAATCAAAACGCTGCGTCATTGGATTCCGGCCTGACACTTATGGCCGCTGGCCTTTCGAACAATCTGCAGACCCGACAGTCACTTATCCACGCCGCATCGAGCGGGGCTGGTGCTAAGCAACAGTTCGGCGCATCCGACATTGTAGCCATGAACAAGGCAGCGGTGGAACAGCAACAACGTATGATTCGTCTGCAGGCTCTGCCAGCGTTGATGAAGCAATATAATATGACCCCCGCACAAGCACAGGCTCTGGAAGCATCCGGCAAGCTAGACGAAGTGTTGCAAGCCCATGCTACTCGCAGCTTGGCTCATATTACGGATCAGAATGGTCAAATCCACATGGTGGATGACAGGGCCGAAGGTGGTAGGGGTAAAATTATCACCACGCTCGGAACCGAAAAGCCTGATCCGAAACAGGTGATTAAGACTCCGCTTGGGGAGCAGGTTATCAATCTGGAGACCGGCGAAAAAGTTGGACCCGCGCATGGTCCGACTGACGCGAATGTTGACGCGAAGGGGACTAAATTCCCGGCGCTCGACATCGGATACGATTACGCCCGCGACGAAGCTGGTCTGGTCAAACTTACCAACGGTGTTCCGACAGTTGCCGCCACTCCTGGAAGCAAGGCCCAACAGGCAGAGATCGAAGCACAGCAGAAGAAAGTTAACGCGAAGGTACAGGCATCGGCGGCAATTTCTAGTGTTGCTAATGCCGTTGCCGAGGCTAACCAAGCCTACGATGAGTCCATTATACCCGGCGCTGTTGGCCTTGGTTCCAAGGCATACAACATGACAATTGGTCAGTTGGGTGGAACAGCGGGCAACGTTATTCGTGATAACATCGATACCATCAAGGCCAACGCTTCGTTCGACAAGTTGGCAGCGATGCGGGCAGCTTCCCCGACTGGCGGCGCGTTGGGTAACGTATCCGACTTCGAGAACAAACTGCTTAGCTCTGCGACGGCAACATTGTCGCCCAATTTGACCATGGACAAACTACGTGACAATATGTTCCGTGTTCAGGCCACGATGGAATTGCTAGCTAATAAGAGTTATAAGGATGGTGACGAAAAAACATTCAACACTGAGGTTGCGAAGCGAATCAGTGAACTAAAGACCGAGCGCGTAAATAAAACGAACAAGGGCGTTACGGTAACGCGGGAGTAATCTATGAAAGTAACCATGGGTGGCGTTACCTACAACGTCGAAGGGACTGACGACCCCGAAGTCGCGCTCAAACACGCCAAGGAATTTGCTCAACAGGACTTGAATAAAAAGGCCCAGACTGAATTTTCCGAAGCTCCGGCGTGGTCCAAGCCGTTTATGGCGTTACAAGACCACGCTAGAAATCTTGCTGACACTGCTTCTTTGGGCTACGCCGACAAGATGACGGATTATATGAATCCTCCTGCTCCGGGACAACCGACCTCAGCCGAAATTACCAAAGCTATCCAGTCAAGGATGAGCGGATCAAACATTGCTGCTGACATTGGTACCACTGTTGCGGCGGCTCCAACTGCAGTTCCTAAGGTGGTTGGCATGCTCGGTGGCGGACCGATCGCCCGGGGTGTCACGGGACTGGCGACGGCGGCCACCGAGGGCGGCGTCCTAGGCGGGGCGTCTGCGGTGGGGCACGATCAGCCGATAGCCGAGGGGATAGGTTCTGGAATTAAGGCGGGTTTGGGCGGACAAGTCGCAGCAGCGGCGGTTAAACCGGTGAATGCTGCCGCGAACTGGTGGAAGGGTGCTAACAAAGAACTTCCACCTATAACCGAAAGGCAGTTCAAGCAAGCCAGTAAAATGGTTGGGGACGATCCGGCTACCAAAGCATTTTCAGGAGTGGGTGACATATTGTCGAGGTTCTCCTATCCTGCGGCTTTCGGTGATATATCTTCGGCTATAGCAATGGCTACAGGTGGCAAGGCGGCTAAGTTCATCGCCGATCAAGGCCGAAAAGAAAAAGTCGACAACGTGCGCCGGATGTATTCCGGCCAGCCGAGAGTGAAGGGTCCATTGACCGACGAAGAGAAGTTAGCTCTTGGCATTCGAGGGCGATTATATGATTATGAGCAGGAAAACTAACGCTGGATTCTGAAGTATGAGAAAACTGCTGTTGCCATGTCTTCTTTTGCTTGCAACGCCTGCGTTATCCTATGGTCCAGAGGAGTTCCCCAGATATCCACGTATAAGCAACTGTCCGCTAATTGCCCGTGTCTGTGTATCCGATCCTCTATCTGGCTTCTGTCGTCTAGAGAGTATGAATTTTCTGCAAATACCATTACACTGCACCTATCTAATTCGGCATCCCCGCCTAGAAGTGTATGACCGTATTTCCCGGCGCGAGTTTGGACTAGAATCACTCGGCAGTCCTTGTCTCCGTTGAATTTGTCCTTCTGCACCTGTATTTCGGTGGGGTTCATATTACCCTTAATGAACGCAGGATTATAAGAACCCAGAGCACGGGTAAGTAGATTAAGAGTGTAACGGTGAATGTAAGGAACAACAACTTTTCCGGAAGTTTCATCTATAATATCCTTGACTAAATTAAATCTTGGGTTCAACTCCGGCGCTACTAGTTCCTCTACGGTCCCGTCCTCCTTGATAATAAATCCGGATTGTATCTGGGCTAGCTTAATGTACTTAGTGATAAATGCGTCAACAGTAACCACGTCTGTTTCATTGAGCCATAATACAAAATCGTCCTCCATGGATTTATACATAGAAGCGAGTCGTGGGGTAAGCTTATATTCTCTGCTGGTGTAGAGCTTGGGGGGCAAGTCGGTCCAGTCTTTCTTTGACGCTCTGAATATGTACTTTTCAATCTTGGCGGCGAGCAATTCTTCATTTTGCGCGCCCACAATTTTCTTCCCCTTAAATCCGCCCATCTTGCAGAACGTGGTCTTGAATGGGTAATAGTTCCCAACTTCCGCTCCTATAAATTTCATCTGCGCCCACATGTCGTGCGGACCGCTGGTTACAGGTTTGCCGGACAGAATGCGTCTTACCTTGAATAGGCCACTAAGCGAAAGGGCGGCCTTAGTTTGGGCGCTGTCAAACGTCTTGATCTGGATGGATTCGTCCAGGACGATCATCGCATTCCTAGTACCGACAAATCGCTTGATGTAGTTCTGCACCGCCTCGCTGCGTATTGCCTCGTAGTTGACGATGAGAACTGGTGGCCGAACGAAATCGGTCTTCAGCCACGCCTCATTGTAATAGTCCGCCCCGGATTCGAACACGAATGGATGGACGTCGGCCTTATGTTTGTTTATTTCATCGACCCAGCCCGTCTTGAAAGAATTGGGGCAGACTACCACCAATCGGGTAGCTTCCTTTGCCTCGACCAAGGCCTTAAACTCCACCAGAGCGGTAAGAGTCTTCCCCAGACCCATTTCCATGTAATATGCGAATCCCGGTTTGTCGTGCCCCGCCGCCAATGCATGTTCTTGTACCCTTAATAGTCCCATGGTTTCCTCATTTTCAACCCGTCCGTGCGACGGAGTTGCACTTCGTGGTGGATATGCTGTTCTAGCCTATCCTTCCACTTGGGGCCGTACATGTTTTCCAGCCACTTGCAGTCGTCTTCATTCATCCGTAACGTGACTAATCTTTCGGTTAGCATGCTTCACTCCTTGCAACCGGCAAGCGACATAGGCGAGGAAGGCGAAATTGGCCACGTCCATAAGTTCGATCAGCGTGTTTTCGTCCTCCTTGTTGGTGATGAACTGCTCTTGGAACTCGACTATCTCGCAGTGCAGCTTGGTGATTATCGCCGGAATGTCATCCGTCGTCGGGGTGGTCTTGTGACTGTTCATGTCCAGCTTTCGGATCATCCCCTCGAAGAAGCGCTGCAAGTGGGTGTGATAGCTGAACAGACTTTTTGGGATATGGATTACGATGTGACTGGTCACAAATAGTGCTCCTCGGTCTTGATGTCTTCCACCTTGGGTCCAAACCCGAATAGGAACCCGTAGTACTTATTGAGGCGGCGTCTGGAATCGTGCAAGTCCTCCAGAAGGTGCATCTGGTTTTCTGGTGACAGATAATTCATGAAATTGACGAATATGATGTTCGGGTCGTTAGCGTGGACCGCCTCGTCGAATTGCATCATGGAGAAGTTAGCCACGCGGCGGATTCGCTTGGTTACCGTCGTGATTTCCGCCTCGACGCCAAGTGCCTCCCAAGATGTTTCATGCTGATCTGGGTACCAATCCCCGCTAGAATACCCATCAACATCCCCAACTCGTATGGGAAATGTTCGGATAGCCATATAAGTGCGAGTGAGGCGGCTTGCTGGGATGCGAGCATCGGCTAATCCTTGCATTACGGTGCACTCGCGGCTCGTTACCTTGGGGTAGAAGCTTGAATTGATCCCGAGGCTGAACCCCTGCGACACCTCCATGAAATACGCGTGGCGATCCGGCAGGAATATCCCATTCCTTAGGCGCACGTTTGGGGGCATGTCGCACAGCGAATAGTTGGCTATCGCTTTCGGGTCCCGGCTTACCTTCCGCATCAACGCCGCACCGGTTCCGCTCCGTGTTCCAGCTACCCGGGCGATATAACCCTCACTTTCGGCGAGGCGGTCTTGACTGGTTACGACGGTGGCGTTGGGGTGAACGTAGATGGAGACATTAGGATACTTATTAGCCTCCTCCCTGAGAACTTCGGGATCGATAATCGCACCAGCCGAAAGGAAGACCGGGACGTGGTGGTCATTCAGCGCGGCGTATACGCTGAATGTGGGCAGTTGTTTCAGGACGTGCTTCTCGCCCTGGAAGTAGAAAGTGTGGCCGCTGTTGGGGCCGCCGCTGTAAATCGATCCGGCGAATCGAGCGATGTGCTTCGTCTTGATAGCCTGTTCGGCCAAGTACGCGCTCAACGCCCCCTTTCCCGTTGAGCCGTACTGGCCGTCCACAAGACAATGGACGCCGTTGAATTTGAATAATTGCATATTAGCCGATGTCCTTCTTCACTTCGAACTCGTTGGTGGGTGGCATCTTCCGGATCACTGGAACCGGGACGTCCTTCTTGGGGGCGGGGGTAAGCATGGCGGATAGGGCGGTGTAACCAGCCCCGTCGACGAAGTTGTCGAGGGAGTAACCGTAGACGCCCCGGGCGACCTTCACGAGGGCCATCATTTGGGAGACGTCGTGGGCTTGGAGGTGGAGTTCATCGCGCGACGTGTAAGCATGCGAGATGTAAGTGCTCCACAGTTCGCCGATCATGCGGAACGAACGCTCGGTGTGCCCATGTTCCTTCAGGCGATCGCGGATGGCATTACCCGCATCCAGAAGGACGCTTTCGGCTATGTCGAGCGGGGTATCTTTAAGCTTGGGGTTCATTCGGTGTTCCTCTAAGAGAGTAATAATACAGGACGACCTGCTTGTGGAATGGGATATCGGTCGATGTAACCGAAAAGCAGTCCCGTCGGTGGACTTTCGATACTGGTCTGTGAAAGTAGTAGTTGCCCTCCTTATAGCCTATGATTACGGGGATGACGTGGCCACCATTGCCAGCCACGTCGTGAATACGCGCCAGTTCGATCTGTTGCCTTGGCGTAGGACCGAATATATGGTCGCGTATTAACTTGATCTCAGCGAAAAACACCGGCAGGCCGAACGGGATAATGATCATATCATAAGTCCCGACGGCGAACTGGTCTTCGATGCGGCGGGC
>Ga0190274_10001665_pt1 | contig 13019 bp, 13 predicted proteins | sample Popmic531T_FD_133002 | JGI IMG/M metagenome (GOLD analysis project Ga0190274, IMG submission 133002) | Populus adjacent soil microbial communities from riparian zone of Yellowstone River, Montana, USA - 531 T | ecosystem: Environmental > Terrestrial > Soil > Riparian zone | place: USA: Montana...
CCGCTTGGCCTCGTGGCCGACGGCGAGGATCTCGCCGGTGTTGTCGTTGATCGCCACCACGCTCGGCTCGTCGAGCAGCACGCCCTTGCCGCGCACGTAGACCAGCGTGTTGGCGGTGCCGAGATCGACGGCCATGTCGCGGCCGATGAAGCTGTTAGCCATCGTGTCGCCTTGTTGCAGGTGGGGAAGAAGTGACACCAGGCTACGAAGCCGAGCCGCGCCCGTCCGGGAGGACACGCGGCGTGACCTGCGAAATCGGACCGGCGCAGTCAGACCTGCGTCGTCAGACCTGGGGGCCGGAGTCGTCCCGGCTCATCCAGTCGGACCACTGGTCCTCGGGCACCGGCACGCAGGGTTCGGCCGCCAGCCGGATCAGCACGTCGCCCTCGGCACCGAGGTCGGGGACGTCCGCCAGGGACGCCGACACGTGACCGTCGCTCACCCGGACCGGTACGTCGGGGTCGGGGTCGGCCGCCTCGACGGCGTACCCGCTCTCGTCGGCGATCTCGCGCAGGTCGTCCGCGAGGTCCTCCGGCGTGCCCGGTCCGGCCTCGAGCCGCACGTCGGCGGTGTAGCGGAAGTCCTCGTAGCCCTCGGGGAACCGACTGTGGCAGCCCTCCCAGCGGCCCTTCGACGCCAGGACCCCGCCGCCGAGCACGTCCTTGGTGGCCGCGACCAGTCCCTGGGCGGTCTGCTCGACCGCGTCGCGCTGACCCAGCAGCGCCGTCTCGGCCGCGTCCGGGTCGACGTCGTCGCTCCCGACGGCCCCGCAGCCGCAGACTGACAGCATCAGGGCCGACCCGGCGAGACCCGCCAGGAGTCGCCTCACGGGTCGTCCAGGGTGTCGCGCTCCGTCGGGTCGCGGTCCCACTCGGGGTCCTGCGGGCCGGCGTACCAGGGGTCGGTCACCGGGTCGGCGCCGAGGACCGCGTCGTAGTTGCCGCTGACGATCTGGCTCAGGTTGTAGAGCGACTCGCTCCCGTGGTCGAAGTACGTCGAGTGCTGGCCGAGGTCGAGGTGCCCGGGGCGGGTGGTCGACTCCGCCTCGAACCGGATCGCGCCGAAGTCGTCCTCGGCGGGGTCGTCGCCCAGGCCGGCACCGCCGAGCACGGACTCGAGGTGGACCCAGCCGTGGTTGCCGAGGTCGGCGATCGGGTCGCGGCTGTTGGCGCCGGCCCACACGTGGTCGGGGTCCACGCCGGTGTCCCCGACGTCGTTCGTGTCGCCACCGACCCCGGGGCTGCCGACGAAGACCAGGTCGTCGACGGGGATGCCCTCGTCGTGCGCGGCGTGGCCGGTGGTGGTCGAGCCGTAGCTGTGCCCGATCGCGATCAGGTGCGCCCGGTCGCCGTCGCGCGAGTCGCGGAGCCCGTCGAGCAGGTCCGCCAGCCGTTCGCCACCGGCAGCGGCCAGCCCCTCGCCGGCCACCCCGGCACCGTCCCACCCGGTGCCCTCCCAGGGCAGGTTGTCGGGTGCGTCGTACCCGATCCAGAACATGCTGGCCACTCCGGTGGTGCCGTCCACGCTGCGGGTCGCCTCGTAGAGGTCGAGCGCCCGGTCGGCCTGGTACGGCGCGCTCTGCCCGTCGGTGCCGAAGCCGGGGACCGTGACGGCGACGTCGTGCGCGGTCGCGAGGTCACCGGCGGAGACGGCTACCGCGCCGTCGCCGTCGAAGGCGGTCGGGTCGTAGAGGTAGAGCTGGGAGCAGACCGGGGCCAGCGTCTGCGGGTCGATCCCGTCCTCGATCGTGGAGATCGCCTGCTTGGCCGCCCGGGCGTTGGCGAGCCACTGTCGCTCGTCGTCGGTCAGCAGGCCCTGGTCCTCGAGGCTGCCCCAGTCGACGAGGTCGCTGTCGAGGGACACGGTGTTGGCGGCGTCCCGGGCACCCGGCGGGATGCCGTCGCGGTTGCCGATCGAGCCCGGCGAGGCGGCGATGACCGCGAGCTGCTGCTCGCGGGTGAGCGCCTCCCACCAGCTCTTGACGTCGCGGGGGGACGCGTTCGGGCCGGGCATCGAGTCGAGGGCGGCGTCCGCGGGGTCGTCGGTGCCGGCGTACCTCCGCTCGACCTGGTCCAAGGTCAGCGCCCGGGCGAAGGCCTCCTGGATGGCCTCCTCCTCGGCCATCAGGTCGGTGATCCACCGGTCCAGGTCGATCTCGAAGGTCGCGACCCGGACCGCGCAGTCGTCGCAGACCAGCTGGAGCGCCGGGGCCTGGTCCGCGGTCGCACCGGCGACCCGCGCGCGCAGCTCGGCGATGGCCGCGACCAGCAGGTCGCGCTCGTCGACGAGCGCGCCGTGACGATCGAGCATCGACTGCAGCGCCACGGCGTGCTGGTCGACTCTGCGCGCGACGTCGCGGAGCGCGAGCGACATCGCGTCGGCCAGCCGGCCGGTCGACTTGATCGCGTCGCGGTACGCCGTGGCGCCGAGCCCGGTCCAGTCGGGGATCCGGGCGTCGCCGGCGACGAAGGAGCCGAGCTCGTCGACCTGCGTGGAGGCCGCGAGCAGGTCGGCGGCGTACTCCCGGATGCCGGCGGGGTCGGCGACCAGCTCCGGCACCTCTCGCGGCAGCGGCGGGAGGGTGACCACGTCGCTCACCGATCCTCCCGGAGGGCGATGTCGAGGAGGAGCTGGTCCGAGGCCACGGCGTCGTCGGTCCGGGCGTAGTCGGTGGCCGTCGTCCGCAGGCCGTCGGCGCGGGTCTCGGCGGTGGCCGCGAGCCCGGTGACGTGCCGCTGCCAGGAGCCGGCGAAACGGGCAGCGGCACCGGCGACGCCGGAGGTGAATCCCCCGGTCGGCGCAGCAGCGACCTGACCACCGGCGGCCCGGAGGTCGAGGTGCTGCTCGTCCCACGCCCGGGCGGTCACGCCCATCGCCGACGGCACCGCCATCGTGAACGGCTCGGCCATCAGCGCCGCACCAGCTCTCGCGCCCGGTCCAGGCCGACCGGGATCGGTGCGGACGTCACGGTGAGGACGAAGGCGCCGTTCCCCCCGGCGTACGAGGCGAGCAGCCGCATGGTGGCCCGCCGGGCAGCGACCCGGCTGACGACACCCGGGCGCTGAGCGACCTCCCAGCCGTCCTGCGACAGCGCGGCGGCCAGCGGCACGAGGGCCGACCCGTCGAGCCGCGCGGCGACGCGGGCCCGGACGGTCACGCTCGCCTCGTCGGGACCGAACGCGTAGCGGGTGTCCGGCACCTGCCCGTCGCCGACCGCCTCGGCCCAGGCCTTGGTGGCGGTGCCGGTGGTCAGGTCGAACGCGTTCGCGAGCTGGCGCTCGGTGACCGGCTCCCGATGGTCGTCATCGGCCGGCTCGGGGGCCAGCAGCACGATGTCGACGTCCGGATGTCGCCGTCGGACGGCGGCGAAGAAGGGTGGGAGCGGCGCATCCCGAGACTGGAGCTCCATGACGGGAGGCTGCCCGGAGGGGCTGTCCCGAAACCGGTTGGGTCAGAGGCCGGGGAACCAGATCCCGATCTCGCGCTCGGCGGACTCGGGCGAGTCGGAGCCGTGCACGAGGTTCTGCTGGACCTTCAGGCCCCAGTCGCGGCCGAGGTCACCGCGGATCGTGCCCGGTGCGGCCGCCGTGGGGTCGGTCGCGCCGGCCAGCGAGCGGAAGCCCTCGATGCAGCGCTCGCCCTCGACCACGATCGCGACGACCGGGCCGGACAGCATGAAGTCGACGAGCGGCTGGTAGAACGGCTTGCCCTCGTGCTCGGCGTAGTGCTCGGCGAGCACCTCGGGCGTCGCTGCCCGCAGCTCGAGAGCAACGAGTGCGTAGCCCTTGGCCTCGATGCGGCGGACGACCTCACCGACCTGGCCGCGCTTGACGGCGTCGGGCTTGAGCAGGACGAGGGTGCGCTGGGTCATGCCCAGCACCTTATAGAGACGCCGCCCGTCGTACGACGTCGGCCGGGACCGGGCCGGAGGCGTCCTCCGACGGCACCGGGTCGTCGGCCACGCGACGCAGCGGGATGACGCCGCCCCAGACCCCGGCCTCGATGTCCTCGGCGTCGTCGACCGGCCCCTCGCCGCGCGACTTCATCGACGCCTCGTGCAGCGACACGGCAAGCACCGCGGTCGCGGCCAGCTCCTTGCGGGTCGACGGGCGCAGCGTCGCCGAGCGCCCCGGGATCATGTGGTCGACGATCAGGTCGAGCGCGTGCCGACGCTCGTCGGGGTCGTCGACCAGCCGGGCGGCGCCGATCACGACGGCCGAGCGGTAGTTCATCGAGTGGTGGAAGGCCGAGCGGGCGGCGACCAGGCCGTCCAGCTCCGTGACCGTGACGCAGAGGGTCGCGTCGGTAGCGGTCCGCAGCCAGCCCGCGGCCACCGAGCCGTGCACGTAGAGGGTGCCGTCCAGGTCGGGACCGTCCAGGTCGACGGCGTACGCCGCCGGCAGCACCAGCGGGTGGCCGACCCCGTCGCGGGAGACCGTCACCCCCAGGTGGCAGACGAGAGCATCGGCCAGCAGCCGGTGCAGCTCGGCGCGCTCCTCGACCATCCGGTTGCGGCCGCGGCCGACCGTGGTGCGGGGGGTGGGAGAGAGCGAGGTGAGCGTCATGGGTCTAGCCTGGCCGAGAAGTGGCCTGTGCGCACGGGCCAATCCGACACCAGTTGGGCAGGACAATTCTGTGACCACTCTCCCGGTCGTGCTCGACCGCGAAGCCCCCGGCCCGCTCGGGATCCAGCTGTCCGGAGCGATCCGCGAGCTGGTGGTCGCGGGCACCCTCGCCCGTGGCGACCGGCTGCCGAGCAGCCGCGCGCTCGCCGCCGACCTCGGCGTGAGCCGCTCGGTCACCGAGCATGCCTACGAGCAGCTGCTGGCCGAGGGCTGGCTCGAGGCCCGGCGCGGCTCCGGCACGTTCGTCGCGGCCGGTGGCGCCGCGGCGAGCACGGCACCGCGACGCCCGACCGCGACGCGAACCCCGGACCTGGTCCGGCTCGACGCGGGCACCCCGTGGATCGACCCCCGGCACGCGGCCGGCTGGCGGCGCGCCTGGCGGGAGGTATCGACCGCCCGGCCGCCGCGGGGGTACGACGACCCGCGGGGGCTGCCCGAGCTGCGCGCCGCGCTCGCCGACCGGATCGGCCGGACCCGCGGGCTGCAGGTCGACCCGGACGAGGTCGTCGTGACCAGCGGGACCACCGACGGGCTGCGGCACCTGCTGTCCGTGCTGCCACCCGGCCCGGTCGCGCTGGAGGACCCCGGCTACCGGGCCGCCGTCGAGACCGTGCGCGGGGTTGCCCGCGACGTACGCGACCTGCCGGCACTGGCGCCGGTGACCGACCTGACCGGCATCGTCGCGGCGTACGTCACGCCCGCCCACCAGCACCCGCTCGGCCGGGTGCTGCCGGCCGCCGACCGGGTCGCCCTGCTCGACGCAGCCGGGGCCGCCGATGCCGTCGTGGTCGAGGACGACTACGACTCGGAGTTCCGCTACGACGTGGCGCCGGTGCCGGCCCTGGCCAGCCTGGACCGGCACCGGGTCGCCTACCTCGGCACCGCGGCGAAGTCGGTCGCCCCGTCACTGCGCCTCGGCTGGATGGTCCCGCCGCCGGCAGTCCTCGATGCGGTCAACGCCCGCCGGGTGATCACCCACGAGGGTGCGCCGTGGCCGGTCCAGCGCGCGTTCCTCGCCCTGCTGCGCGACGGGTACGTCGACAAGGTGGTCCGCACCGCGCGCCGGGTGTACGCCGAGCGCGCGCCCCGGGTCGCGGCCGCGCTCTCGCCGTACGCCGAGCTGGCCGGTCCGCTCGCCGGGATGTACTCGACCTGGCTGCTCCCCCAGGCCGACGCGCTGCGGGCGCGGGCTGCCGCGCGCGACGCCGGCTTCGAGGTCAACCTGCTCTCCGACTACTGCCGTTCGGCGCGCCTCACCGGGCTGGTGCTCGGGTTCGGCGGCGTCACCGACGACGAGCTCGACCGCGCGCTCGCGGCCGTGACGTCAGTCCTCTGAGGGGGCTGTCTCGTCGTACGCCGCGAACGCCTCGGCCCGCTCCCGCTCGATCTTGCGCCCGAGGAGGTACGCCGAGCCCCACAGCAGCGCGAAGATGCCGCCGAGCACGAACATCAGCGGGATCACGAAGCCCAGGGCGATCGCGGCCACCTGGACCGCCCAGCCGAGCCCGTAGGCCCACTCCGCGCGGAGCATGCCGGCGAGCAGCAGGCAGACCACCGCGAGCCCGACGCCGACGGCGACCGCCGTGCCGGCCCCGACGTCGGCGATGGTGATCATCACCGGCGTCGTCAGGCCGAGGGTGATCGCCTCGAGGCTGAGCACCGCCGCGCACATGCCGCGGCGCGGCGACCGCGCCCTCTCGTCGGTCATCGGCGACGCACCAGCAGGCTGCGGGCCTCACCGACCGTGACCACCGACCCGGTGACCAGGACCGCACCCGAGCCGACGCCTTCACCGAAGGCCGCGCCGGCCTCGGCGAGGGTGGCCGCCGCCTCGATGGCGTCGCCGAGGACCGGCGTCACGGAGACCCGGTCCTCGCCGAAGACCTCACGGGCGACCACGGCCAGCTGATCGGCGGGCAGCGCGCGGTCGGTGGAGTTCTGGGTGCAGACGACGTGCGCGAGGTGCGGCTCGAGCGCGACCAGCAGCTGCTCCTGGTCCTTGTCCGCCATCACGCCGATCACACCGATCAGCGGGTTGAACGTGAAGGAGTCCTCGAGGGCCGCGCCCAGCGCCTCGGCGCCGTGCGGGTTGTGGGCGGCGTCGAGCACGACCGTCGGGCTGCGGCGGACGATCTCGAGGCGACCGGGCGAGGTCACCTCGGCGAAGGCCGCGCGGACCAGGTCGGCGTCGAGCTCCTGGCTCTGCTCCCCGCTGCCGAGGAAGGACTCGACCGCGGCCAGCGCCACGGCGGCGTTCTGCGCCTGGTGGGCGCCGTACAACGGGAGGAAGACGTCGTCGTAGCGCGCCCGGAGCCCCTGCAGCGACAGCATCTGGCCGCCGACGGCCGGCGTACGGGCCGCGACGCCGAAGTCGATGCCCTCACGCACCGCGGTCGCGCCGGCCTCGGTGATCCGCTCCTGCAGGACCGCGGCGACCTCGGGAGTCTGCTCCGCGAGGACCACGGTCGAGCCCGGCTTGATGATCCCGGCCTTCTCGACCGCGATCCGGACCGCGGTGTCGCCCAGATAGCGCGCGTGGTCGACCGCGATCGGCAGCACCACGGCCACCGCCGCGTCGGCGACGTTGGTCGCGTCCCACGACCCGCCCATGCCGACCTCGACGACGGCCACGTCGACCGGGGCATCCGCGAACGCGGCGTACGCCATGGCGACCACGCTCTCGAAGAACGACAGCGGGTGGTCCTGCTCGCGGTCGACCAGCTCCATGTACGGCGCGACGTCGTTGAACGCGCGCACGAAGTCCTCGTCCGACAGCGGCTCGCCGTCGACCGAGATCCGCTCCGTCATCCGTTCGACGTGCGGGCTGGTGAACCGGCCGGTGCGCAGGTCGAGCGCGCGCAGCAGGGTGTCGATCATCCGCGAGGTGGAGGTCTTGCCGTTCGTGCCGGTCAGGTGGATCACCGGGTAGGCGCGCTGGGGGTCGCCGAGGAGCTCGGTGAAGGCCTGGATCCGGTCCAGGGACGGCTCGAGCCTGGTCTCCGGCCAGCGGGACAGGAGGGCGTCCTCGACCTCGTCGAAGGTCTCGGCCAGCCGCGGTGCTTCGGGGGTCTCACTCATCGTGTCCCGAGTCTAGGGATGGACGGCGTACTGACTGAAAGTGGAACAGGTTCTACGTTGGTGTCATGAGGACCACCGTCGCCGTCGTCAACGCCCCCGGAGAGCCGTTCGTCTTCGAGGAGGTGGAGGTCGACGGCCCGCGCGCCGACGAGGTGCTGGTGCGGATCGTCGCCACCGGGCTCTGCCACACCGACATCTCGCTGCGCGACACGCTGCCCGCCGAGATGTTCCCGCGGGTCTTCGGGCACGAGGGCTCGGGCGTGGTGGAGGAGGTAGGTGCGGACGTGACCGGCATCGAGGTCGGCGACCACGTCGTGCTCAGCCTCGCCTCCTGCCGCACCTGCGCGAAGTGCCAGGCCGGGATGGCCGGCTACTGCGAGCAGACGATGATGCTCAACTACATGGGCTTCCGGATGGACGGCTCGACGTCGTACAGCCGCGAGGCCGGGCCGGTCTACGGCCACTTCTTCGGCCAGTCCTCGTTCGCGCGGCACGCGGTGGCACTCGCCAGCAGCGTGGTCGTCGTCGACAAGGCGCTCGACCTGACCCTTTTCGCGCCGTACGGCTGCGGGTTCATGGCCGGCTCCGGCTCGGTGCTCAACGTCCTGAAGCCCGGGCCCGAGGACAGCGTCGTCGTGTACGGCGTGGGCGCGGTCGGGCTGGCCGCTGTCGCCGCCGCCGCGGCCAGCGGCGTCGGCACGGTCATCGCGGTCGACCTGATGCCGAGCCGGCTCGAGGCCGCCGCGAAGTACGGTGCCATCGGGGTCAACCCGTCGGAGCTCGGCGATGCCTCCGTGGTCGACAAGGTCAAGGAGCTGACCGGCGGCGGCGCGACGTACGGCGTGGAGACCACCGCCGTCCCCTCGGTGATCAAGGAGGCCGCCCAGTCGCTCGGCGTCCAGGGCACGCTCGTGGTCCTCGGCCTCGACATGAACCGCCCGGAGTTCCCGGTCGACGCGATCGACATCCTGCAGAACGGCAAGGTGGTCCGCGGGTCGGTCGAGGGTGACTCGGACCCGCTCGAGATGGTGCCGCGGATGCTGCGCATGAACGCCGCCGGCGACCTCCCGCTCGAGGACCTGGTCACGACGTACCCGTTCACCGAGATCAACACCGCCATCGCCGACGTCGTCTCCGGGAAGGTCGTCAAGCCCGTCCTAGTGTGGTGACAACCTTCGCCGGGCGCCGCCTCGTCCTGACGGATGAAGGGGTGGCGCATGAACGAGGCTCAGATCGTGACCGGGGACCCGCCCATGGGCGGTGACCGGTCGCGCGGGTCGGACTTCGAGGAGTTCGTCGCGGCGCGATCGACCGCGCTGTGGCGCAGCGCCTACCTGCTCACCGGCGACGCCCAGAAGGCGGAGGACCTGCTCCAGACGGCCCTCGTGAAGGCCTGGCGGCGTTGGGGCTCGATCGCCCGGCGCGAAGCACAGGAGTCCTACGTGCGCGCGGCCATCGCGACGACGTACACCGACTGGTGGCGGCGCCGGTGGAACGGCGAGGTGCCCACCGAGGACCTGCCGGACTCCTCCGCTCCGGGCGCGGGCGAGGCCGCCGGGGTGGAAATCCGCCATGACGTCCTCGTCGCCCTCTCCCGGCTGCCACGCGGCCAGCGCGCAGTCGTCGTGCTGCGCTTCTTCGACGACCTGACCGAGCAACAGACCGCGGAGGCGCTGGGGATCAGCGTCGGCACCGTGAAGAGCCAGACGTCACGAGCACTCACCGCCCTGCGCACCTCTCCCCTCTTCGCCGAAGGAGGCAGCGATGACTGACGCCGACCGGCTGCGCGCCCTGCTCGAGCGCACCGCACCCGACCGTCCCGAGCTCGACTCGAGCGCCCGCGCCGCAGCTGTCGCGCGGCGCGGCCGGACGGCTCGACGCCGCGACCGCGGGCTGGTCGCTGTCGCGGCCGTTGCGGTGATCGCCGTCGCCATCGGCGTCCCGCTGGCGCTGACCGACCGCCATCGCGAGGCCACTCCAGCTCCTCCGGTGGCAGGGGACGTCGAGCCGTGCCCAGCGGCACCCGTCGACATCACCACCCTCGGGCGGCCAGTGGCGGGTCTGGACGACGTCGTCGCCGTCCGTAGCTGTCCGGTCCAGGACCAGTTCGGCGACCAGCTGCCCGCCGAGCCGCTCACCGGCGAGCACGCCCAGGCGTTCGCCGAGGACGTCGCGGCGCTGCCGGCCTACGAGATGCCGTCGACCTGCCTGGCCGCGGGTGTGGCGCACCTGCCGTGGGCGCTGCAGCTCCAGACCGCCACTGGCGAGCTGCTCACCGTCGGCAGCCCCACCCGCACGTGCAGCTTCGTCCGCGTCGACGACACCGACCGGGACGTCGACCGCGTGCTCGCGGCGTTCGAGGGCAACCTCCACAGGCAGACCGCCTTCGAGCCCCTCGACCTGGACTGCCCCACGGGCAGGCGCCTCGCCGAGGGCGCCGACACCTGGAACAGCTCCTTCGACCCGGCGCAGGCGACCGGCGGCGTGCTCTGCTACCGCACCGACCCGTTCGGACCGCAGGAGTACGCCGAGGAGGACGGCGGGCTCGACACCGATGCGCTCGCCGTCATCCGCGACGACCTGGTCGGGCACCTGGGCGCGCCGACCGGCGAGGGCGGCTGCGTCGACACCGGCCCGCAGCGACTGCTGGTCCTGACCGACGACCACGGCGACCGAGCAGCGTGGCTCGACGACGACTGCAGCGGCGAGCTCACCGGTCCGGGCGGGTCGTGGCAGCCCAGCGAGGCAGCCGAGGCCGCGATCGAGGAGGCGCTGGGTGGTCCGGCCCGCTAGCCGATCACCAGGTTGACCATGTCGACGACCGGGCGGTAGCCGATCGCCTCGTAGATGTGGTTGGAGACCGGGTTGGCCTGGTCGGTGAAGAGACAGCAGCGCACTCCCCGCTCGACGTACTGCCGCGACACCTCGGCCACGGCGGCGCTGGCGTAGCCGCGACCGCGCCGGTCCCGCGGCGTGTAGACCGGTCCGATCCGGGTCACGCCGTTGGCGGGCAGGTTGGCGCCGGTCAGGTGGACGACCTCGCCGGCCTCGTCCTCCCAGAGCCAGACGATGCCGTCGTCGATCCGGGCGAGCATCTCGTCCATGGCGAACTCCTCCATGGCGTGCGGCTCGATCCGGCCGGCCTGCTCGGCAGCCGCGTGCGCGAAGTCCCGGAACCACGCCAGGCAGAGCTCGGCGTCGTTGCGGGTGGCCGGTCGCAGCCCGCCGGGCGGGTTCTCCGGCGGCACCAGCACGCCGAGCTCGAAGAGCCGCAGGTGCTCGTGCACCGAGGCCGCTCCCCCGGACAGCCGGGCGGTCTCCTCGGCGACGATCCTGGCGGCGGGCAGCGCGCCGTTGACCCCGCCCAAGGCCTCCCCGCGCTCGTGCAGCGCCCGGGCCAGCGCGAGCGCGGCGTCGTCGGGCATCGGCAGGACGTACGCCGGGTAGGGCGCGAACGGCGCCGTGCGCATCGCGACCCCGGTGACCGCACCTGCCTCGTCGCGGGCGATGGCCCACCACCGGTGCGGCAGGTCTCCGGCAGGACCGGCCCCGTCCGACTGCTTGGCCAATGACTGCTTGGCCATTGACTGCTTGGCCATCCGCGCGGTGACCGACGCGATCACGGTCGTGAGGACCGGCTCGGCGGCCAGGTGCGCCTCGGTCTCGGCGAGGAAACGGGCGGGGTCGTCGGTGAACTCCACGCTGCTGTCTGGGCTGCTGACCATGACCGAAGTCAGCCACCTGAGTGCCCACCGTCACAACCGGTTTCTCCGGCGGGCCGCCCGCGCCCTAGGATTTCGGGCATGACCGAGACGCAGAGCCAGGCCACGGACACGACCAGCGCGGATCGACGCGCGGTCGTCGTACCCGACAAGCCTGCGCTCGAGGGCCTGGAGGCGACCTGGAGCGAGCGCTGGAAGGCCGACGACACCTACGCGTTCGACCGCTCCCAGCCCCGCGAGAACGTCTACTCGATCGACACCCCGCCGCCGACCGTGAGCGGCAGCCTGCACGTCGGCCACGTCTTCTCCTACACCCACACCGACCTGATCGCCCGCTTCCAGCGGATGCGCGGCAAGTCGGTCTTCTACCCGATGGGCTGGGACGACAACGGGCTGCCGACCGAGCGCCGGGTGCAGAACTACTTCGGCGTCCGCTGCGACCCGTCGCTGCCGTACGACGCGGACTTCACTCCCCCGGAGAAGCCCGACCCGAAGAAGCAGATCCCGATCAGCCGGCCGAACTTCATCGCGCTCTGCGAGCAGCTCGTCGAGCAGGACGAGCAGGTCTTCGAGCAGCTCTGGCGCACCCTCGGCCTCTCGGTCGACTGGAAGCAGCACTACACGACGATCGGCGCCAAGTCGCAGACCGTCAGCCAGCGCGCATTCCTGCGCAACTTCGCCCGCGGCGAGGCCTACCTCCAGGAGGCGCCGACCCTCTGGGACGTCACCTTCCAGACCGCCGTCGCCCAGGCCGAGCTCGAGGCACGCGAGTACGCCGGCGCCTACCACCGGGTCGCCTTCCACAAGCCTGACGGAGAGCCCGTCTACATCGAGACGACCCGTCCGGAGCTGATCCCGAGCGTCGTCGCGCTGATCGCGCACCCGGACGACGAGCGCTACCAGGCGCTCTTCGGCACCACGGTCACCAGCCCGGTCTTCGGCGTCGAGATCCCGGTCCGGGCGCACGCCGCCGCCGAGATGGACAAGGGCGCCGGCATCGCCATGTGCTGCACCTTCGGCGACCTCACCGACGTCACCTGGTGGCGCGAGCTCGACCTCCCGGTCCGCACCCTGATCGGCCGCGACGGCCGGATGTCGCGGGAGACGCCGGAGTGGCTGAGCTCCCCGACCGCCGCCGCGGCGTACGAGGAGCTCAAGGGCAAGACCGCCTTCTCGGCCCGCGAGGCGGTCGTCGCCGCCCTGCGTGAGTCCGGCGACCTGGACGGCGAGCCCAAGCCGACGCAGCGGATGACGAACTTCTACGAGAAGGGCGACAAGCCGCTCGAGATCGTCGCGACCCGCCAGTGGTACATCCGCAACGGCGGCCGGGACGCCGCACTGCGCACCGAGATGCTCGACCGTGGCGCCGAGATCCAGTGGCTGCCCGCGCACATGAAGCACCGCTACGACAACTGGGTCGGCGGCCTCAACGGCGACTGGCTGATCTCGCGGCAGCGCTTCTTCGGCATCCCGTTCCCGGTCTGGTACTCGCTCGATGCGGACGGCGAGCCCGACTACATCAACCCGATCGTTCCCAGCGAGGCCGACCTCCCCGTCGATCCCTCCTCACAGGCGCCTTCCGGGTATGACGAGG
>Ga0190274_10001666_pt1 | contig 13018 bp, 10 predicted proteins | sample Popmic531T_FD_133002 | JGI IMG/M metagenome (GOLD analysis project Ga0190274, IMG submission 133002) | Populus adjacent soil microbial communities from riparian zone of Yellowstone River, Montana, USA - 531 T | ecosystem: Environmental > Terrestrial > Soil > Riparian zone | place: USA: Montana...
AACGTCATCGCCGACTTCAGCTTCCGCCATCGCACGGCGCATGGCGGCAGAAGGGCGAGTCAACGTGTCGCTGCGCAAGTCGATGGAGTCGATTACGGTGTCGGCCATATCAGTTCCTCGATCACGGAATTTGCCGCCAGCCTGCCTTTGGCTGTCAGCTGAAGGATTGTGCCATCAAACACGATCCATCCGGCATCCCGGAGTTGTTCAACGCGCACATGCCATTCCGGGGGATACTCGATTCCGAGAGACGATGCAACAGCACCGGCATCCACGCCGCGGGCTTGCCTCAAGCCGAGCATGAAGGCTTCTTCAAGGCGAAGCGGCGTGGTGAGGGTCTCCTCGCCGGAAACTGGCAGCCGGCCGCCATCAAGAAAATCCGCGTATTCTGCAAGTGACGGAGTATTCCAGAAGCGGCGGTCGCCGTCATAAGAATGCGCGCCGACGCCAACTCCACGGTACGGGACACCGGACCAATAGCCAACATTGTGGCTGCACTCCCGTCCGGGCAGCGCCCAGTTGGAGATCTCGTAATGCAGATACCCCGCCTCACCAAGCCGGGACTCTGCCTCGGAGTAGAAGTCGGCAAAATCGCTCTCCTCCGGAATCCCCGGCGGAAGCTTCGCCCAGGCGCTGCGCTCTTCATGATCCAGCATGTAGATTGAAATGTGTTCCGGTTGTAGTTCGAGGACCCTCTCCAGGCTTCGGGTCCACGTCTTCAAGTCCTGATTCGGCAGGCCGGCAATCAGATCGAGATTGATGTTTGAGAAGCCATTCTGCCGGAGCAAATCGAAATCGGCGTAGACGGCAGAAGCCTTGTGAAGACGCCCGGCGCGCTGTAGATCCTCGTCTTCCAGAGACTGTGCGCCCAGGCTGATCCGATCGATACCCAGATCCCGATACTGCGCGACCTTCTCGGGTGACAGCGTTCCCGGATTCACCTCGATGCTGATCTCCCTGGCTGTCTGTGCTCGCGCAGCACGCATGATGCGCCCGATCAGGTTCGCGGAAAGGAGGGAAGGAGTTCCACCGCCGAAATAAATTGTCCCAGGCGTGTTCCCGAGACCCGTTAGTTCTATCTCGCGTACGAGCCGCCGGACATAGGGCTCAAACGTCTGCTCGGGGGTAACAGCAACCGTAAAGGCGCAGTAGTAGCAACGCTGCTCACAGAACGGAATGTGAATGTACAGTCCGGGATTCATTTCTCGACTTTGGGAGCAGCTTTAACATGATCAGGCCGCCGATGAAATCGAAGCCTACGTCCATCAATGAACTCGTTCTCGACGCCACAAACATTTGATGCAACTCGTCGCTGAACGCGAAAACGAGCACAAAGGCGGCGGCATACAGTTTTGGGTTAGCTCCGGCCCATGAGTAAACGCTGATCGTTCGCCACGCCAGGAATCCCAGGATAGCGTACTCCGTTACGTGACCCGCTTTGCGAATGACGCCGTGCCAGAACTCGAGTTGAGAAATCGACATCGAGGGAAACACGTACTTCAAGATGCTTTGGATGAGGCCGAGGGTATGCGCGGCAGAGAATGTATCGGTCGAGAAGAAGAAAATCACGACCATCCATGCGATCAGTGGGAACCAGGTGCGGCTATTGGTATTCTTTGACGGATACAACGACATCTTGCTCGAACGTGACGAAAGTCTGCCTGCGGCCCTTCCCGATATAAATCCAGTCTTCCTGTTCGACGCCCTTCTCGTTCTTTTCACGATGGCGTTTGTTGGGTTGCCCGAGGGCAAGCAAGACTGTGTTGCCGTCCATCCCGACCCTGGCCTCCTTCGCGGCCACGGCGTCCCGGAATTCCGGCGGCAAGGCATCAATTCCGGCTCTTGCCGTGCTTTGCTTGGTGAAGTCGAGAACTGGGTTTAGTAGATCCTTTATCTGCTCCACGGTGAGAGTGGGAGGCACCTTTCCGGAAAATTTGAGGGTAATCTTGGAACCGATCGCCTGGGCTTCCGCCTGTGGCGTTTGCTGTGTCGACGAAGTGCCTCCCATTCCGATCTGAATCCTGGAAAGGATGCTCTTCTTTTTTGTGCCGCCTCCGTTGAGTTCGAACTCCATGGTTTTGTCACCGAACTCTATCGCGGTGATACTGACGACTTTTCCGGGTGTGATCGCCTGCCCATTACTCGCGATCTCTTTCTGTAGCTTGTCGCGATCGACCAGTCCGTTCTCGGACAGGTCCACGCCGTTCTTGCCAAGGGGCATTGGAATGCGCGCAGCCCCTTCCGTGGCAATCAGGGATCCCAGAATCGAAAACCGTGTTTCCTGGGTCAGTTGGGCGTGGGCAGGGACCGATACTGCCATAACCAGGACTGCAAGAAGCTTGCCTCGGAACAGCATCTCATGAGTGTAGCACCAGAACCGGTCAGTTTTCCAAACTCACTAGATTCGCAAAAAGGCGATACGCCCCCTTGACGCCGGCCGGAAGCTCCCGGAAAAAGACGTAGCCGGTGTAGGTATATGTTCCCTTGCCGTACTTTGCGGTCACGAGGCCGCCGCGGAGCGGCTGTTCACCGGGATCGCCGCTCTCGAGCAGGGGCGTGTATTGCGGATCAAACGTCCGCAGAAAATAGGTTCCGCGTTCCTGCACCCAACTGTCGAAATCGGCCTGGGTAATCTTGTTAGGCACATTGAAGACGGAAGCCGTGGGCTGGAGGATTTTTACCGGTGCCTCTTCCTTTGTAATGCGATCGTTGTTGTTGATGGTGAACGGAAAAGGACCGTATTGAACGTTGCCAACGTCTTCGCTGCGGTTGTATTGGACAACCAGATTGCCTCCATTCGAGACGTAATCCAGCAGACGCTTGTTGTAGGTTCGAAGGTCTTCGCGCGCCTGATACGCGCGTACACCGAGAACGATCGTACGGAATCTCGAAAGATCGCCCGACGCAAGGTCCTGCGCGGAGAGCATCGTGACGTTGATGCCGAGTTGCTTCAAGGCGTCCGGAACGGTGTCGCCGACGCCTTCGACATATCCGAGCGAACTGACGCCGGTCTTCACGTCGAAGACTGCGGCCTTCGACTCCGCGGGTGCATAGAGGTAATGCGTCTCGATGTGGGGATACGAAACGACCGTGTAGCCGGTCTGGTATTCCTGGGTTCCGACTTTTGCGATCGCGCGTACCGTGAAATCGCCTGCTGTCGCGGGCGCGGTGACGCTGAATTGAACCGAAGTTTTTTCGCCCTGGCGCGAAAACCTCACCGGTTGAGTTGCGGGAAGGACGGTCCAGCCATTGGGCGTCACGAGACGAACTTCGCCGTCTACCGCAGTCGTGCTTTGATTCTCGATGCTGACCGTGAATTCCTTCTTTCGATTTCCGCCGATCGGGATAATGGCAACATCCGGACTAAGTCGAACGGACAGCGCCGGCACGGCTTTCACTTGTGCGCGTTGCTCGCCGTACATGCGATCGCTGGACCGAAACTCCGCGGGCCGTTCCAACGCGATCGCAACGCCGTCGTAGCTCACGCTCGCGTGCGTCATCAACAGCGGCGGATCAAAGGGCATGTTCGCCGGCGATCCGGCGGGCCAGACGAAACGATCGGCCTTGCGCGGCTCGCGAAGCCAATAAGGCTGCGTGAAACTGGCATTGGCAGGAACGCGAACTTCGTAAACCTGATCGAATTTCTGCCCGGGCGCAACCACGCCCGGCTGCGCCGGTGCCGCTGCAACTGCAGGCGCTGCACCGCGGCCGCCGCCACCGCCACGGCCGCCGCGTCCGCCTCCGCCTGCGCCACCCGCGGGGGTAGTCTGAGGAACAGCAGTCCAGCCCGCCGGAAGATCGAACGTCACAGCAGCGTTCGAGAAGCTATACGGTCCGCCATTGATGATGCTGACCGTGACATTGAACTGCTGTCCCGGAACAACGGTTTCATCGGCCGCCAGGACGTCGAACACGAGACCAGCTGCCAGTCTCGTGGCCTCCTGAAAGTCGGCTTCCTTTTGTTGTAAGAGAAACTTTGCCTGATCGTTGGTGGCTCGAGACCGGACCTGCTGAAGCTGTTTCAACGCAGCCGTGAGGTCTGGCACGAGTTCCGCAGGCTTTACCAGATTTGCTTTCTGGCGAATGGTTGCGACGCGTTGGGTGAGCTGATTCAGATCCGCGCCCAAAGAGGGTTCCAGCTGGGCCACATCCGGAAGCTTGTAGATCACACCGGCAAAGAGGTCTGCATCGTCGGCAACGTTCACTGTTTTCTGGACTAACTGAAGGCTTGCCGTGTTCGGCCCGCGATTCTGAACGCTTCCCTGCCCTTGAGAGCGATGAAGACTGCGTCCTTCGGCTGCGATTTCCGAATACGAACGGCCAAGGGCGGAATCGAATTCACCGGTGTTTAGCGAGATCGTCACGGGTGGTGGGGCGGCAGGCTGCGCATTTTGCTGATCATTTTGCTGCCCGGCGGCTTGTTGTGCGCCGCCTCCGCCTCGCCCTCCAAGATAAAGCTTCCGCGCCTGCCACGCTTTTCCATACTCCGGGAAGCGATTCGGATCGGACGCGGCCTTGAAGGCCTCCTGCGTCAGGATTCCGGCGGCCTGGTGATGTCCATGTCCGTCGGCGGTAGTGCCCCGAAATTGAGAAACGATGATCTCGGGGCGGAACTGCCGGATCACGCGGACAAAGTCGCCGAGCATTTGCTCGTGGCCCCATTTTTCAAAGGCTTCATCGGAGCTCTTCGAAAAGCCAAACTCGTAGACGGGCGTAAAGAACTGCTGCGCGTGATCGGCGCGGCGCGCGGCAAGTAGTTCCTCCGTGCGAATTACGCCAAGCGCTTCGAACAACTCGGTACCGAGCAGATTCTGGCCTCCATCCCCTCGCGTTGCCGACAAATAGGCCGTCCGGACACCTCGCCCGCGCGACAGCCAGGACAACAGAGCGCTGTTCTCGTCATCCGGATGCGCGCCGGTATGGAGCACGCTCGCAACAACATCCAGCCGGTTCAGCGCCTGCGACAGCCCCATGGCTCCGCGATCCTCCGGCACCTCTGCGGGAAACACTGTCCACACTCCGAAGAGAACTAGAAACCCAATTAGGAGAGCCCTGGTTTTCATGATGCGGAATTGTAATCCAAAGCAGGCGGATCAGCCGATCAGATCGTGGAGTTTGAAGACTATGTCCGGAAACGCCGCGAACTAGTCACGGCTTAACGAACCCAGCAGGCAGTCGAACTCCCCGCCTGGATCAGGCGGGGTGGCCGCGACCACTAAGAAAATGCGCGAAGCCACCTTAGCGGGAGAGGACGGGGCGGTTGACCAAGTTCAACAAAGAATTTGTTTCGGAATTTAATCGACCTCCCCGTCTGCGCGCAGTGAGGAAGCTTTGCGAAATTTTATTGAGCGCGCAGCCACCCCGCCTGATCCAGGCGGGGAGTTCGACTGCCTGCTGGGTTCGCCAAGTATGTTGGTGCCCTACTATAATGAGGCGCCAATGAAAAAACGTCGCAGCATCGTCAAGAAAGTGCTCCTGGTTTTGGTGGTCATCTTCCTGATCGTCGGAGCTTATGCCGCCTATTCCATCGCCTCCTTGCCAAATGTCGAGGGGCTGAAGAAAAAGAACCCTACAGTCACCGCGCTCATGGAACAACGGGCAGCCGAGAAGGGCGTGACGGCGAGACCGCTGGGTTCGTGGGTTTCATACAACAATATCTCCCTGCATCTCCGAAACGCCGTGCTCGTCGCTGAAGATGGGGCTTTTTTTCAACATTCCGGCTACGACCTGGATGAGTTAAAGGAAGCCGTGAAGAAAGATTGGAAGGAGCGCCGATTTGCCCGGGGCGCAAGCACGATAACGCAGCAGTTGGCAAAGAACCTCTATCTTTCCACTTCAAAGAATCCGCTGCGCAAGATCCGCGAATTCCTTATCGCACAGGAGTTGGAGGAGCATCTGGGCAAGCAGCGAATTTTTGAGATCTACCTCAACGTCATTGAGTGGGGTAATGGCGTCTACGGTATCGGTCCGGCCGCGCAGCACTATTTCGGCAAGTCGCCGGGGGTTTTGCTCCCTGAAGAAGCCGCGGTTCTCGCGGCGATGATTCCGAGCCCGAGGTCCTACAGTCCTGCCAAAGGCCTTACACCGTATCTCGGCAAGAGGAAGAACGAACTGCTAAGTCGGCTATTGAGGTATCGCTATCTAACGCAGGGAGAATACGACGAGGCGATGATGCGACAAGTGGCATTTGGCAAAGTGGAGAAGGAGAAACCACTGCCCATAAGTGACACCGATGCCGGGGATCCCGTGCCCGTCGAGGAGCCTGTGCCTGCCATCGAGCCGTGAACCGAGCGCTCATCCGGAGGGACGAAGCATGGAGACTGCTACCCATACACGCGGATCGTTCTGCACTTCAGTTCTACGAACTCGAGACATCAAGCGCGCAAAAACCTTCTATGGAGCTTTGTTTGGCTGGACCGCTCAGGAAATTCCGGATGCACCGGCCCACCGCTTGCTGCAGCTCGACGGCAAGACCGTAGCGAGCCTGCACGAGATTGCCGAAGGAGAAGACATCTGGGTGCCCCATGTCTCTGTCGAAGACCCGGAGCGCACGACGGCAGAGGCGCTGAAACTTGGCGCCACGCTTGTAGACACAACCGACGTTCGAGGACTCGCCCGGCTGGCCACATTGCGAGATGCGGAAAACACGACGTTTGGTCTATGGCAACCCGCGCCCTACGAGGGCGCACAACTAACAGAAGTCGTCGGGAGCCTTTGGTGGATAGAAGTGCTTGCCAACAATGTCGCGGGCGCCCGGAACTTCTACGGACGTCTCTTTGACTGGACTCCATCCGAGACGTCTTTCGAGCCCTTTGCCAGCTATGTCTTCTTCAAGCGTGAAGACGTGAACGAAACCGGCATCCTCCCGATCGACCCCGACTGGGAAATATCACCACGGTGGAACACCATCTTTGCCGTTAACGATTGCAACGCAACCATCAAGCAAGCAGAAGCGTTGGGCGGCTGCGAAATCTTCACACATACCGTGCCGAAGGCCGGGCGGATCGGGCTCCTCACGGATCCGGGCGGCGCGCTATTCCTGATACGCGGGCCGGTTCCCGACGCTGCTGTTTGATTCTGACGCCAACTATTTCGGCAGAGCAAAAACGTAGAGATTATTTGCACTGCCAGTACGAACGTCAGGCGTCATCCGATTGGACCCACCCGCCGCTGGAGCGCTGCCCGTGCTAACGGCAATGTACTGCCGCCCGCTCACGGAGTAAGTCGCCGGATAGCCGGTGACCGCAGAGCCAAGGTTCGTTTCCCAAAGAACCTTCCCAGTAACTTGATCAAATGCGCGGAAGCGCCCGTTCGTGTCTCCCGCGAATAGAAGTCCGCCTCCTGTCGCAATAACCGACATCATGGCGGCTCGCTGTTCGTACTTCCAGAGTGTGGCGCCGGTCTCCGCGGAGATCGCCCACAACGAACCCGCGTTTGTTTGACCCGCAGGCAGACGATTGTCGAAACCGACAGCGTAAGTCCCATCGACGGTGGCACGCTCCGCCAGAGAGGTCACGTTCATACATGAGTTCTGAAGCGGGTAATACATGACGTTGGTCTGCGGGCTGTACGCGCCGGCCTGAAAGTTCTTGCCGCCATTGACGCTCGGGCAGACCAGTCGTTGCTGACCCGCAGCAGTGAAGAGCATTTCGGGGTTTCCGGTGACCACACCCTTGCCGTCGATTGAATTGATGACGGTTTGAGACACCGTCGGCCTGGCCCAAAGGAATTCGCCCGTCTTGAGATCGAGCGTATAGACCACTCCCGTCTTTCCAGGGATGCCGGTGATGACGCGGCGGCGTTCGCCGGCGCGAAGACCTGGATTAATCCACGGAACATTCGCGCGATCCGGTCGAACGGCAGTGTCGACCAGCAGTCGTTCGAAGGGATGATCAAGGTCCCAGTGATCGACGAGATGCTGGTAGTACCACCGGATCTTGCCGGTGTCGCCATCAAGCGCGAGCGTAGAGTTGTGATACAGGTGTTGCTTGTCGTTTCCACCAAGCATGAACTTGGGCGTCGGCGCCGTCACTGAAGTTCCGACGATGACGAGATTCGAATCGGAATCGTAGCTCGGCGTCATCCAACTGCCCACCTGTCTTCGTTCCTCAAAGGGAACGTTTCCCCACGTCTCATTGCCCGGCTCCCCGGGAGCGGGGATCAGGCGCGTACGCCACAACTCGCGGCCAGTCCTGGCATCGTGAGCGGCGATGATGCACGCTTCCGGACCGCCTTCCGGCTCGCAACTTCGGCCCGAAAATACCTTGCCATTGGCGACGAGCGGACCGCCGCTGTGCTGCGCTCCCCTGGTGTAATCGAGGATCTTTGTTTGCCACGCGAGCTTGCCGGTCACTGCATCAAGCGCCACGAGGTAATTGTCGGCACTGGTATCGATAATGAGATTCCCATAAATCCCGACCGTACGATTGATGGCCGGAAACGGAATGTAACGGTTCAGGTCCGCAGGGAGCTCGCGCTTGTACTCCCATATCAAATCACCCGAAACGGCGTTGATGGCCTGGAGCGTGTCGAGTGGATTCGGGAAGTACATCACTCCGCGATATACCAGAGGCGTTCCTTCCTGAACGCCCAGAGTCAGTGGACGAGTCCATACGAGCGTGAGCCCGGACACGTTGGTACGGTTAATCGAATTCAGCGGACTGTAACCTGAGCTGTCCAATGTCCGGCGCCACATGAGCCAGTCTGAAGGGTCGGGCGTCCGCAGCATCGCGTCGGTGACGGGAACAAAAGACGGCGCCGGCTGCTGCGCCAAGAGCAGCGCCGCAGCGAATAGCGTCGCTGTGATGAACACTAGACCGGTTTTTCGGATCGTCATGATACGGACCATGAATGTTTCTCCTAACAGCGCTTAATGAAGGGTTGCATTGATGCAAGGGATGAACCCTGTCCACCTCGCCTGAAGCGAATAAAGGTACTCGATGGGTTGAGAGGAAGAGTCGCAACATTTCGACAGTATGCCGACCATACAGAGGCTGGTGACGAAATGTACTCCTCTACATTCGAAACGTAGAAAGCGCTCACCACGGCGCCATGGTCCTGGAGATACTTCCCGACGGCGCGGATCGCTTTCGGGCCTGCAAAATCTCCCACAACTGGAACGATCAGGTTCTTCTGCTGCATCTGCCGAACGAACTGGAAGTTCGCCTCCGATGTGAGAAAGTTCCAATTCCGGCCGCGGTTGTCGGTTTCCCGCATCAGCAGGCGATAGCTGGTTCCGTAAGTCGTGAGCGAGGCGTCGGGACCGCCACGATAGAAGGCGCTGTAGATGTAATCAATCGTTCGCAAGTCCTGCACCGTGAGCGGAAACGCGTGGGCTTTCTGAAGGCGATCCTTAACGGCCTGCGCGTTTTGTGCAAAGAGTTGAGCGTCCCCGCGGCCACCGGCTATTGCGTCGAAGAGCCTCTCCACCGAAGCTTGTGGATCGGATTGCGCCGATCGAAGCGGTCGAGAGAAAAGGCGCGAGAGAAACTCGCCTCGATTAGTCGACATCTCGAACAGCGCCTTGTACATCAGCATCTCGATCATGTTCTCGCGACGAATGTCGATAATGAAAGCGATCTTCGGCCGAAGTGCCGTTATGTAGGTGAAATTCTGTTCGGGCGCCACACCCAGGTACGCGCCGCCTTGAGGCGCAATTCTCACAAGATCGGGAATGATCGTCTGGAAGGTGGCCTCGTTCGACATGAACATCTCAAAGGCGAACGTCCCGCCTCTTTCCGAAAAGTCTGAGATCATTTTCCAGAACTCGACGTCTGTAATCGCGAGGGGCAGAGTGTCGGCTGCGCGAACAGGCGGAATTGCCAGAAGCACCAAAACCACACCCATTGCCACAAGCCACCGTCGCATAGTTCACCTTTGCTGTATCGATTTTCGGCTGCGATGCGATTGTAAACTATTGGGATTTCTTTCGGGCTCGCAGTTCCACCTGGACACTGCCGTTCGTGATGACGACATGTTTTTCGGGTAGATCGAAACTGTCAGACACCAGACGTAGGACGTAGGAACCCGGTAACAGCCTGGGGAACGTAAGCTCTCCCTGGGGGTTCGCTGTCAACCGAACGACTTCTCCGGACGACTGGACCAGCTCGACACGCTCGCCCGCCAGGGGGCGTTCCGTGCGGTCCTCGCGAACAAGGGCAATCAGACGATAGCGGGTTCGGGTATCACCAACGTCGACAGAGACAAGGAGTTCGACCCAGGCTTTGACATCGATCGGTTGATTGAGCACGTTCCTCCCGCCGGACGTTACGGACACGGTTGAATATCCCTCGGGAAGACTCACATCGTAGAGCCGTTGGATGCCGGCAGGAAGGGTAACCTTAAACAATCCGTCTGGGGCGACAGGAACCGTCATGGACGTTCCGACAACTACCTCGGGTAGCAAAGCCTGCCCGCGAAGCCCCGGACTCGGATTTACCCGCGAACCCTGAATCGTGATGATTGGAGGCATTGGAGCATTGACACGGTTCAAGACAATGCGTCCCGTCACGCTGACGTCCGAAAAAGTCGCGGACGACACCATGACCTCAAAATCGACGTCACGGACAGTGGACATCGCTCGAACTTCAATCGTCTTTGCCTCGTCGATTTCCAGAACTCCGGGGTAAAAGGTCGGAGCGTCCAGCCTCCCGGCAACGATGTAGTAGCGACCGGGCGGCACATCTTCCAGTTGGAATCTTCCGGCGTCGTCGGTCTGCCCCAGGTTCACTAGCGTGTCCGAGCCTTTCAGCTCCAGTCCCACCTCGGGTATAGGCATAACTCCGACCCGCACGCGTGCGGCAGGCTTGCCGTCGAGGCCGCGCAGCGTGCCCGCGACAACGCCGGTTTCCGCGAGCGCAAAGCACGGCATCAAGAGGATGGACAATAGCAGCGATAGGGTCATCTGATTGTCTTCGCTTGGCTGAAAGCCAAAAAACAAAGGGCCCCGCTTCTGTAAGAAGCGGGGCCCAAGTTCAGAAAACGTTACTGAGGCTTTGTGGCCGCGTTCTGCAACATCGTGCGGATTTCCTGCGCAACCGCAGGATTGCCGCCACGCGCACCGGCGCCGCCTCGCTGGCCTGCGCCTGCGCCGCCAGTAGCCGGAGCCCCAGCTATCGTGGACGGAGGTGCGTTACTGGGGTCCACGACCCCATCCGCATCGGCAAATATTGCGGGTATCCACGCGGGTTTTCCGTCGAGAACATCGAAAACAGTTCGTTTCGACGCATCGCGAATATCGGTGCGTGCTCCCTTGTCCAACAAGTAGCGAACGAAGGTCGCGTTTTGGGACCGCACGGCGAGATGAAGCGCCGTCATGCCTTCGTTGGATTTCGTATTTTGAGGGTCGCCCGTCAATGCGCGGGCGATGCGTCCGGAATAGCTCGCGGCGCCGGTCACCTGCGCATTCACATCGGCGCCGTGCTTGAGCATCAGGTCCAGAAGCTCCGTATTCACGTTGCCCCCACCACCGCCGCCTCGCGCTTCGTTAAACGTACCGGAGGTGATTCCGGCAGCATACAGCCAGGGCGAGAGTCCCATGGCGAAGATGTTCGGGTTGGCGCCCTTCTCCAGCAGGAGCTTCGCGAGATCCATATTGTTGTTAATCAGGGCGCGATGCAACGACGTCGTTCCCGTGCTGAGAAGCGGATCGCTGAAGCGTCCACCCTGATTGCTCGGACGGCGCATATTGAGTTGCGCATTGACGTCGACTCCGGCGGCCAGCAGCAGATTGACCATCTCCATCGGCGAAACCTGGGGCCCGTTATCGACAGCAGCACCACGTCCACCGGGAGCCGCGGGTATGGCACCGCCACCACCGCCGGCACCGCCGCGGCCACCTTGACCACCGCCTCCACGTCCACCCTGACCGCCAGCTCCGCCACGGCCACCCTGGCCCTGTGCGGCAGCAGGGGCCGCCGGAATTGCTGCCTGGGGAGCACCTGCTGCAGGAGCACCCGCGACTGGAGCCCCCGCGCCACGTCCAGGAGCGACCGCCCCAGGAGCTGCGCCTCCACCACCACGTCCGCCACCGCCGCCAGCACCACCAGCGCCGCCACCGCCGGCACCGCCGGCACCGGGAACATTACCGACAGCGATATAAAGAGCCGTGCGTCCGTACACATCGAAGAGATGCGGATTGGCACCGCGATCCATTAAGTACTTCGCGATTCCATTCTGGTTATTATCGAGCGCGACCATCATCGGCGTGACGGCTTCGGGCGTCGGCACATTGACATCCGCGCCCGCATTAAGCAGGGCCTCAACGCAGGCATAACAACCGCCGCGGGCCGCATACAAAAGAGGAGTGAGTCCGCCGTACGCGTGATACTGCGCGCGGGGCTCTGACGTAATCTGGGCCGGCCAGTCGGTGAACTTGGCGCGGACGCTCACATTGGCACCCTTCGCGATGAGAACCTTTACCATCTCCGCAGCATTGCGAGTTGCGGCAGCGGCCCACATCAACGGGGTCTGGTCCTGCACCTTCTCGGTGACGTTGATCTTGGCACCGGCATCAACGAGCATCTGGAAAATCGCCAGATCACCGTTCTTGATGGCCACCATCAGGGCAGTCTGACCGTCCGCGTTGGTCCCTTCGGTCCCGGATCCCGCGTCCATCAGCATCTTGGTCATACGGGCGTCGCTCTGCTTGACGGCTTCCGCGAGCGGCGTGTAGCCGAATTCGTTGGTGACGTCGACCTTGGCCTTCTTGGCGATCAGCGCCTGCACCAGGTCATAGTCGACACGATAGACCGCCCAATGAATCGGTCGCGTACCGTCGGGCTGCGCTTGATTAACGTCGGCTCCCGCCTGGATCATCGAAAATGCAGCCGCGCGGCGTCCTTCTTGAATCACCGCGGCCAGTTGCTGCCCGGACGGAGTCTGGGGCAGGGTTGGCACAGTCGCGACGACCAACAGGGTAATGGTTGTGAGAATGAAACGCTTCACTCGTCCCTCCAACTCTTGCGTCGGGCCCACCCTCGAAGTTGCTTCGGTACACCGCCTTCGGCGGCCTCCTTAC
>Ga0190274_10001667_pt1 | contig 13017 bp, 15 predicted proteins | sample Popmic531T_FD_133002 | JGI IMG/M metagenome (GOLD analysis project Ga0190274, IMG submission 133002) | Populus adjacent soil microbial communities from riparian zone of Yellowstone River, Montana, USA - 531 T | ecosystem: Environmental > Terrestrial > Soil > Riparian zone | place: USA: Montana...
AAAACAGGTTGATCTGGGTGCGGCCGCGCAGCGACGTGCGCTTCTTCTCGATCTGGCGGTTCAGTTCGACGAATTCGCCCGCGAGGTCGAGCAGGCCGACGATCTCGTCGCGCGAAAGTCCTTCGATCCCCAACAAGTGCCGCCGGTTGAGGACGAATGACGATGTGGCCGCAATGTTCATTAAAGCCGGGTCTATAGGCCCATCATGCGGGCCGGGCAAGGCGGCAAAGCCGTCATCCCCAATCTTGCTGAATCGACCGGAAACCCGGCCGACGGGCCTGCCAATGCCATGGTAACATGGAACGTGACGGGGAGGGCCCGACATGGCCGACCGCGAAATCGAACCCGGGCTGAACCAGCCGCCACCTTTCGTCGATGTCGATCTGTACGGAACCGACCTGCCTTTGCGGGAGGCGGTGGCGGGAAATGGCGCGGCTGCCGATGATGCCGCGCTGGCGAGGCTAGGCAGGCATTGGGGCCGCGCCCAGATGTTCGAATTGGCAAGGCTCGCGGACATCCATCCGCCGGTGCTGGAAGGCGACGTGGTGACGTTCCATCCCGCCTATCACCGCTTCATGGCGGAGAGCATCGCCGCAGGCCTGCACAGCATGACCTGGAAGTCGGATGGTTCGCGAGCCGGTGCGCCGTCCGAAGTCGCGCGTGCGGCCCGCTTTTATCTAGTGGCGCAGGTCGAGAATGGACACATGTGTCCGATCACCATGACGCGTGCATCGGTCGCAGCACTTGCCGCGGCTCCCGAACTGCTCGCGCAGCATCTGCCGAAGATCGCCTCTCGCTCCTACGATCCGGCCTTCCGGCCGATCCGAGGGAAGATCGGGCTCACGCTCGGCATGGGGATGACCGAGAAACAGGGTGGCACGGACGTCCGCACCAACACCACGCAGGCGATTGCGGATGGCGAGGCTTATCGCATCACCGGGCACAAATGGTTCATGTCGGCGCCGATGTCGGATGCGTTTCTGGTGCTGGCGCAAGCCAACGGCGGGTTGACGTGCTTCTTCATGCCGCGTTTCAGGCCAGACCACAGCGTCAACGGCCTGCATTTTCAGAAGCTCAAGGACAAGCTCGGAAACCGCTCGAATGCCTCGTCCGAAGTCGAATTCCGCGACGCATATGCTGTGCGGGTCGGCGAGGAAGGGCGCGGGATCCGGACCATCCTGAACATGGTGCAGCTCACGCGGCTCGATTGCGCGATCTCGTCGGCTGGCGTCATGCGTGCGGCACTTGCGCGAGCGCTGCACAATGCGCTTCATCGCATCGTGTTTCAGAAGAAGCTTATCGATCAAACGGCGATGCGCGCGGTGCTGGCCGACCTCGCGCTTGATGTTGATGGCGCCACCGCCGCGGTGATGCGGCTCTGCCGTTCGTTCGATCTCGCGGATGGCGATCCGAAAGAAGCGCGGCGTGCGCGTATTTTGACGCCGGCGATCAAATACTGGGTCTGCAAGATCACCCCAGGCTTCGTCTATGAGGCGATGGAGTGTTTGGGCGGCAATGGGTATGTCGAGGACTACGTGTTGGCGCGGCTTTATCGCGAGGCACCGGTCAACGCGATCTGGGAAGGCTCCGGGAACGTGATGGCGCTCGATCTACTACGCGCCTTGTCGAATGCGGAAGATGCCAATGCGCTCGTGAGCGAATTGCTCGAGGAGACACGCGATTTGCCGGGTGCGGACAAGCTCGGGGCGCAGCTGCGCGAACTTTTGTCGGAACCCGATCTTGAAGCGAATGCGCGCAGGCTTGCCGAGCAATTGGCGCTTCTCGCCGCGGCGGCGGCTCTGAACGCAACGGCGCCGACAATTGCGGAAATCTTTTCACAAACGCGATGGAAGCAGGGCGGCGCGCGCCTCTACGGAGCCACATCGCTCGCGCCGAATTCGTCGCGATTGCTTCAGCGTGCATTCCCGGATTGATCGAATCTCACTTTCCGGCGCTACGGCCGCGCCTTTTCTTTCGATAGCCGCAGGAAATCGAGCGCTCCCTGCAGGATGAAGATCGCCGCATGCTGATCGATCACGGCGGCGCGCTTGGCTCGGCTTGCATCGTTGGCGATCAGTTCGCGCTCCACCGCCGCCGTCGAAAGTCGCTCGTCCCAGAACGCGATCGGCAATTCGGTAAGCCTGGCAAAATTGCGGGCGAAGGCGCGCGTCGACTGCGCGCGGGGGCCCTCCGATCCGTCCATATTAATCGGCAGACCGAGCACGAAGCCCGTGGCGTTCCGTTCGGCGGCGAGCACAAGCAGGCGTGCGGCGTCGGCCTGAAAGGCCTTGCGTGCGACGGTCTCGACCGCGGTCGCAAGCCTGCGGTCCGGATCGGAGGCTGCGACGCCGATGGTCTTGGTGCCGAGATCGAGCCCGACCAGCGCACCGCGCACCGGCAGGTGAGGGACGATTTCCGCGAAGGGCAGAATGAGGGCGGGCATGCCATCTCATAGCACCAAGCGTGGCGGAAGCGGATTGTGATAATGAATGCATCCGAAACAGCGATTCCCGCATTTATGTCCGACACTCCAAACGCCGCTGGTCTATCCAACCCGCTGCACGCTTCATGCGTGCCTTGGGGCTTTTGGGCTTCGACAGGCTTCGGCATCCTAGCGATCCTGGCTTGGTTGTTGTTTCAGTGGATCGCGGCCGCGGTGATTTTCGTCTGGCTCGGGATCAATCCCCATTCGAGCGCTGAAGAAGTCAAGGCGGTCGCCTCGCACGGCGCCATGATTGCCGCGGCGACGATCGGAGCCATGCCCGCTGCCGTCGCTGTGCTGGCTCTTGCCGCGCGGCTCGCCCACTGCCGCTTCGCCGATTATCTCGCCTTGGTACGGCCCACGCGTAGCGACCTTCTGCTCGGGATATCGATCCTCGCCGTTCTGCTGCCGCTCGGCGATCTCACGTCATGGCTGACCGGCCGCGACATCGTGCCGGCGTTCGTTGTGGATGCCTATCGTACGGCAAGGGCCTCCAACACTGTGGTCGTGTTCATTCTTGCGCTCGTGGTGGCGGCGCCCGTGATGGAGGAGTTGCTGTTTCGCGGCTTCCTGCTGCGTGGCTATGCCGCTTCAAGACTTGGGCCGGTCGGAGCGGTCCTGCTCACCTCCGCCGCCTGGGCTTCGATGCACGTCCAGTATGAGGTGTTCTACGTCGTTCAGATTTTCATTCTGGGTTGCGTGTTCGGCTGGCTCAGGCTGCGCAGCGGTTCGACCACGCTGACGTTGATACTTCACGGCCTTGTGAATCTCACCGCGATCACGCAGACGGTCTATATCGCGGAGAGAGCGACATAGGGTTGAATCGCGGTAATCTCGCCGTAAGGTGCAATTGTAACTTCGCATTGTTGCCCCAACATGGAGGGGCTGGAACCGGTCCCGAGACTATAACAATGAACTTGACCGCCTTGCCGGAAATCCCGGTGATTGATGTCCGCGTCGGCGGGCCGCTCAGGCAGGCCGAGCAGGGCGCTGCGCGTGCGCGTGCCTTGCGCGACGATTGCCTGACCTTCTTTCCGTCGGCCACCGCGCTCGCTCTGCCCGCGCTCGACCGCATGACCCGGCGCTGGCTGTCGCGCTCGCAATCGCCCTATGTCGGCGAGATCGAGAGGATTGCCACCGCGCTCGGCTTTAGTGGCGTTTGGTTTCTCAACGGCTCGTATCAGTGGGGCTGCACGGCCTTGGCGCGTGAGGAGGACGGCGTGCCATGGCTCGTCCGCACGCTGGATTGGCCGTTTCCCGGTCTCGGTCGTCATGTCGAGATCGCTCATAAATGGGGCGTCGCGGGCGAATTCCATAACCTCACCTGGCCCGGCTATGTCGGCGCGCTGACTGCATCCGCGCCGGGGCGCTTCGCAGCCTCGATCAACCAGGCTCCGCTGTGGCGGCGCACCCGCCATCCGTGGCTGCGGCCGGTCGACATTCTGGCCAATGCAATCTCGACCTGGAACCTGCGCCATATCCCTCCGGATCAGCTGCTGCGCCAGGTTTTTGAGACCTGTCCGGATTTCGACAGCGCACGTGCGATGCTGGAGACGACGCCGATCGCCCGGCCGGTCATTTTCACGCTGGTCGGTGTCAAGCCCGGTGAGCGCTGCGTGATTGAGCGCACCGAGGAAGATTTCGCTACCCGCCGGACCGTAACGGTCGCCGCCAACGACTGGCTGGAGCGGCGCGACCCATGGGAAGCTCGTGTCGGCGGCGACATGGTCCTGACCTGCGCCTATGATGAGGCGTCCGAAAATAGCCGCTGCCGCCGCGAAACCATCGACAGCTTTGAAGGTTCGCTCGCGCGTGAGCCGTTCGGGTGGCTTAAAGCACCGGTCCATAACCGCTACACGCGGCTCGCCGCAGAGCTTTGCCCGGCGCGAGGCATCGTGCGGGTGATGGGTCTCGACCAGGCACCCGACGACGGCCCGGCGCAGCAGGTGACACAGATTCGCGAAGTGACGCCGCCTGCGCTGGCAGCCTGAAATAAAATCCGCGTACTGTTTTCGGGGGCTTGCATGCGCTGTCATGCCGCCGCCATAGTCCGTTCGTACCGCACCAGACATGGCCGCAGCAGGCTTCCAGTCTGCCGAGCGGCCGGTTTCAGGAGGAAACGATGAAGGCTCTGGTTCTTGCTGCCGTGTTAGCTCTCGCGGCCGGCAGCGCGCATGCTGAGGCTTGCAAGGTCGAAGCTACCAACAAGAAACTCGCCGGCGCTGCGATGAACAGCTTTATGTCCAAGTGCGAGCGGGATGCGACCGCTGCCTGCACCAAGGATTCCGACACCAAGAAACTGGCGGGCGCCGCCCGCACCAGCCATATGAAGAAGTGTGTCGCCGACGCCGTCGGTAACTGACCGCTAGAACAATCGACATTGGCGAATCCGTGATGAGCGGGTTCGCCGTCCCGCCTTTTCGCTTCGATCAACGAGCGACAAGCTTCCGGTAGAGATGCCAGGTGGCGTGGCCAAGTACCGGCATCACGATCGCAAGACCGATAAAAGCCGGCAACGATCCCAATACCAGCAACGCAGCGACGATCAGACCCCAGGCCGCCATAGTCACCGGATTGGCCGCGACCGCACGTATTGATGTTAGAAGCGCGGGCACTGCACCGGTGTCGCGATCGAGCAGCATCGGAAACGAGATGACAGAGACGCAAAACGCGATCACTGCAAAGACGAAGCCTGCAATGTTTCCATACAGCATCAGTTTCCAACCGGCTTCGGTGGTGAAGACGTCGCGGATAAAGCCGGTAATCGATTCCGGCGCCAGAACTCCGAAAAGCGACTGATAGATATCGCGCGCCACGTAGATCCAGCCGAGGAATAGCGCCATTAGCAGAATGCCGAGCGCTACGATCGCCGGAAAAGCGGGAGAGCGCACGACGCTGAGTGCGGCGCCGAAAGAGGCTGGCTCGCCAATTTCACGACGACGGCTCAATTCATACATCATGAGTGCCGCAATCGGACCGAGCAGGGCAAAGCCAGCGGCGAGAGGGAACAGCAACGGCAGTACGGCATATCCAAGCGCAAGCCCACCAAGAGCTAAGCCGACAATCGGATAAATCAGGCAGAGAAAGATGGCATGGGTCGGCCAGGCGCAGAAATCGTCCCAGCCCTGCCGCAGCGCGTCCCTCAAATCGGAAAAGCTGATCCTGCGAATTTCTGGCAGGCCGGAGACATCGTCGGCAGGATTAAGAACGTGGAAATTGGCCATATGCAATTCTCCCTGTTCCGCTGTTTTTGCGGCCGGGCGAACGTGGCGCGGTGCGCTTGTTCACGGCAACCGGTCACGTCAGCCGCGACCTTCTTGAAGACGTTAACGCACGAGGCGCAAAATTGGCCTTCACGCTTTCGTGCGCGGACGCGATTCAACAGCCAGGTTTGCCTTGAACTGGCCCGGCAAAATGAGCGACATGTTCCATGATTTGGACCGCCAGCCGCACCGCAACATGAAGAGACGGACTATCGCCTTTATCGGCTTGATTGCCGGGTCGGTTCTACTCGCCGCTTTCATGGTGGTGGCGGTTCCGTTGATGACAGTAGGCACGGTTTTCGATCCCGGTCCGCCGGCACCCACTGACGCCGCGATGATCGCGCACTGGAAAACGCATCGTCCCGCGCTTGACGAGATTATCGAGATGCTGCGTTCCGATCCGGCATTGAACAGGCTTGGCATGAGCTGGAGCGATCCTGCCGAACCGGAACGCGCTGCTGTCGAGCCGGAGCGGCTTGCGAAGTATCGTGAACTCATGAAAAGCGCTTCCATTATCAGTTTCGGGCGCGGCCATCGCTCGGTCCATTTTCTGTTCCACGCCAGCGGACTGTCGGCCAGCGGTTTCGGCAAGAGCTTCGTGCGCGGGGAGGCTTCGCCGAACGCGGAGATCGTGGACAGCGATCTCGACGCAGCTGCCGGCCGCAGCAAGGTTTTCCTACAGCGCCCGATTGCGGACGGCTGGTGGCTGCAGCGCGACGGGCGCTGACAAAATCCGCCTAAACGAGAAGCCCGGCAAATTCCGGATTTTTGTGGATGAAGGCCGCGATGAACGGGCATTGCGCCACCACCTTCAGACCGCGCGCCTGTACTTGTTCGAGTGCGCCGCGCGCGAGTTTGGTGCCGATACCTCGACCCGACAATTCCTTTGGCACCTCGGTATGGGTGAAGGTGATGATTCCGGGCGCGAGCGTGTAATAGGCCATCGCAATGTGATCGCCGGCATTCAGTTCGAAACGATTTTTGGCGGAATTGTCGGTAACTTCCATGATCGTTCAAGCTGCCATTTTCGTTCAAATTGCCTTGGCTTCGCGCGCGCGACGATAGGGCAGCACAAATAGCGCCGCCAAGTCGAATCGATGCATGGTATCACGGCGGTAGTCACGCGCATTAAAACGCCGGCGCGACCAGGTGGACGAACAATTCCAGAAATGCTTCGCGCAACATGCGCCGAAAGATGCTCGCTTTGCTGCCGCCGTGGCGCGGGCGAAAGAATTGTATGACCGGATGCCGCCGAGATAGTCCCGCAAAACATTTGCGATATTCTGGAACTTGCACGTGACGCAAGGGTTGTCTGCGCAGAACGCAGCACCGCGCCGCGTGCGCGCAAACCAGAGGCAACAGATGGCAAAGAAGCGAAAAACCGCCAAGCGCGGAACGAACCTGCGCGCGCCTGCGAAGCGCACAACCGCGCGTCGCGTCAGCGCGACGGGTGGGAAGCGAAGCGCAGTGGGCGGATTCGACTTCCTCAATTTCAACCCGGGCGGCTGGGTTACAAGCCTGCTCGGTTCGCAGACCGGCCGCACGATCATGGCCGAGGCCCTGGTCGCGGCTGCCGCGGCAGCTGCGGGCGTATTGGTGGCGTCGCGTACCGAAGCCGGAAAGAAAGCCGGCAGGGCCATTGCGGATGCCGGCCGGCGCGGTGGAGCGATCGCGAAAGAAGCCGCCATGAGCGCCGCTGCGGCCGCAGCCGACGTTATTACCGACACGGCCACGGAAGCGCTTCACACCGCGTCCAAGACCCTGCTCACCGGCGGTCTCCGCGAGGACGACGATATGGCGGGGACGGCCCGCCGGCAGCGCGAGCGCAGCGCGCATTGATGCGCGGCTCGTAACGCCTCTCGGAAGAACTGTAACTCAGTTCCTGAAGAGGGGATAAGATTTCGGTCGAAAATTTGCCTTCGGACGGCTCATATAGATATGTGAGTCCCCGGAGGCGAACCTATGAACAATCTTCGAGCCTGGACTGCGCGAACCTTGGCTGCGATTGCCTGCGCTGCGATGACATTTGCGACTCTACCAACACATGCAGCCGATTATGCGCCACTGAATTGTGCCGCGGCGAAATCCGCAACCGAGAAGGTTATTTGCGTCAATTACGGGCTCGGCCAGCTCGAGGCGCGGATGGCAACCTTGTACGAATGGAGCACGTCGTTCGTCGGCATGGGCCAGCGCGGCGACATTCAGGATGCGCAGCGCGCATTTCTCAAACAGCGCGACGCCTGCGGCCGCTCCATCGCCTGCATGCGCCGTGCCTACGAGAGCCGGATCGGGCAGTTGCAGGCGGTGATGGAGCGGGTGAAGGAGAAGGGGCCGTTCTGACGGCCGCTTCCATCGCTCATCTATCGGCCCTGGCGCAGCCAGCGGAACGGCACCAATTGCCGGCGCTCCTCGTCCCACAGCGTGAGCCGCACGCAGGCGAAGCTTTCCAGCAATGTCAGCCGGCCGACCTTTCCGAGCTCCGGATAATCGCGCAGCACCCGCGGCAGCCGGTAATAGGGAATGCGGCTGCACAGATGATGCACGTGATGGATGCCGATATTGGCGGTGAACCAGCGCAGCACTGGCGGCAGATCGTAATGCGAGGAGCCGTGCAAAGCAGCGTCGTGCAGATCCCAGCGCGAGCTGTCGTGCCACGAGGTGTGCTCGAACTGATGCTGCACATAGAACAGCCAGACACCGAGCGACGCTGCAATCAGCATGATCGGCAGCTGCACCAGCAGAAACGCCTTCAGCCCGATGAACCAGATCAGGATGCCGGCAATCAGCGCGATCGCGGCATTGGTCGCCATCGTGCTCATCCACGGCAGCCAGCCGCCGCGCATCATGCCGACCGGCAGGCGATGCTGCAGCAGGAACAGATAGGCCGGGCCAACAACAAACATCACCAGCGGATGCCGGTACAGCCGGTATCGCAGGCGGCCGAGCCGCGAGCGGCCGAGATATTCGCGCACGGTAAGCGTATCGATGTCGCCCATGCCGCGGCGATCGAGATTGCCGGAAGTGGCGTGATGCATTGAATGAGCGCGGCGCCAGGCGTCGTAGGGCGTCATGGTGAGAACGCCGATGACGCGGCCGGTCCAGTCATTCACCTGCTTGTGCGGAAAGAAAGCGCCATGGCCGCAATCGTGCTGGATCATGAACAGCCGCACCAGAAAGCCTGCGGCCGGCACCGCGATCAAGAGCGCGAGCCAGAAGCCTACGAAATGAACGGCCGCCCACATCGCAAACCACAACACCGCCAGCGGCAGGAAGGAGATCGCAAGCTCGATCACGCTGCGGGTGGCATTCGGCTCGCGATATCGATTGAGGATGCGGGTCCAGTTGCGGGCTTCGGCGATATGCGCGGACGCGCTGTTCGCGCCGTCCAGCGTCAATTCATTGGAATGGGTCAAGGTTGTTCCGTTTCGGCCGGCGATTTGCACCGGCATTGCGCCAATTTCGGCTTGTTTGTTTGATTTCGCGGTTCCAATAGCATGAAGCGCGGCCAAAGGGCACAAATATGTTCGGGCCGCTGCTGCGGCAAAACAGCGAAAAATGCCGGAGTAACGCATCAGCGGCGCAAACTCGTCATCACCAGCGCGCGCCAGTTCTCCAGCGCCACCAATTCTTCCGCATAGAGGTCGATCATCTCGTCGAAGGTGAGCTGGTCCTCGCGGCCGTGTTCGAAACCGACCATAAAATGACGCGCGCCATGGGGCACGAGCGGCAGCGCGCGCAGGCAGTGTCGCAAATCGCCGTTGCAGGCGCGGGCGCGCAGACATCTCGTCTTGCCGCAGAGGCGCCACAGGCAATAAAGGTCGGCAAGCCAGCGCGCGGAGGGCGAAGCATATTGTTTGCGGAAGGTATCTTCGTCGATATCGGTTTTGCGTTTCATGATTTTGGTTTTCGTCATTTCGGCTTTCAACGTTTCGGTTTTCATCCGTGTCTCTCGGTTAGTTTTGGTCGCCCCCGCGCAAGCGGGGGCCCATACGCTCAGTGGTGGTTATGGGTCCCCGCTTTCGCGGGGACGACTGCGTTGAGAGGGCGCGCGGAATCGCCCCTGTTATTTGAGGCGCGGGGGCGCCTTTGAGGCTGCGCGCCTCTTGCGTGGCGCATATCGGGTAAACCCGACATGCGCGAGCGGGGACGGAGCACCGGATGGCGCACCTGTCCTTCAGTGAGCCGCGCTGCCTTGCGACAACGCGGGCGCCTTCCGGCGCTCCGTCGTGACGTTTCTGCGGCGCCGGGCCGCGCTTTGCGTCTTCGCGCTCCGGCAGGAGCGCAAAGAGTCAGCCGGCTCCCGGCAGGAGGCCCTAGTGCCTCCGGGCGGAGCCCTGGCGCCGCCCGGGAGCGAGGCCTCGCGCGCAGGCGCCACACCCAATCCACACGACACGGAGCAACCGGTTCGCGTCCCTACGCGGGATCGGGTGATAGGACTATAATCCAGATTTCGGAGAGGGGATAAGTTTTTGCTTATGCTATAATTTCATAAGGAGACCAGCGTCATGCACGAACGGGTTGAGATGAATCCGAACATCATGGGCGGGAAGCCTGTGATCCGCGGCACGCGCGTGCCGGTGGAAGCGATCCTGCGCAAGCTCGGCGCGGGCATGCCCGAGAGCGAAATTCTCGCCGATCATCCGCATTTGACGGTGGAGGACATCCGGATTTCGCTTCGCTCCATCCGGGCTACGTTTTCTGGCGAGGTGGCTGGTGGCGCGGCGTGGTAGCGCGGGCGTCTCAATCAAGTCGGTCGAGAATGCCAGTTTGTGTCACTCTTGCACCAAACAGCGCTAGGAGTTCTTGCGCTCGAACTGTCCAAGGAGGCGGACGTACTCTTCAGGTTCGCGCTCAACGTACGCGTTGGACGGGTTGTCGATGATCGGTCGTTCAGTATCCAAAAGCCATCGCTTCGCAGTACCGTCGTCTCTTTTTCTCTTAATCGTCTTCTGAAAAATGTCTCGATAGCGTGAGGGTGAAATTCCTAAGAAAGGCAGGAAGGAAACTCTCCCTTCGACTTCTTTTTCGATCTCAATTTCGTTTTGATGCAGATCTTTTGCCTTACTCTTCGGGTACGGCTCAATGTAGACGACTCGTTTGATGCCGGCAGCCAAAATATGCTTGGTGCAATTGTGGCAGGGAAATGTGGTGCAGTAGAGGGTAGAACTTTTCACGCTCCTGCCGAGTCTGGCCGCATCGCAAAGAGCGCACATTTCAGCGTGAACAACACGCCCATACTCCGTGACATCCATCAATTGAGCCTTTGCGAGCGGGCCGTCCGTATCCGTAGTTCCTGGCTTCCGCTTCTTGGTGAGGGTGTTGACCATGTCGTCGATGGAGCCAAGTGCTTTTGCTTTGTCCGAAAGGAGGTTCGCTCGAGCCAGGCGATCAAACAGGTCGCGGAGAATCTCTCTCTTCAAAATGTCATTGGGATCGAATCCGAGCTTTACATCTCGGAAGTCGGGCAATTCCGAATCCCAGTAGGTTCCGCCCAATGCTTTGGGAACCTCGTTACATCATTGGGTGATTAACTCGCCGTCATCCGAAAAAATCGCGGCTCCAACCTTCCTAGAAAGATCTGAAGAACGAAACGAAGCGGCTTTCGCCGCGTACATGCCGTACTCCCCTTTTGTGGGAGTGATATCTGTTCGTCCGAAAAAGGCCTGAGTGAAACGCGTCAATTGACGGTCCATGTCTCCCTTAGATAATCCATCAATAAAAACATCGCCGAGGTGGAATGTTTCGCGTAGCCGCTGACCATAGTCGTTGCCCTCCTCATCTGCATCGAGGGACATGAGTTCCAGTGCCTTGGCTGTTAGCACGTTCGCTGTTGTTGAAGGTGGCAGCGTCCGGCGGAGACGCTCTTCGAGAAGCTTGAGTCTGTGTTCGGGCGAGCCGTAGGCGGAAATCAAGATGAAGTTTTTGCCGTATACCTTGCGGAGCAGAGAGATTTCGTTTGGACGCTTCAATTGTCGGATAAGGTACGCCGTTGAGGCGACCGGAACTTGGAGCTTTCCGCCGGGCAGGATTGCGCGCCTCGTGGCTATAGCTCTCAGGGCAACTTGAGCTAGCGCCGATGCGTCCTTGATTTCTTCACAAAGAGCGTTTGCGTACTTGATCTTATATATAACGTCTGTGTAAAAATTGGTCTCAGAAGGGTGAGGGGGTTTTGCCGTTGGCTCATAGATCATCATCTCTTTGGTGAGATGTATGACCTCGGTCTTATAGCGAACCAAACGCAGAGCGTCTGAGAGGCTGTTGCATATCGATTCGATATCAACGCCTATTGGACCTGCAACCGCAAAGATGAGTTCCGGAAAATCGGACGAATCGTTTATAGGCATGCATGGGAACCGTTCGTTAACCTCCGATGTTTTCTAATCATCCTACTGCCGGATTTGTGACGCGTCGAGTTCCTTGAGGTTTGGAGGGGTCAATGCCGCCGGCTGTGAAGCTTCGTAGAGACGAATTTGAGATCGTAAAAGCGGCAGCTCAGCGCGTCGAGCGCAGAAGTAATTCGACGTTTGTGATGGATCAATCTCGGGTCGAGGTCACAGACGAAGAAGGCGAATCCCCTGTTGAAAGTGGGGGGATGAGGCCAAAGCCAAGGTTGTTTTCGACTGACGATGGTTCTCGGACCTTTCGCGACTACTCCGCCGCCTCGACCCGCTTCCGCTTCGGTCCACCCCGCGCCAGCACCGGCTTGAGATAAGCGCCCGTATAGCTGCGCTTCTCCTTCACCACGTCTTCCGGCGTTCCCACCGCCACGATCTCGCCGCCGCCGTCGCCGCCTTCGGGGCCTAGGTCGATGATCCAGTCGGCGGTCTTGATCACTTCGAGATTGTGCTCGATGACCACCACCGAATTGCCGGTCTCGACCAGCTCGTGCAGCACGTCGAGCAGCTTCGCCACGTCATGGAAATGCAGCCCGGTCGTCGGCTCGTCCAATATGTAAAGCGTGCGGCCGGTGGCGCGCTTTGACAATTCCTTGGCGAGCTTGACGCGCTGCGCCTCGCCGCCGGATAGCGTGGTCGCCTGCTGGCCGACATGGATGTAGCCCAGCCCCACGCGCTGCAAGGTGGTGAGGATGTCGCGGATCTTCGGCACCGCCTTGAAGAAATCCGCGGCCTCGTCGACCGTCATGTCGAGAATGTCGGCGATGGATTTCTGCTTGAACGTCACTTCGAGCGTTTCGCGATTGTAGCGCTTACCCTTGCAGGTATCGCAGGTGACATAGACGTCTGGCAAAAAGTGCATCTCGATCTTGATCAC
>Ga0190274_10001668_pt1 | contig 13005 bp, 8 predicted proteins | sample Popmic531T_FD_133002 | JGI IMG/M metagenome (GOLD analysis project Ga0190274, IMG submission 133002) | Populus adjacent soil microbial communities from riparian zone of Yellowstone River, Montana, USA - 531 T | ecosystem: Environmental > Terrestrial > Soil > Riparian zone | place: USA: Montana...
CGGACCCCGAGATCCGAAGTGTGGTGGCGTACGTTCGTTCCCTCTCTTCTCAGGCGACGAGCACCGCGGCGGCGGCGGCGGTCCCCCAGAGTACGCAACGCACGCTCGAAGTCGCCGACTATGTCGAGCTGCCCGTGACGGGCGACACCAAATCGACCAATCTCATTTCTGGACAGCTGGCGCGCGGCAGCATCCTTCGTGACGAACCCGGCGGCCAACGCTTCTTTGTGAACGACTTGAACGGTCCGCTCTACATCCTCAACAAGCAGACGAAGCAACTCACCACATACCTGAACTTCGACGGGATGGGCGATCGCGCCGGGTTGTTTCCGAAGTTCACGTCCGCACAAGGCTTCGCGGCTGGGCTCATGAACTTCGTGTCCGACCCGGACTACGCGCGGAACGGCATCTTCTACACGCTCCACATGGAGAATCCCAACACGCCGGGAGAGAGTACAGCACCGAAGACCGGCGTGGTCCCCGGACTGACCCTGGCGGGTTACACGACCACACCGGCTCTCCCAACTCCGATCGTTGCCAATGTGATGGGCACACGCGAGATGGTCATCGTGGAGTGGACTGACCGGCAGATCGCCAACACGACGTTCGAGGGGACGGCACGGGAAGTGTTCCGCATTCAGTTGCCGGGGCTCTTTCATCCGCTCAACGAAATCACCTTCAATCCGGCGGCCCGGCCGGGCGATCTGGACTGGCGCGTCATGTACCTCGGCATTGGGGACTCAGGCACCGGCGAGCGGCCCGGGCCCATGCGGTTGCACGCACAAAGGCTCGACACGCTCCACGGCAAGATTCTTCGGATCATTCCGATGCTGAGTGAGCACGCCTCGACGAGTTCGGTGAGCGAGAATGGCCGCTACCGGATTCCGAACGACAACCCGTTCGTCGCGGTTGAGGGCGCGCGCAAAGAGATCTGGGCCCTGGGCCTGCGCAATCCGCATCGCCTGACTTGGTATGTCGACCCGGCACGGCCTCGCGAGGCGGTACTGCTCGCCTTCAATATCGGCCTCGTCAGCTGGGAGACCGTGATGATCGTCAAGAAGGGCGCGAACTACGGCTATCCGCTGCGCGAGGGTACGCAAAGCATGTCACCGACCAACGGCATGGGGCCGCTGCCCGCGGACGACATGATCCCGGTGCAACTCTCGGACACGGTCACGCGTGGCACCGTGAAGCCCACCTATCCTGTTGCGGCATATCCCCACACAGCCGCCAGTGGTGGCGACGCGATTGCCAACGGCTTCGCCTACCGGGGAAAACGAGTTCCAGCCTTGCAGGGGACTTTGGTGTTCGGTGACATCACGACGGGACGTATCTGGTACGCGCAGATGAAAGAGGTGCTCGCCGCCGATGACGGTGACCCGCTCACCCTGGCTCCCCTCCACGAGCTGAACACACAGCTTCGCGCGCTGTCGGAAGCAACCTTCCGGAAACGTGGCGGCCAGGGCGACACCCTGCCCGGGTTTGGCGCGGTCGCGGGCCGCGGTCGCGTGGACATCCGGTTGGCCGAGGATAACGATGGAGAGCTGTACATCCTGACCAAAGGCGACGGGATGATCCGCGAACTTCGAAGCGTTCGATGAGCCCACTACTTGCCACATGCCGAAACGTTAGCGGAACCCAGGAGTAGGTATTGCATATGATCAAACGCTTCACGCTAGTCATTACGACCGTCTTTGCCGCGGCGGTTCTCCAGGCGGCGCCCGACTGGCCGCAGTGGCAGGGCCCGGATCGGACGCGCATGTCGAAGGAAACCGGCCTGCTGAAGGAATGGCCAGCCGGCGGTCCACGCGTGATCTGGACAGCGGGCAATCTCGGCACCGGATACGGATCGATGTCGGTGGCCGGCGATCGCGTGTTCGTGCAGGGCGCGCGAGGCCCGGAGAGCTTCGTCATCGCGTTCAATCGAGCCGACGGCAAGGAGGTCTGGGCGAAGCCGATCGGGCCGATCGACACGCGAATGCGGACGAACATGGGCGCGGGCCCGCGCGGCACGCCGACCGTGGACGGCGACCGGCTCTACGTGCTGACTGAAGCCGGGGATCTCGCCTGCTTGAAGACCGACGGTTCGCCGGTCTGGCAACTGAACATCCTCAAGGAGTTCGGCGGATCGCAGTTGCAATGGATGGTGAGCGAATCGCCGCTTGTCGACGGACCTCACGTCGTCGTTTCGCCGGGTGGCCAGGGCGCCGGCATCGTGAAGCTCGACAAGATGACGGGCAAGACGGTTTGGACGTCCAAGGAACTCAGCGATACGGCCGGCTATTCCTCGATCACGGTCGCAGATGTGCAGGGCGTACGCACGTACATGACGTTCACCGCAGTCGCTGGTGTCGGCGTCCGCGCATCGGATGGCAAACTGATGTTCCGCTACGCGAAGGCCGCCAACAACGTGGCGAACATCGCGACGCCGATCTTCCTGAATGACAAAGTGTTCTTCAGTTCCGCGTACGGCGCCGGCGGCGGGCTGCTCGCGCTGAGCGCGAAGGACGGTGAAGTGACCGCCACGGAGGTGTACCACACGGCGAACATGAGGAATCACCACGGCGGCATGGTCGTGGTCGATGGCTACCTGTACGGATTCAACGACCTGATTCTGACCTGCCTCGAGTTTGCGACCGGCAATGTCATGTGGCGCGATCGCAGCGTGGGCAAAGGCTCGGTCACGTATGCCGACGGCCACCTGTACATCCAGGGCGAGGACAACATGGTGGGTCTTGCGGAAGCCTCGTCATCGGGATACCGCGAGAAAGGCCGCTTCGCGATTCCTGAGAAGGGAGCGAAGAGCTGGGCGCACCCGGTCATCAGCGACGGGCGCTTGTATGTGCGCAATCAAGACACGCTGCTCGTGTACGACATCAAGACCGCGCGCTGATAACGGCCTCAGTGCGAAACTGTCGCAATGAAGATCGCGTGCACATTCGGCATCGTTCTGGTACTCATGGGTTTGGCGGGCTCCGCTGTCGGCGCCCAGACCGCCGCCACGCTGGTCGGCCAGGTCGTGGATGCGACGGGCGGCCGGCTGGCTGGCGTCCGCATCACCGTCACGAACGAGGACACCGCCGCGGTTCGGTCGGTGGCCACGGACGCGGAGGGTCGATTTGCGCTGGCCAGCCTGCCGCCGGGACAGTACATCGTGCGCGCCGAGTTGCCGAAATTCCGCCCGCTCGTGCGTACAGGGGTCCGACTGACCGTCGGACAGCAGCTGTCGCTGACCCTCGCGCTGGAGCTTGGCGCGGCCGAGGAAGTGAGCGTCGTCGCCGCGCCCGGAGGGGTGAACACGCGCAGCTCCGAGCTCAGCTATCTGGTCGATCAGCGCACGATCGAACGCATTCCGATCAACGGGCGGAACTACACGGACCTGATGGCGCTGCAGCCGGGCGTCACGGTGTTTCCGCATCGCGACAACGGATCGGTCGTGGCGCACGGACTGGCGATGAGCGTGAACGGCCAGGACCCGCGCGCCAATGTCTATCTGCTGGACGGCACGCTGTTGAACGATTTCACGAACGGCCCCGCGGGCAGCGCCGCCGGCACCGCACTCGGCATGGACACGGTGCGCGAGTTCCGCGTGGAAGCCAATTCCTACAGCGCGGAATTCGGACGGGCGGTGGGCGGGCAGGTGAACGCCATCACCAAGTCTGGCACCAACCAGTTCACGGGCGGGCTGTTCGAGTTCCATCGCAACGACGCGCTCGACGCACGCAACTACTTCGACGCCGCCGGCAAGCCCGGATTTCGGCGTAATCAGTTCGGCGGTACGGCGGGCGGCCCGATCGTTCGCGACCGCGCGTTCTTCTTTGTCGGCTACGAAGGGCTACTCGAAAACCTGGGCCGAACCATCGTGACGGTCGTGCCTGACGACAACGCGCGGCTGGGCAATCTGCCGTCAGGTCCGGTCACGATCGACCCGGCGATCCGGCCGTATCTCGACGAGTTCCCGCGCGCCAACGGCGAGACCCTCGGCGGAGGCCTCGCCCAATACACCTTTCCGTTCGATCAGCGGCTCGATCAGCATTTCCTCCAGGCGCGGTTCGACGCGGTCCTGGCGGCCGGCGTCCAGATGTTCACACGCTACACGCTCGACGATACCGGGCAGCGGCTGCCGACCGACTACCCGCAGTTTCCGCGTTCGTTCGTGTCGCGCAATCAGTTCCTGACGGCCGAGATTCGGCAGGTGCTGTCCAACTCGACCATCGCCACCGCGCGGTTCGGCTATAGCCGCACGCGCATCGGCCAGGACGTTGAAGCCAATACGTCACAGGCGCTACCCGTGTTCGTACCGGGCCGCCCGATGGTGGGCGCGATCGACATTGGCGGGTTTCCGCGCTTTGGCACGCAGGCTTCGGCCGACGTGCAGCTCCGGCAGGATGTGTACAGCGGCCAGTACGACCTGACCTACGCGCGCGGCCCGCACCTGATCAAGGCCGGCGGCCTCGTCGAGCATTACCGCGCCGACGAGTTCAATCCGACCTTCAGTCTGGGCATCTTCCGGTTCGACAGCTTGTCCACGTTCCTGCGAAACGTGCCGGCGCAGTTCATCGGCCTGACCCCGGAGGGCGACCTTCGGCGACACTGGAACTGGACGCTGTACGCCGTGTATCTGCAGGATGACTTCGAACTGGCGCCGAACCTGACCGTCAACGCCGGACTCCGCTACGAGGGCGCCACGATGCCGATCGATACCGGCGGCCGCGATATCAACATGCCCGACCTGCTGGCGCCGGCCCCAACGTCCGGGCCGCTCTATGACAATCCCGGCGGCGCGCTGTCGCCGCGCATCGGCGCGGCGTGGAAGGTCCGGGACTCCGGACGCACGTCGGTGCGCGGAGGGTACGGTCTGTACTTCAACACCAGCAACCAGCAGAACCTGATCGTCACGGTCACCAATCCTCCCGCAACGCCGCGCGTCGTCGTCCGCAATCCCACATTTCCTGTCCCTCCGTTCGCGGCCGGCAGTATTTCTGTCAGGCCGATGCAGTACGACATCGAGTGGCCGCGCGTCCATATGTGGAATGTGAACGTACAGCAGGAACTGTTTTCCGACTGGGTCGTGACGCTCGGGTACGCCGGATCGCGCGGCCGCAATCTCTGGCGCAACAGCGACCTGAATATTCCGACGCCGGCAACGCTGGCGAACGGCACGCTGTTCTATCCGCTCGGCCAGACGCGGCCCAACCCGTCCTTCACCGCGATCGAGGTGAAATCGAGCGATGGGGATTCCTGGTACCGGGCCTTGATCGTTGACGTCCGCAAGCGGTGGACCCGCGGGCTGCAGCTGCAGTCGTCGTACACCTGGTCACGATCCGAGGACACTACGCAGAACGCGACATTCTTCAGCGACTCCACGACCGCGACGACATCGGCCATGCCCGAGTTCATCGCCGGCTACAACAAGGGGCTTTCGGATTTCCACGCCGAGCACAATTGGGTCGTCAACTTCGTGTGGGACGTGCCCGAGGCCGACGCGTTGACGGGCATCGCCGACGCCGTGCTCAACGGCTGGCACGTGTCCGGCATCATCCGCCTGCGCAGCGGCAGTCCGCTCACACCGATGCTGCAGAGCAATCGATCGCGGTCGCTGTGGTCGCCGTCGCTCGGCCCCGGCACCGGTCCGGACCGTCCGAACTACGCGCCCGGCCGCGGGCCCGGCAACGCCGTCACAGGCGATCCCGCGCGTTGGTTCGATCCCACGGCCTTCGTCCTGCCCCAGCCAGGGACGTTCGGCAACGTCGGACGCAACGAGCTCATCGGCCCGGACCTGAAGACGGTGGATTTGGCGATCAGCCGGCAGTTCGACGGGCCACCGATGGGGCCGCGCAGCCGCATTGAGCTCCGGCTCGAAGTGTTCAATCTGTTCAACCGGACCAACTTCGGTCCGCCATCGCTTATCGCATTCTCCGGCACGGCCGCCGAGGAAGCGCCCCTTGCGTCCTTCGGGCAGATCCGGACGACCGTGACGTCGGCGCGGCAGGTTCAGCTGGGGCTGCGCTGGATGTTCTAGTCTTCGTGTCTGCACGGCGGTGATCACGTTCTAAGGGGAGATCTAAAATGCGTAGCCTGGTACCCCTTTCCCTTGTTCTGCTGGCCGGTCTGGCCGTGCCGGCGAGCGTCGTCCATGCCCAAACCGGCGCCGCCACCGGCGCGCAGGTCCCTGCCGGGCGGGCAGGCGGCGCGGTTCCCAACTTGACCGCGGCCGAGCCCATGGGGCCGGTGGAAAACCTGGCGGCCTATCCGGTCCCGCCCGAGGGGTTCAACGTCGCGCGCGACAACATCTCACACGGCGAGGTCAAGCTCGTGGAATACGACTCCAAGACGCTGGGAATCCGCCGGCCGCTACGAGTCTACACACCGCCGGGATATTCGACCGCGCGCAAGTACCCGGTGCTCTATCTACAACACGGCCTGGGCAATACCAGCACCGAATGGACGCAACGGGCGCGGGTGCCGATCATCACCGACAACCTGATCGCCGAAGGCAAGATGCTGCCGATGATCATCGTCTTCCCCAGCGGCAACGCGACGGCCACACCGGCGGACGAAAAGCAGGGCGACCGTACCCAGGCGTCGTATGGGCAGCCCTATCAAGACGACTTGCTGAAGGAGATTATCCCGTTCGTGGAAGCCAATTTTTCCGCGCTCACCGATCGCGCCAACCGGGGCATCGCCGGCATGTCGATGGGATCGGGCCAGGCCTTGAACATCGGCCTCACGAACCTCGACAAGTTCGCCTGGGTCGCCGTGGTGGCGCCCGCGCCGAACACCCGGCCGCCGGCCGAACTGATCCCCAATCCGGCCGCGCTCAATCAACTGAAGCTTTTCTGGCTGAGCGTGGGCAACCGGGACGCCTTGTACCGTGTCGCCGCAGGCGTTCACACCTATGCGACGGAAAGGGGCGTGCCACACATCTGGCGTGTAGACACCAACGCCCACGACACTGGCGCGATGACTGCCAATTTCTACCACTTCGCCCAAAAGCTGTTCAGGGAATAGTTCTCGGGCGTCACTAACTCGTGTTTGGCAAACACGGCCGGCGGTACAGCGCATTGCTGATGGGCCCTGACGGCGCCTTCATCACCGGCAGCGACTTCCTCATGGATGGTGGGGTGACAGCCGCATATTGGTTCGGCGAACTCGCTTCGAAATAACTATCAAGGAAGAGGCAATGGCTGAAAAGAAAGTCTGGCTCATTACCGGAGCGGGTCGCGGCCTGGGCGTCGACATCGCCAGGGCCGCTCTGGCTGCCGGGCACGCGGTTGTCGCCACTGGCCGCAATGCGACGAAGGTCGCAGCCGCGGTTGGCACGCACGATGATTTGCTGACGATCCAGCTCGACGTGACTCACCCACCAGATGCGCAGGCGGCAGTCGAAGCGGCCGTCGCGACGTTTGGCCGGCTCGACGTCCTCGTCAACAACGCGGGCAACTTCTTTGCCGGCTTCTTCGAAGAACTCAGCCCTGACCAGGTCCGCAATCAAATAGAGACACTGCTCTTTGGTCCGATGAATGTCACCCGCGCGGCACTGCCGGTGATGCGTAAGCAACGCTCCGGCCTGCTGGTAACGATTTCCTCGACGGCAGGCATCGCGGGACAGATGTTCTGCACGGCGTACGCTGCGGCGAAATTTGGTATCGAGGGCTGGATGGAGTCGCTCACGCCGGAGATCGCCCCTTTTGGAATCCGCACGATGCTCGTCGAGCCTGGCTTCTTCCGTACCGAACTGCTCAGCAACAGCTCGACGACCTACGCCGATCCCACCATTGACGACTACGCCGAAACAACGAAGGAAATCGTCGCAGCTTGGAAAGGAATGGACGGCAAGCAAGGCGGAGACGCCGCCAAGCTCGCGAACGCGCTCGTTACGCTCGTGGCGCTCAAGGAGCCGCCGGCACGTTTCGCGGCCGGCTCCGACGCCGTGCAGACGTTCGAGGCAAAGGCAAACACGCTGCTCGCCCAGGCGAGGGCCCACTCCGAGTTGTCCAGTTCGCTCGCCTTGGAAAACGACTGAACTGCTCCACTGTCAGCCGATGTCCTCAGTTACCCTGCGGCGCCCGGGGCAACGAGCATCAGATCGTCGTTGGGGTAGACGTGATTGACGTTCTCTGGCGTCACCAGTTCGTGTTTGGCAAACACCGCTGGCGGCACAGGCCGATGGTTCAGAAGGTCGAGTGCGACGCCGACGATGGCCGTGCCGTATTTCTCTGGAAAGTACGCCACAGATCCAACGAGCCGCGTGCCTGGGCGGCGGAGCTCAGCGCGTCCTTCGGGCGAGGCGTTCTGTCCCATGATCGCGCATGTCTGCGCCCGCCCCGCCTCCTGAAACGCGCGCAATGCACCAATGGCGCTGGGATCATTGATAGCGCCCACGAGTAGCCGGCGCGATCGGTTCGTGCGAAGGTGGCGCCGCACGACTTCCAGGCTCTGACTGAACACGCCGTCGCCATCGAGAAAGGTGACCTTCGTGTTTTCCAGGGCCGGCACGACCTCCTTCATTCCCACGAGCATGCCGGTCAGGCGCATCTTCGGCAGCCCTCCGGCGCGCGCCAGGGCGAGCAGCAGGATCTCGTCAACCTGCCCCTGCCAGTGCTGCTTGGCCCAGCGGCCAAGGTACCGGCCGCCGATCAGGCCGGCTTCGTAGTTGTTCGCGCCGAAATAGGTCGCCCCGGGATGCGGCACCTCAATCGCAATAAACGGGATATTGGCTTCCCGGTACTTGGCGGCGACGATGGGTGCGATCTGCTCATCGGTCTGGAATTCGATCACCAGGTCCACCTTCTCGCGTACCAGCACATCCGCGTTGCGCTGCGCGATCTTGGCGTTGTACCGGTTGTCCAACGAGATGAGCTCGACGCCTTCAGTCTGAGCCGCGCGCAGGAGTCCCGCCGACACTTCCTTCGAGAATTGATAGTCGGTGCCCTGCGCGGCATACCCGAGCCGGTACAGCTTCTGCTTGAACGGCCTCAGGCAAGACCGGTAGAGGTTCTCGCCCACCTTCTCAACCATCCCGCACCGCTCGAGTGTGTAGAGCAGGCGGAACGTCATGCTTTTCGGAAGGCCGCTGCGCGAAGAGACCTCACGAAGCGGGAGCCCTTCGCCCGAGGTACGAAACGCCGAGAGCAGCCTTGAGGCATGTTCGACCGATTTGACCAGGTAACGGTCACGGGTCGGCGCAGCCTTGGCTTTCATTTCACTCCGCGAAACTGTCTCCGGGGCCGAGGGACGCTTGGTCGGCATATAAGTGCGGCGCAAGTATGTATTAGTGTTTTGCGGAGCGCAACGCCTCGCTCCTCATCACCCTCTACAACGCTGTGCCCATGCCCGAAACCCGGAAGGCCGTCCTATACTCGGCGCGACCATGAACTCAGCGGCAACGGACGCCATCGTCGGCGCGCTTGATGCGTTCCGCATCGAGCTGCCCACGTGGGGATTCGCCAATACGGGCACGCGTTTCGGCAAGTATCTGCAGCCTGCTGCGGCGACGACGACCGCCGAGAAACTCAGCGATGCCGGACACGTGCACGCGATCACGGGCATCTGACCGACGGTTTCCCTCCACGTGCAGTGGGATTTTCCGCGTGGACTCGAAGACGCCGGCGAGGTCGAGTCCCTCGCCTCGCGTGCCGGCGTGGCTCCGGGCGCCATCAGCCCGAATCTCTTTCAGGATCAGGACTACAAGTTCGGGTCGTTCGGAAACCCGGATCCGTCCGTCCGCGCCAAAGCTCTCGATCATTGCCGCGAGAGCGTGGCAATCGCGCGACAGCTGCGAAGCCGGGATGTGTCGCTCTGGTTCGCCGACGGCTCGAACTATCCGGGGACGGCCAATATTCGCCAACGCAAGCACTGGTTCGAGGAATCGCTTCGTGCGGCGCATGAGGCGCTCGCCTCCGACCAGCGGCTCCTGATCGAATACAAGCCATTCGAGCCGGCGTTTTACCACACCGACCTCGCGGACTGGGGAATGGCGCTGCTGGCGGCGCGGGCCGCAGGTCCCCAGGCAAAGGTGCTGGTCGACACCGGCCATCACTACCAGTCACAGAACATCGAACAAATCGTCGCGTGGCTCCTCGATGAACAAATGCTCGGCGGCTTTCACTTCAATGATCGCCGGTACGCCGACGATGACCTGACTCTGGGATCGATCGATCCGTATCAGGTCTTTCGAATCTTCCACGAGATTCGGCTCTACGAGTGGGAGACCGGCGGACGAGCTGACATCGCCTACGTGATCGACCAGAGCCACAATCTCAAAGGGAAGATCGACGCGATGATTCAGACGGCCGGCATGGCGCAGATGCTCATGGCCAGGGCGGCGCTCGTCGACTTGCCCCGGTTGACGGCCGCACACCACACCTGCGATCTCATCGCGGCCGAAACCTGCCTGCAGGACGCGTTTGCGACCGATGTCCGTCCTGTTGTCCGCGAGTGGCGGCAAGGCAAAGGGCTGCCGCAAGACCCCCTCGACGCATCACGACAGAGCGGCTACGTCGAGCGAATCTCGCGCGAGCGGGCCGGGCGCACCATCCCCTCTACCGGCGCTTACGCCTGAGTGTTCATGGCAACCCCTCGGTGTGCGCCGGCACACCGATCGGCGTCACCGCCGACTGATCCTCTTCACCGGTACGGATGCGGTAGATCTTTTCCACCGGCAGGACGAAGATCTTGCCGTCGCCCACGGAGCCCGTGCGCGCGCCCTTGAGAATGGCGCGCACCGTCGGCTCCACGAAGTGATTCGACACGCCGACTTCGAGCCGCACCTTCTCCGACAGCTCCATTTTCACCGTGAGGCCGCGGTAGGTCTCGACATGCTCTCGCTCGCCGCCGTGCCCCTGTACGCGACTGATCGTGAGCCCCTGGATGTCCGATCGATACAGCTCCTCGAGCACGGTGTTGAGTTTTTCAGGCCGGATGATGGCGACAACGAGCTTCATGGCAGTCTCCTGATCTGGCTCGGCACGTTCGCGATTCAATCGCCGGCGCGAACCGGCGGATCGCGGTCCGGCAGGACGAGAATGGCCCCCTCGCCCCTGGCGTACGCCTCTTCGCCGTGCTGGGTCACGTCCAGGCCGATCCCTTCGTCTCCCTCTTCGACTCGCAGCGGCATCACCACGCCGACGAGCTTGAGCAGAGCAAACGTCGCAGTGCCGCTATAGCCGGCGACCACCGCAACGGTGATGAATTGTGCGCCAAGTTGGCCGACATTCCCTGCGAGGAGACCGCTACCGGCCGGGTTCCAGTTCGGATCGGCGAAGACGCCGGTCAGAATCGCGCCAACGGCGCCGCCAAGTCCGTGCGCGCCGACCACGTCGAGCGAATCGTCCAGACGCGTCCGCGCGCGGATGGATAACGCGAAGTGGCTGGGCACCGCCGCGATCGCGCCCAGCACGATTGCGCTCATCGGGCTGATGAAGCCCGCCGCCGGCGTCACGGCAACCAGCCCCACGACGATGCCCGTGGCGCCACCAACGGCGGTGACGCGACGAGCACGAATCAAGTCGAGAATCGTCCACGCGACGAGCGCGGATGCCGGCGCCAGCAGGGTCGTCGTGAGCGCCAGAGCCGCGAGCGGATTCGCTGCCAGCGCCGATCCCGCATTGAAACCGAACCAGCCAAACCAGAGCAGCCCCGCGCCCAGCAACGTAAACGGCACGTTGTGCGGGAGAAAGGCCTGCCTGGCATAGTCGCGCCGCGGGCCCAGAACTATCGCCGCGACAAAGGCGGCCACGGCGGCGTTCACATGGACGACCGTGCCCCCGGCGTAGTCGAGCGCGCCACGCGTGGCCAGAAAACCTCCGCCCCACACCCAATGCGCGACTGGCGCGTACACGACCAGCGTCCACAGCACGAGGAAGAGAAGATAGGTGTTGAACCGCATCCGCTCGACAATCGCACCGGAGATGAGCGCCACCGTGATGATCGCGAACGTGCCCTGGTAGCACATGAAGAGGACGTGTGGAATCGATCCCTTCGCCTCCAGGCCCACGTCCCTGAGCAGCAGATGGCGGAAGCCTCCGACGTACGGCGTGCCGTCAGCGAAGGCCAGCGAGTAGCCGGCAAGGGCCCAGACGAGCGCAACGGCGCCCAGCGCCGCAAAGCTCATCATCATCGTGTTGAGCGCGTTTTTCGACCGGACGAGGCCGCCATAGAAAAACGCGAGCGCCGGCGTCATGAGCAGGACGAGCGCCGTCGACACGAGCATCCAGGAGATGTCAGCAGAATTCAACGAAGCACGCTCCGAGGTCGATGCGCAAGGTCGCCCAGAAGGTACAGCACGACACGCGCGCACGCATCGTGCTTATGAATTCATGCGCCGGCGTTGGGAGTCCCGTTCCGGGATCAGACGCCGCGCGCTGGCGTCAGCGAAACAACAGCGGCGCCACTTCGTGCAGGTGGTGCCGCCACACGACCCATTCGTGCCGGCCTTCGGTCAGGCGGAAGGTGTGGCTGACACCTTTGGCCGTCAACGCGGCGTCGAGGGCCTGTGCGCTGTTGAGGAGGAAGTCATCTTTTCCGATGCCGATCCACAACAGCCTGATCTTCTTGTTCGTTGCCGGCGTGAAGAACTCCGGGTACGTCGTCTCCGCGCCCGCAACGCCGGCACTCATGACGACCAGCGAATGAAACGTGTCCGGATGCGAAAAGCCGATCGCGATCGTCTGGCCACCGCCCATCGACAGACCGCCGAGCGCGCGATTGTCGGCACCGGACATCGTCCGGAACTTCTTTTCGACGAACGGAATCACGTCCTTCAACAGATCCTGCGCGAACGGTGTCTCGCCCGGTGACGCCGACGGCGTTGGCTGCGGCGGCGCGGCTGCGGTGACTTCGGGTCCGAGGCCGACGCCCTGCCGCGCATAGCCCAGCGGATTGACGATGATCATCGGCTTGGCGCGGCCTTCTGCGATCAGGTTGTCCAGGATCAGGTTGGCGCGGCCGGTGAGCATCCAACTCGATTCGATGTTGCCGGAGCCATGGAGGAGGTAGAACACC
>Ga0190274_10001669_pt1 | contig 13002 bp, 7 predicted proteins | sample Popmic531T_FD_133002 | JGI IMG/M metagenome (GOLD analysis project Ga0190274, IMG submission 133002) | Populus adjacent soil microbial communities from riparian zone of Yellowstone River, Montana, USA - 531 T | ecosystem: Environmental > Terrestrial > Soil > Riparian zone | place: USA: Montana...
AAACTGTATGATTTTTTTCTCCAGATGTTGTATTGCAAACCAACAAACACTTCACTTATTGGACGCGATGAAATGTTCCCGCCGAATTGCGTGATCAGGTCTTTTTCCCTTGCAATGCGGAGGTAGAGGTCATACATCTTTGTATCGCTGTTATACCTGAGCTGAGGATAAATTGATTTTACATTTTCATCTGCAACAAGTTGAAAATAATTTCCCTTCAGCCTGTCAAGAGGTATGGGATGATCTCCAGGCATGATAATTCTCTTTACATATTCTGCCTGCTTTTCGGTGAGTCCTTCTACGCTGACTTTTTCAACCAACGTTGGCGGGAGATCACTCCTGAATTCATCCCTCCTTTGTTTCAGAGAAAGTGAATCTTCCCTGCGCTGAATATAGAACCGGAGGTCATCCATTTTTTCCATGGCGGCATGATGACCTTCATCAATTACTTCGGAGAGGTTATTGAAATCGAATAATCCAAAGCGATCAGTATTTACATCGATCAGGATTCCACATAACACTGAAAAGTTAGTCGGCGTAGTGAGCATGGTACGGATCTGTGAAACGATATTTCCTTCCGTAGTTGGTGTACTGCTGCCGCTGGCATTTACGCCGATGATAATGTCGGGCTGGAAATCATTCAGCATGATGTCGGCAGGAAAATTATTGTACATGCCGCCGTCATACAGGATCTTGCCGTCGAAGATCACGGGCTTGAAATAAAAAGGATAAGCACTTGAAGCCCTTACCGCCTGTGCCAAATCTCCTTTGCGGAACACAATGGTCTGCTTGTGCTCTATGTCGGCAGCAACACAACGGAATGGAACAAAGAGTGAATCAAAATTAAACTTTGCTTTGGTGATGATTGGCGCTGTGTTTTCCATCAGGGTGTAGTCAGCCTGGACAGAACTCACAAGATTGGTCGGCAATGAAGTGGTGATTACCGAATCCAATGAAAACCGGAGTGTGATCCAGCTTGCATTGTCTTCCTTCTTCCTGAAATAATAAGTGTAATCTTCACTCAGTGTTCCGGTGGCCCAATTATAAAAGTCCTCAGAGTTTACGATGCTATCGATCTGGTCAGCAGAATATCCCTGCGCATACAGGCTGCCGATCACTGCTCCTGATGACGTTCCGGCGATATAATCTATTGGAATGTGATTTTCCTCAAGCGCCCTGATCACCCCGACATGTGCCATACCCCTCGCTCCGCCGCCACTCAGCACAAGACCTACCTTTTGTGAAAAGGCTGAGTAAGATGTGCATAGCAACAGTGCTAATTGAATCAGGATCCGGAATCTCACAAATGGAAATTTACTTTCGTGTAGAAATATATTGCGCGAAGTTAAGAGTAGGATTGAATCTGTTCAAATAGCTTGCGAAAATATGCCGGCGCATGCTGTAGCCGCGAACCATACCATGAAAACATTTCTCCATCGGCCAGAACTACAGACGATCCCTCAAATGTGCGGCTGAATTCTTCAAGGTGCTTTTCTTTAAAAGGGTAAGGTTCACTCGACAATATTATTACTTCCGGGTGCCGCTCAAGGATCATTGCAGCCGTCACTTCCGGATAACGCTTTAGATCTTCAAAAACATTTTTAAAGCCGGCACAATCCATCATCGATGAAATAAAAGTATCCCCGCCGGCCGTCATGAATGGTTTATTCCAGATAAGGTATGCAGCACGAACAGGAAGAGAGTAATGATGAAAGGATGTCAGATCTTCAAATTCAATATCAATCTTTCTAATTAGCTCCTTTGCCTGCTGACGACGGTTTGTTAATTCTCCTATGGCATTGATCATTTCCCTGGCACCGCTGAGTGTTGAAATATCGCTGGTCCAGACCGGGAACTCCTGTGCCAATATTTCCACTTGTGACTTTTCATTCTCTTCTTTATTCGCAATGATCAAGTCGGGATGAAGTGACCTGATGACGTCCAGGTTCAGCTTTTTGGTTCCTCCAATTCTTGTTTTTGTCCGGAACCAACCATCAGGATGCACGCAGAATTTGGTGATTCCCAATACGGTTTCATCCAGGCCAAGGTCGGCAAGCAATTCCGTTTGCGAAGGCACCAGGCTCACAATTCTTTGCGGGCTCTCGGGGATCGTAATGACTTTTCCGGTTTGGTCAGTGAAAGTTTTCACGGGGCTAATTTACCTTAAGCCTTTCAGAGTAAGTTGGTCCAAATATTATCTTTATCCTTAAGCATTTGTGTGAATTTTTAATTCGTGAGAATTCGTGTAATTAGTGGCAAGTCTTGATTTTTTTATTCATACAATTTGGTGTAATTCGTGGCAACTTTTGTAATCTTTGCCGCTCGCATCGCATACCCTGAAATGAAAATTCTCTTTCTTACTTCCAGGTTTCCATTCCCGCTGGAGAAGGGGGATAAGCTCCGTGCTTTTTACCAGATTGCCGAGCTGAGCAGGAATAATGAAGTGATCCTTGCTTCAGTCAGCGACGAAGTAGTGCTGCCGGAACACATGGAGGTTTTGAAACCTTTTTGCAAAAAAATCATCCTACATACTTTAAGCAAAGCCAAACAGGTTACCAATCTTACACGTGCCTTGCTGAACGGACATCCTTTCCAGGTTGAATATTTTTTTTCTGCAGCATTCAAAAAGCAAATCGAAAAACTGGTTGACGATGAGAAACCCGATGCAATCTTTTGCCAGCTGGTACGCATGGCTGAATATGTGAAGGACATAAATCACATTCCCAAGACCCTTGATTACCAGGATGCATTCAGCAAAGGATATGAACGCCAGGCGCAGCGGGAAAATTTTTTCAAAAGGATTCCTGTCTTAATGGAATGGAAGCGCATGCTTTCGTATGAAAAAAAGATTTTTGAAAAATTTGAAAATAAAGTCATCATTTCAGAACAAGATAAGCAGCTCATCAATCATCCTGATCACCGGGAGATTGAAGTACTGCCGAATGGAGTTGATTTCAATTATTATTCTCCGCAGCTTATCGACAAGCGCTACGACCTGATTTTTTCCGGGAACATGAATTATCCTCCAAACATCGAAAGCGCCGTTTACATTGCCCAGGAAATCATGCCGCTTCTGAAAAAACAAAAGCCGGATGCAAGACTTGTGATTGCAGGCGCAAATCCGGCGCCGGAAGTATTAAAGCTAAAAAGTGATTCCATCGATGTTACAGGTTGGGTTGATGATATCCGCGAACCTTTTGCGCAGTCGAGGATACATCTTGCGCCGATGTTAATAAGCATTGGTTTGCAGAATAAAATTCTCCAGGCAATGTCTATGAAGATCCCATGCATCGTTTCATCCCAGGCCAACAATGCCATTCATGCTCCGGTAAACGATTGCATTCTTATTGCCGATTCTCCCGGAGAATATGTCGAGAAAATTTTAATGCTTCTTGGAGATCAAGGCCTTTACGATAAAATTTCAGAAAATGCCTACCGGTTTGTGAGAAAAAATTTTGACTGGGGTGCTATGAATGCCAGGCTTGAAAGTGTACTGATAAGGAATGGCGTTCAACGTTAACCTGTTGTCTTCCAGTCTCGGAGGTCTTCTGTCATCATGATTGATACCGGCATTTAAATTAAGTTTGAAATTACTGCCAATTCGTCCGTTTACTTGCGTGGAGGTACGGTTTTCGACAAGCAAATCGTACTTTTGACCAGAACCTTTCTCAAAATACAAGAAGATATTTTTGAGATAGGTTCTAAAATTTTTCCAATTAAAATAAGAGAATGATAGAAGACGAAATAAAATTTCCACGTGTAGAACTCAGCAATGTCATCGATGATGATACGGAGTTTATTCCGCTGCTAACTTCAGAAGACGAAGAAAGCATGCATGCACAGCAAATTCCTGCAGTGCTTTCCATATTGCCTCTGCGGAATACCGTTTTGTTTCCGGGGGTAGTTATACCGATTACCGTTGGGCGCGATAAATCAATCAACCTGATCAAGGACGCATACAAAGGCGATAAGATCATCGGCGTGGTGTCGCAGAAGGATACCAACATTGAAGATCCGAAGTTTGAAGACCTGAATAAAATTGGAACGGTAGCCCATGTGTTGAAGATGCTTCGTATGCCGGATGGAAATACGACCATCATCATCCAGGGCAAGAAGCGGTTTCAACTCAAGGAACTTGTTCATACCGAACCTTACATCAAAGCATCTGTTGAAGCCATCGCCGAGATCACACCAGTGAAAGGTGATAAGGAATTTGATGCGACAGTTCAGAGCATGAAGGATCTGGCTTTACAGATCATCCAGCAAAGTCCGAATATTCCGAGCGATGCAGCTTTTGCGATCAGGAATATTGAAAGCAATTCTTTCCTGATCAATTTTATTTCATCCAACATGAACCTGGATGTGGTGAAAAAGCAAACCTTGCTTGAGATCGGTGATTTGCGTGAACGTTCTACCAGGGTGCTCGAACATCTTACGAAGGAATTGCAGATGCTGGAGCTGAAAAACCAGATCCAGAATAAAGTTAAGACAGACATTGACAAGCAGCAGCGCGAGTTTTTCCTGAATCAGCAACTGAAAACCATCCAGGAAGAATTGGGCGGACAAACACCTGAACGTGAAGTTTCCGAGCTGCGTGAACGCGCAAAGGCAAAAAAGTGGAACAAGGAAGTTGCTGATACATTCAATAAGGAATGTGACCGCATCATCCGGATGAATCCTGCTTCGGCAGAATATTCCGTGATGATCAATTACCTGGAAGTATTGCTTGACCTTCCATGGAATGAATTCACGAACGACAATTTCGATTTGAAGTTTGCACAGAAAGTATTAGAGAAAGATCATTGGGGACTTGAAAAAGTGAAGTCGCGCATACTTGAATATTTAGCTGTACTAAAGCTGAAGCGCGATATGAAATCTCCAATCATGTGTCTTTATGGTCCTCCCGGCGTCGGTAAAACATCTTTGGGTAAATCAATTGCCCGCGCATTGGGAAGAAAGTATGTGCGCATGTCTCTTGGTGGATTGCGTGACGAAGCAGAAATCCGCGGTCACCGCAAAACATACATCGGTGCCATGCCGGGCCGCATCATTCAGAACCTGAAAAAAGCAAAGAGCGCCAACCCAGTTTTTGTGCTCGATGAAATTGATAAGCTGGGAAATGATTTTCATGGAGATCCGTCAAGTGCGTTGCTGGAAGTGCTGGATCCGGAACAAAACAACACCTTCTACGACAACTACGTGGAGATTGATTTCGATCTGAGTAACGTACTGTTCATTGCGACCGCAAATTCTCTGAGTTCCATTCAACCGGCATTGCTCGACAGGCTTGAGATCATCGAGATCAATGGCTATACCGTTGAAGAAAAAATACAAATCGCCATCAGGCATCTTGTTCCCAAACAACTTGAAGCACATGGCTTGAAAAAGGAGCAGGTAAAACTTTCTCCAAAGATGATCGAATTGCTTATCGAACAGTATACCCGTGAAAGCGGTGTGCGCGGATTGGAAAAGAAAATCGCTTCCTTGGTGCGCGGCATAGCCAAGAGCGTAGCCATGGAAGAAGAATACAATCCTGTGGTGGATGAAGATATGATCAATAAGATTCTCGGCGCCCCGATTTTTCAAAAAGATAAGCTGATCAAAAATGATGTAGCAGGCGTAGTTACAGGTCTTGCCTGGACTGCAGTAGGCGGTGACATTCTTTTTATTGAAGTGAGTTTGAGCAAGGGAAAAGGGAAACTTACGCTTACAGGAAACCTCGGTGAAGTGATGAAAGAATCAGCCGTGATTGCCATGGCATACCTGAAAGCGCATTGCAAGGAACTGAATATTGATCCACGTGTGCTCGACCAGTGGGATGTACACATTCACGTTCCCGAAGGTGCAACACCGAAGGACGGACCTTCTGCAGGTGTGACCATGCTTACTGCATTGGCCTCTGCATTTACGCAACGCAAGGTGAAAGAAAACCTGGCGATGACGGGAGAAATTACATTGCGCGGAAAAGTTTTACCTGTAGGAGGCATCAAGGAAAAAATTCTTGCGGCGAAACGTGCAGGTATCAAGGACATTATACTTTGTGCTGACAACAAGAAAGATATCCTGGAGATCAAGAAAGATTATGTGAAGGATCTTCGCTTTCATTATGTTTCAGATATGATTGAAGTGATCAACCAGGCGCTGCTGAAAGAGAAAGTGAAAAAGGCGATAGATATTTCCTACCAGCAGAACGGAGAAGCGAAAAAAACCTCCGCGAAGTACGAATAGGATCTTACGAATTTACCAATGAAAGCCCGCGATATTAATCGTGGGCTTTTTTAGTTTGAAGATTGGTGTATATTTGGAGGGGTAAATTTTTTGAATAAATGAAAATTTCACTTATGAATTTGCGAATGCTTGCCGGCATTCAACTGTGCTTTGGGTGCTTGTCATTTGGTCAAGCTCCGTCTATTCAATGGCAAAAATCTTTTGGCGGAACAAATGATGATATTGCGATATCCGTAAAACAAACTGTTGATGGTGGATTTATTTCGATAGGCACAACTTATTCGATTGATGGTGATGTGACAGGAAATCATGGAGGCTCTAGCCAAGAAGATTGTTGGATTTTAAAACTAGATAATACCGGGAACGTGCAATGGAAAAAATGCTTTGGAGGAACGGATAGAGATGCCGGTGGATCAGTGCAGCAAACTTCGGACGGAGGATACATTTTTGCTGGTACTTCCTTCTCAAATGATGGTGATGTATCTGGTCATCATGGAAGTAATCAATCAGGAGATTTTTGGGTGGTGAAGCTAGATGGTACAGGCGTAATACAATGGCAAAAGTCTTTAGGCGGAGGTGATCATGAATCAGCTTTTTCTGTCAAGCAAACATCCGATCTTGGTTATATTATTGCAGGCTCATCACAATCAAATGATGGTGATGTTACTGGTAATCATGGTTATCATGATTATTGGTTATTGAAATTGGATAGTTCCGGAACTATTGAATGGCAAAAATCTTTTGGTGGAACAGGCCAAGACGCTGCGTGGTGTGTTACGCAAACCTCTGATGGAGGATTTATAGTAGTTGGTGATTCTCAGTCAAATGATGGTGATATTACCGGAAGCCATGGAAGTAATGATTGTTGGATAGTGAAATTGGATTACACAGGTAACATGGAATGGCAAAAATCATTAGGAGGAACACTAGGCGAGTCTGGCAAAACAATAGAGCGGACGAATGACGGAGGATATATAGTAGCGAGTTTCTCATCCTCAAACGATGGAGATGTTACAGGGAATCATGGTTATTATGATTATTGGATTGTTAAGCTTGACAGCATAGGTGGGATACTATGGCAAAAAAGTCTCGGGGGAACAGGTTATGATGGAGCTTGGTCTATCAAGCAGGTTTCTGATAATGGTTACATTGTTTCAGGATTTACAACCTCTAATGATGGCGATGTAGCTGGCTATCACGGAGCAATTTATGGAGATTATTGGATTATTAAATTAGACAGCATTGCTAATATGCAATGGCAAAAATGCCTGGGAGGAACATTTGATGATGAATCATATTCAATTCAGCAGACGACAGATGGAGGTTACATCCTCTCTGGTAATTCACAATCAAATGATGGAGATGTTACAGGGCATCATGGGACAAATCAATATTCAGATTTTTGGATTGTCAAGTTAGACAATACGAATGGTATAAATGAATCCTACGAGATTGGTTTGAATATTAATATTTTCCCCTCCCCGTTCACAAACATCCTTTCCTTACAATTCTCTTCACCACAAAACACGGATGCATTTCTGGAAATCTTTAATTCAATAGGAGAATCAGTGGTAGAAAAAGAAATAAAGTTGGAAAATCAAACCCTCGATCTCTCTGCTCTCACACAAGGTATTTATTTTGTCAGTGTGAAAACAGAAGGTGGAATTTTTACAGAGAAGATCGTGAAATAGAATATTCCACTGAAGTGCGAATCAAATACGGATCACCAATTGAACGATTCGTAAATTCGTACGATCTATTCGTACTTCGGTGAGGAGGTGATTTTAAACTTTTGTCTACTTCCTGATCACCGCCCCAACTTCCTTCTCAAACGCCTCCATCAACCTGTTCATCGTTTTCTCAATGGTCTTGTCGGTGAGCGTCTGGCGTTCATCCTGAAGGATAAAGGAAACTGCATAGGATTTTTTTCCGCTTTCAATTTTATCGCCTGCATAGACATCAAAAAGGTTGACGTCCTTCAATAGAATTTTTTCTGTCCGGAATGCAATGTCACGTATTTGTGCGTAGGTAACCTCACTGTCGATGACCATGCTCAGGTCGCGCTTTACCTGCGGGAACTTTGGTATTTCTGAATATTGAACTTTATCCGTTGCGGAATTTTTCAGAACAGACTTCCAGTTAAAATCCGCGTAAAAAACTTCATTGCTGATCCCAAAAAGTTTTAATTGTTTTTTCGAAACAGATCCGAAGTTTACCAAAGGCTTGTCATTTAATTTCCATGTAACTCCATAGGCGAATTCTCCTGCTGCAGATTCTTCTTTCAACTTTGACAAACTGATACCCAGTTGCTTCAGGATATTTTCTACAAAGGATTTGAGATAGAAGAAACCTATTTCTTTTTTATCGCCGTTCCATGATTCATCCTGCCTGCGGCCGGTTACAAACAGAGAAAGGTGCGGTTGCTCGTCAAAACCTTTTTGTGTGATGCCGTATGTCGTACCGAATTCAAAAAATTTCAGGTCGCTGTGTTGGCGGTTGCTGTTGTACTCAATCGCTTCCAGTCCGCTGTAAAGCATTGATTGGCGCATGATACCCAAATCCTGGCTGAGCGGGTTCAGGACTTTTACAACTTCGCTTTCATTCACTCCTGCCGCTTCCACATATTGTAGCTTTGTAAGGGTGTTATTCATCATTTCAGAAAAGCCATTGCTGCTGAGATAAGAACTGATCCTTGTCTGCAGTGCATCAATATCTTTCTTTGGGAAAAATGACAATGAAGCTGAAATCTTTGCGGGTGTTTCGACATTGTTGTAACCGTAAATCCTCAGCACTTCTTCGACCACATCCACTTCCCGGGTGACGTCTACTTTATAAGTCGGAATTTGAAGCGACAGCGATTTCTCATTTTCACCTGTTACTGATATATTGAGGGAAGTAAGAATATCCTTCAGCTCCTTTTTACCAATTTCTTTTCCAATGAGTGATGTTGCACTGTTGAAATTGTATTCAATATTTTTTTGCTCAATTTTTTCAGGATAAACATCTGCCACTTCGCTTGATATTTTTCCACCTGCGATTTCTTTGATCAAAAGTGCAGCGCGCTTCAACGCAAACAATGTTGCTTCGGGATCTGTACCGCGTTCAAATCGGAATGAAGCATCAGTCTTTAATCCATGCTCCTTCGAAGTTTTCCTGATGGATGCAGGACTGAAATATGCGCTTTCGATAAAAACAGATTTTGTCTTATCGCTGATTCCCGATTTGATTCCGCCGAATACGCCTGCAATGCACATGGCTTCCGATGCGTTGCAAATCATCAGGTTGGAAGGGGAGAGGGTCCGTTCAACTCCATCCAGGGTCACAAATTTTTCTCCCGGGTTTGCATTTCTCACCACGATCTTTTTACCGGTAATTTCATCTGCATCAAAAGCATGCAATGGTTGACCACATTCATGAAGCACGTAATTGGTTACATCAACGATGCTATTGATGGGATGCACACCGATCGACAACAATTTATTTTTCAGCCAGTCAGGAGATTCTTTAACTGTAATTCCTGAAATAGTAATGCCGGAATATCTCGGACATGCAACGGGATCAGCAACTTCAATTTTGATATCATAATCTTTATTGTCAACCTTGAATGAATCAACAACCGGGTAAGTTATTTGATACTTTTCCTGGCTCTTGACTCTTGACTCTTGATTCTGCAAAACAGCTGCAAGGTCGCGTGCAACTCCAATGTGTGAAGCGGCATCAGCCCTGTTAGGCGTAAGTCCGATTTCAAATATGATATCTTCTTCAATGTTGAAATAATTTTTCGCAGGCGTTCCGGGTTTTGCATCGGCAGGCAAAATGATAATTCCTGCATGCGAAGTTCCCATTCCGATTTCATCTTCAGCGCAGATCATTCCCTCGGATGCTTCTCCACGGATCTTGGATTTCTTAATTTCGAAAGGTTCTCCGGTAGTCGGATACAAAGTAGCACCCGGCAATGCCACCACCACTTTTTGTCCGGCAGCAACATTCGGTGCGCCGCAAACGATGTGCAGTGCTTCGTCTACTCCGACATTCACCGTAGTCACGTGCAATTTATCTGCATTCGGATGTTTAGCGCATGTGATCACCTCACCGATCACAATCCCTTCAAGTCCGCCTTTCATGGATTGAAAAGTTTCCATTCCTTCCACTTCCAGTCCACAGTCAGTTAACATACGAGCAGCTGCTTCCGCTTCAATATTGATGGGCAGGTATTGTTTAAGCCAGTTATAGGAGATCTTCATAATTTAAATCGGCTGCAAATATAATTGAATAGCTGTACGGTAAATTAGGTTCATAATACCGAAGCGCGAATATCGAATCTCGAAAAAAATTCCAATACAGAATGTAGAATATTACCCCGCTGCTTTTCTATTAAATATTTATAATTAGATATTTTTTCGGAATTCGATATTAGCTATTCGAAATTAAAAAAGCCCACTCTTGGCGGGCTTTTCTTTCATTTCATGAACCTATTTTTCAAAAATCGTCGTCATCATCCATTTCATTTGCTGGTGATGTATCGTCCATATCCTTCAGGTCATCCAGCGGCATTGCATCCATGCCATCATCATCAGTATCCAGATCTAAATCCTGTGGAGGTGGTGCTTCGATGATTGTTTCTGTTTCTTCAATCAATACAGGGATGGCTGCTTGCATCATACGTTTTGGAGCAGTTTTCTTTGCCACTACTTTTTTCGCAGGTGCTTTCTTGGGAGCAACTTTTTTAGCAGCAGGTTTTTTCGAAGCCGTTTTCTTCTTTGACGCAACTTTCTTTTTGGCGGCTTTTTTCTTTACAGCTTTTTTTGCACCGCCTTTTTTCGATTTTTTAGAGACGTTTTTTTTTTTCACAGCTTTTTTTGCTTTTGATTTCTTCGCAGCTTTTTTCTTGGTTGCCATGGTTTATAATTTATGAGTTATGTGCAAACTTAATTTGTGGATTTCAAATTTACAATAACTTAAGTTTAGTTTCCAAAAAAAAGTTTAGTGCCTTATTCACCTCGGTAACCTGAACATTAACTCTTACTTTTGCCACTTATATTTCCAGCGGACATGATCACTGTTAACGACTTTTTACAATACCGGATTTTAGGCAACTCCATCGAAAGTTATCTTTGGTTTGCAGGCATTCTGGTTGCCGGAATTCTCTTCAAACAATTCATTTCAAAGCTGATTTCGCGACTATTATTCGCTTCTTTTGGCAAAAAAACACGTTCGGTGGGCCTGGAAACATTTCTGGGTTTACTCACTGCACCGATCTCCACCTTCATCCTTATCATCACCTTTTACCTGGCATTCAGCCAGCTTTCTTTTCCCGAAAACTGGAACATCAGTCCCGATCACGTCTTTGGGATCCGGATGGTAATACACAGGGTTTTCCAGGTAGCCATCATCTTTTCAATCTTCTGGATCGTACTGCGGTTGACGGATTTTATTGCCAGCGTATTCCTGCACCGGGCATCGCTTACCGATTCGAAAATGGATGACCAGCTTGTACTTTTTACCCGGGAAATATCTAAAGTGATCATTGTAATTATCGGTTTCTTTGCGGCCCTGGCTATCGGGTTTAACCTTGATGTGGTTTCACTGGTCACTGGTTTGGGAATTGGAGGACTTGCATTTGCGCTTGCAGCAAAGGAAACCCTGGAGAACCTGCTGGGGTCATTTACCATTTTCCTCGACAAGCCATTTAAAGTGGGGGACCAGATCAGAGTAAGCGGAGTGGAGGGCATGGTTGAAAGTGTAGGAATCAGGACCACCAGAATCCGGTCATTGGACAAGTCATTGGTCATTTTACCGAATAAAAAAATGATTGATGCTGAACTTGTAAATGAGGACGAACGGGCATTGAGGAGGGTCAGGTTTACAATAAGACTCGCTTATAGTACTACTGCTGAACAATTGCAGAATGTAAGCAGCGAAATCAAATTGCTCATCGAAAACCATCCAATGGTAACTGAGAATGTAAGAGTGAATTTTAGAACCTTTGGTGTCAATTCCCTGGACATCCGTGTCAATTATTTTATTATGGATCCTACCTATGAAAAATTTCTTGAGATCAACGAAGAAATCAACCTGAAGATCATGGGTATTATAGAAAGGAACGACTGCGCATTCGCAAATCCTTCCGCGCCAATATACCTTGGGAATAAACCGTCACTGGAAGAAAGTGAGTCATAGAATTGTCTGACGTTCTGATTTCATTTTTATTTATTGTGGAATAACGGAAATGCTTTTCTCATGGAGGAAATCCTGAAACCTATGAGAAAAAATTCAGCGGCGTACCTCGAAATGCTTTTCGAGAACCGCAACAGAGCCTACGGTGCTTATGACTTAAGGATTAATTATGAAACCCGCCTTATGAAATCTTTTGGATTGGCCTTGCTTGTAGCGGGCTTTTTCTTTTTAATTCCATTTACCCTAACGAAGGTCCTTACGCGATTGCATGCTGAAGAAAAAGTCATGCAGTCTGTAGTTTATGACTTAACGCAAAAGTTTGTTATCGAAAAAACACAGAAATCTGTCCAGACAACAGCATCGTCTTCAAAGGCAGTACCAAGCGATTCATATAAAATTGTAAAGCAGGACGCAGTCATCAAAGAAGTTTTAGCAGATCCTTTAGTTCCCGTTTCACCTGTACAAGGTGAAGGATTTGGAACTTCTTCCGACAGTGTTTCAACAGCCGGTACTTTTACCGGCAATGCAGACTCAGTTGTTTCTGAGACTTTTTCAGCGGCATCAGTTGATGTGACCCCTGCCTTCCCCGGCGGCGAA
>Ga0190274_10001670_pt1 | contig 12997 bp, 7 predicted proteins | sample Popmic531T_FD_133002 | JGI IMG/M metagenome (GOLD analysis project Ga0190274, IMG submission 133002) | Populus adjacent soil microbial communities from riparian zone of Yellowstone River, Montana, USA - 531 T | ecosystem: Environmental > Terrestrial > Soil > Riparian zone | place: USA: Montana...
CTTGTCAGCGTCATTTCTGTTCATGCGTTGCAAGGACGGGGTCAGCAAAACGGCAAATCTGAAAAACAAAAAAAGGGCAAGCCGGAGACACCGGCCGGGAAGGACCAGGCCGAGAAAGCCGTACCGCCCGGGCAGGTAAAGAAACAGGCGCGTCTTTCACAGGAACGCCAGCAACAGCTTATTCGCCAGCAGGAGCAGCGCGTGGTCGCGTATCGTCAACGCCTGGACCGCCAGCAGAACGTTGCGGCGCAGTACTCCGCCCAACTCCAAAGGGACCGGCGTGCCGCCAGTTACGCCTTCCAGCAACAGTACATCGCACGCCTGCGGCAGCAGCAATCGGCTCTTCAGCGCGCTTACAACTACGACGCGGACCCGTCCTTCTATACTGCTCCGACCCATCGTTATTCCCGCGCCGGCACCTACTACGAGGTCAATCCGTATGAAGCGGACACGTTGCGTAAGGCCGTCAGCTCTGGTTATTCGGAAGGCTGCCGTTCCGGGCAGGCAGACCGCCAGGACGGCTGGAAGAATGGCTACCAGAACTCGTATGCCTATCAGGATGCAAACTACGGCTACGACGGCTACTACGGTGACCAGGATGGGTATAACTACTATTTCCGCCAGGGATTCAGCCGAGGGTATGAGGATGGCTACAACAGCCGTTCTCAATACGGGACCAACACGAATGGCACTTCCAGTTTGCTCGGTAACATCCTAACGACTATTCTTAACCTGCAGGCCCTTCGTTAAGAAAATCGTTCAATAGTGCACGGCCAATACGAGACCTGCCATCTACGCTTGCTCTGTTAATCAACTGTCCAATGGAGGATTGAATGAACTTTTCGTTTCGCTGCATCTCGTGCTCTTTGGTAATTCTGCTAACGGGTTTTAGTTTTGTGGCACCGCAGGCCCTGGCTGCTCAGGGACAACAGGTGACGCCTTCTGAACTACGCGCGGCCGTCAGGCAGAGCGCTGCTGCAAGGCAAAGCGATCTGAATCAGGTTCGGTCGTTCTTTGCCGATCCCACGGTCGCAAAAATCCTGAAGGACGCTCATCTCGATTCAGTCCGAATCGAAAAGGCAATGTCCACGCTCAATGCGAGTGAACTTTCCAAACTCGCGGCTCGCACCGCCCAGGTCCAGGGCGATTTTGCAGCCGGAGCGCTGTCAAATCAGGAGCTGACCTATATCGTCATTGCAATCGCGGCCGCGGTGATTGTGTTAGTTCTGGTTTGATTCCTGGTTTCCTGGTACTGGTTGCGGCCCTGGCGAGCGCAACGTGGATCGACGTTCCTTTCACACGACAGGAGAAGGAAGGTTGCGGCGCCGCGTCTGTGTGGATGGTGATGGAGTATTGGGGGAAATCGCCGGATCCTCCCCAAGAACTCCATCGCCTCCTGTATTCCAGGGAAGCTCACGGAGTTTTCGCGTCGGATATTGAGCGATATCTTTCCGCGCACGGATTCCAGACCGGTGCCTTTTCTGGGGAGTGGGATGATCTTGTGGAGAATATTTCCAAGGGACGCCCACTCCTCGTGGCCATCGAAGTCAATCCCCGAGGTGCTCCGCAGCATTACGTCCTTGTTACGGGTATCGACGAAGCCCGGCAGATTGTTCTGGTCAACGATCCCGCCCGACGAAAGCTCCTTCCCATGGCCCGTTCTGATTTCGAACGGCGCTGGACTGCGATGAACCGATGGACACTCCTCGCGGTTCCGGAGGGTATTGTCCAGGCTCCTTCGCAATCTCCGTCAGCGCCGCCTCCTCCCGATTTGGTTTCCGGCGATCCTGCATTGGAACTGGCGAGCACGGCTTTTCGTGCCGGTGACCTGTCAGCGGCTAAACGACTTGTCCGGAAAACAGGCACCCCGAACGAAGCCCTTCGCAACGAGTTCCTGGCGACAATTTTCTTTCTCGAGGACAACCTGGACGCGGCGCTCAAATATTGGAATCGCAATGGATCGCCGCAATTGCGGGACGTCCGCATGGATTTTGAAACCCGCTGGGATCCGATTCTCCTCGATCGAACCATCGGAATAGCGCGAGCCACCACCCTCCTGGAATCGGATTATCGTTTGGCCAGGAAGCGGCTCGACGCTACGGAATCGTTCTCAAGGTATAACTTCGATTTGAATCCAGTCGAGTCGTCGAGAACCGGTGAATTTGATCTGAGCTTGCGCGCCGCGGAGCGGTCGCCCTGGGGGCCCTGGGCTCCTCTGGCCTGGCTGCGCGGATTGCCATACCGGACGATCTCCCCTGAATTTCGGAATATCCGCGGTCGCGCAACCAATGTCGAGGCCTTGTTACGGTGGGATGTCAACAAGCGCCGAGCCCGGATCGCAGCGTCAGGGCCCGTGTCTGGTAGCGTGCGATATGAGGCGGGTGTCGACGTTCGCAGCGAGATTTGGAACGTTGCAGGCAGTACGATCCCTGTTCGCAGAAAGGACGTCTTCGTCGGTTTTCGCGGAATTCCGTCGAGCCGCGTGGCCTGGTCTGGCGGTGCTCTCGTTATTCGAAGGCCCACCAACGTTTCTGTTCGATACGACGGCACGGCGCGGTACGAGTTCCTGCGCATACCCGAGCGAAGACTGACTGCTGCCTCGGAAGTGCGTGGGCAGGTCGGGCGCACGCTGGACACAACCCAACGAATTGCGCGATCTGAAGTTCGTTTTGAGCTGGAGTGGATGCCACAGGCGAACGGAGACGACTACCGCGTAGTGTCGAAGGCTCAAACCGGCAGGGTCTGGGGCAGCCCTGCGATCGACGAACTGTTTTCGCTCGGTGTCGATCGCGATACGGACCTTTGGCTCCGGGGACACTCCGCAATATTGGACGGCCGAAAGGGCGCAGGTCCGCTGGGCCGGCGCTATGTTCATTGGAGTTCCGAGATTTCCAAGCACCTTCTCGATACCGCTTTTTTTAAGGCGAGCGTAACGCCTTTTGTTGACGTCGCCCGCGCCGGTTCCGTCTATGTCGACCCGGGAGTAGAGTTGCGCTTCTCTCTGGCGTCTCTCATGACGTTCTCTATTTCGGCGGGACATGATTTGAAGACAGGCCGGACGTTCGTGTTTACGAATCTGACGCGTTCGGGCTTCTGAGCGCGGCCTCGAATCGGAGCATCGCCACAGCAGTCCTTCCGAAGGCTCTGAAGCATATCTTCTGGGCGTATAATCCGCTGGACAACAAGCACGAGTCGGAACTTTTGGGAGGTTCGCTATGGCTGACTTCAATTCCCTGAATCGTCGGGATTTTGTCGGAACGGCAGGAAGCGCCGTAGTGGGTGCCGCTCTTGCGATGAATCCTTCTTCTGCTGCGGCCCAGAGCCGCCGCCGCTATGCGATCGTCGGAACAGGGGATCGCGCGTCCGGCATGTGGGGGCGGCCGATCGCGCAGGAGTACTCGGACATCGTCGATTTCGTCGGCCTTTGCGACATCAATCCAAAGCGTGTCGAAGCAGCGAAGCAGTTGATCGGCGTCAGTTGCCCGACGTTCACCAACTTCGACGAAATGTGCGACAAGGCGAAGCCTTCCATGCTCATGGTAACGACAGTCGACGCGTTCCACAGCGAGTACATCGTGAAGGCCTTGAACCGCGGCATCGACGTCATGACCGAAAAGCCGATGGTCATCAATCACACGCAATGCCAGGCGGTGCTCGATGCGGAGAAACGCAACAACAGGAAGATCGTAGTCACTTTCAACTACCGCTATGCGCCCAAGCACCGGACGGTTAAAGAGATCCTGATGTCCGGCGAGATCGGGCGGATTGTTTCAACCGACTTCAGCTGGTACCTCGACGTCATTCACGGCGCGGACTACTTCCGGCGCTGGCATCGATTGAAGAATCGAAGCGGCAGCCTCTGGGTTCACAAAGCCACACATCACTTTGACCTCATGAACTGGTGGCTCGGCGCGGACCCGGTTGAAGTCACCGCGAGCGCGGACCTTCAGGTTTACGGCAAGCCCGGCCCGTTCCGCGCCGCGAATTGCCGTTCCTGTTCGCACAAGTCGGAATGCCGTTTCCACTACGACATTACGAAAAATGCGACGCACATGAAGCTGTATGCAGGTTGCGAGGACGTGGACGGCTACTACCGGGATGGATGCGTGTTTCGCGAAGACGTCGACATCTACGACACGATGTCGGCTTTGGTGAAATATTCCAACGGCGTGACAATGACCTACGACCTGAATGCGTTTATGCCGTTTGAAGGGTATCGCGTGGCGTTTAATGGCGAGAAGGGCCGGCTCGAGGTCCGCGACCACGAGCGCCAGCCGTGGACGGTTGACGCGGCGGACCAGACCGAAATCTATCTCACGAAGAGTTTTGGACAACGCGTCAAAGTCCCGGTGCGCCTGGAGGAAGGCGGGCATGGCGGCGGCGACACGCGTCTGCGGGACCTCATCTTCCGGAAGGCTGAAGCCCCCGACCACATGCGCCTGCCCGATTCGCGCGCCGGTGCGATGTCCTGCCTGACCGGCATCGCCGCACGAACCAGCGTCGAAGAAAAGAGGGCTGTCCGAATCGCTGAGCTTGTCCGCCTATAGGCCGCAATGAACGGCATCGCCCCATTACTGCTTCTGTTTTTGTCGTTGCAGACGTCGACACAGAGCGCGGCGCCTGACGCAGCCAGGGCTTCCTTACAGGGCATCGTGAAACATGCGAAGACCGGTGCGCCGGTCCCGGATTTTCGCGTGACGTTGTCTTTCTTTCCACCGCAACTGGATCCAAAGGACGGACCGGTTCCTTTCGTACGGCCTGTAGTAACCGCCGCTTCATACACGAACAACCGCGGCGAATTCGTGTTCAACGATATCGAAGCCGGCAACTACCAGCTCGACGCGGCCCGCGACGGCTATGTGAAACAGGCACTGCAGCGCATCACGCTCGCTCCCGGACAAGCGATGAAGGATGTTTCCTTGCGGACACGGGCGACCGGCAACATCAGCGGCAGGGTTGTCAATCTTGCCGGCCGTCCCGCTCCTGGCGTCTCCGTCGTGCTTGTACGGCGCACCTACGGCGCAAACGGCCCCACGGGTTTTACCTCGATCGCGACGGTTCAGACCAACGATCTGGGCGAGTATCGAATGTTCTGGGTCACGCCTGGCCGCTATTACATTGTCGCGGCACCGGTGTCGAACCGTCTTTTGTCGCTGTTTGGCGATGAACGCTCGTTGTACTCCCAGGGAGTGCGGGATGGGAATAACACCGTTTCTGAGAACTGGATCATGACGTTCTATCCCGGGGTACGCGACGCCGGCAAAGCAACCCTCATCGATTTGCAGGAGGGAGCCGAGCTTCGCAATATCGATTTCAATGTGACGCGGCAAAACCGGTACACGATTCGCGGGCGCGTCGTCGACAGCACAACCGGAAAACCGCCGTCAAAGGCGACGATCTACCTCTCCGGAACATCGTTGACGGGCAGTTATGGAACGTCGAATGTCCGTTCCTACGATGCAGAAACTGGCGCTTTTGAACTCGCACCCGTGGCGCCGGGGCGCTACGGGCTCAGCTTGCGACCCGATGGCCAAATGACAATGGGAGCCCCGCGCCCCGGCATCCTATGGGCTTCTGCATTCGTCACTGTTGAAGACAGAAATGTCGACGATGTAGTTCTGAACGTTGCGCCTCAGCTGGCTATTAATGGCCGCCTCAAGTTCGAGGGAAATCTTGCTCAGCCCACAAGCCTTGAAGGCTTCTACATCGGATTGACTACGGCGAAACCTTTCCAGGCACTTCCGTTCTTTGGCAACTCCTCCGCGGCTCCCAAGGCCGACGCGACATTCGCGTTGAGTACCGTGCCCGAGGGAGAGTTCCGAGTGACGATGACCGAGATCCCGGCGGGCTTCTACCTGAAAGAGGCGCTGCTCGATGGGAAGGACGTGCTGAACAAGGCCTCACCGTTCTCCGGGACTGGCAATCTGGACGTCACGATCAGCTCGAATGCCGGGCAAGTCGAGGTCCGTGCCGTAGACGAACAGGGGAAACCGGCGCGCGTCGAAACAGTGCTCATCCCGGACACCGGACGGGATCGGCCTGAACTTTACAAGTACGGAGTCACAGACGCCGCAGGGAAACTTACTATCGCGAGTATTCCACCGGGCAGCTACAAACTCTTTGCGTTTCGGCAATTGGATCGGGGCTGGTACTTCGAGCCGGAGTTGTTGGAAAAATTGGAATCGCATGGAACGCCCGTGGTCGTTAACGAATCGTCACGGCTCAATGTCGAAGTGAAAATCATTCCGGAGGAGGCATTGCCGTGACGCTCCGGCTCGCAGCGTTGTTTTTGTTGATCCAGCTCGGAGCTTCGTCAGTATCTCCGGGAGTCCCGCAGCGTACGAACGCCTCTATCGCTGGAACAGTCGTACGACTGGGAACGCGAGAACCGATCGAAGATGTCCATGTTGTGCTGGTCCCTGTAGCCGCTGTCGAACCGATCGACCTGGCCCGACTGGCGCCTGCCGTTTCTGTACTAACCGACAGCCTGGGAAGGTTCGTCATTGGCGACGTCGAGCCGGGCACGTACCGTATCGCGTTCTCTGCCAATGGTTATGTGCGGCAGGAATACCTGCAGCGAGCATTTCCGGGAAATGGCGCGCCTGTGACTGTCACGGCCGGACAGAATTTGAAGGATCTCGTTGAGTCTCTTACGCCGGCGGCAGCCATCAGCGGAAGTATTTTCGACGTTGATAAGCGGCCTCTCGTCGGAGTTCCCGTGCAGCTGATGCGTTATATGTACGATAGCGACGGTTTCGCTTCGTTGAGGCCTTACGGCGTGGGACGAACAAACGATCGCGGCGAATACCGAATCTTCTACGTTACCCCGGGCCGCTACTATCTCAATGCAGGCACGCCCCAGGGGCCGCCGGGGCGCGATGAAACTCCGGGCGCAAACGAGCCGCGCGAAACATACTCCAATGCCTTTTTCCCCGGCGTGTCCGACGTAAAGTCCGCGAGTCCCATTGATATCCAGTCCGGAGCAAACCTCACCGGCATGGACCTCACGCTCACAAGGCAGAAGCAATACCGAGTACGCGGCCGCATCATCGATACCACAACAGGGAAAGCGCCGGTGAATCCCGAAATCAAACTCAATTATCGCGATCCTGGGTCGGGCTACGACTACGACATCGAATATAGGGGTGGAGAAGGTCCCCTCTATCAGGCCGGAGTTTTCGAGTTCCGAAATGTGAATCCCGGATTCTTTACTGTTTCCGCAACAGCAGATGAATCTGTTGCGGTTTTCGTGCCGGGCCGTGAAACCGCGGCGCCCACACCCACGCCGAACCAACGCTTCGGCTACATCCCCGTGCAAGTTTCGGCCGAGGATGTCGATGGCCTTGCTCTGACAATTTCTCCAGGCACGTCAATTCAGGGAATCGTCAAGATCGACGGGCAGGAGTTTCGTCCAGACGTGCTCTACTCTGGAGGCCAGGGATTTATCTACCTCTCGCCTTCGACAAACGGGGCGCGACCGGGCGTTCCTGGCCTGCGCGACGCCAGCGCTAAAATAAGCTCCGATGGCTCGTTCCGGTGGAACAACGTGATGCCTGGCGAGTACCGTATTCGGACTTATCCGAAATCGCAGTTCTTTTTGAAGCAGGCCCGGTTTGGGACGAGCGATCTTCTGAAGAATCCCTTGCAGTTTACGGGAAGGGAATCGGGCACCCTGGAACTCGTATTCAGCTCGAACGTCGCTGCGGTGGAAGGCGTCGTCACGGACAACCGTCTCGGACCCGCGGTTGGCGCGCAAGTCGTACTCGTGCCGGACGCTGCACGCTTTCGATCGGAACTATTCAAGACCGCAGTGACCGATCAAAACGGCCGTTTCAATATCGGCAACATCGCGCCTGGCGATTACAAACTCTACGCCTGGGAATCGATTGAACAGAATGGCTGGTTTGATATGGATCTGGCAAAGCGTTTTGAGCAATCCGCTCGTCCCGTGCATCTGACCGAATCCTCGCGTCAGACTATCGATGCGAGATTGATTCGATGAAAACTAAACTCCCGCTTCTCATCTTGTTGGGTCTGCTTGCCGCGGTGAGCCGCTACAGTGCTCAGGAAGCCCCGGGCAAGCCGGCGATTTTTGTCTGCGGCGACTCGACCGCGAAAAACTCCGGCAACGGGAAAAGCGGCGAGCCGGTGGCGGGCTGGGGCACGCCCTTGGCGGATTTTTTCGACGCCGAAAAAGTGGTCATCAAGAATGTCGGCCACGCCGGGACATCGAGCCGCACGTATTACGACAGGGACTGGCCTACAGTTCTCCCGCAAATCAAGGTCGGCGATTTCGTGTTGTTGGTCTTTGGCATCAACGATGGTTCCACGCCTCCCGGCCTCGGCGAGGAGACCGTCATGCAGAACAATCAGCCCGTGCATACCTACGGCTGGTATATGTCAAAGATGGCCACGGATGCGCGGCAGAAGGGCGCGCACGTCTACTTGGTGACCGTCACGACGCGCAATATCTGGAGCAACCCGAAGGCGAAGTTTAACGATGCGACGCCGGTGGGTCCACTGCCCGCCGACTACGATCCCAAACAGGATCGAATCGAACGCGGCACGGGCAACGGCCGATTCACGCAATGGACGAAGGACATTGGCCGGAAGCTGCTTCTGCCCGTTTTCGATCTCACCAACTTTGACGCCGACAAATACCAAGCAATGGGCCGTGATCAAGTGGACCGGTTCTACAGCGACCACAATCACACCTATCTGCCGGGCGCGGAATTCGTCGCGTCTTCGATTGTTTCCGGACTTAAGGCTTTCAGCCAAAGCCCGTTCCTCCCGCTGCTTTCACAAAAAGGCAGGGCCGTTGAAATCGCCGCCGCTCGATATGTCATCGAGGATGTGCCGCGCAACACTCAGATGGGCAATCCGCCGGCGCCGGATGGCGCTCCAGGCAATGGTCGATATTTTCCGCCGACGCCCGCAAATCCCGCCCTGCCGACATTGTGGATCATTGGCGATTCGACGGTGCGTAACGGAACCTTGGGCGACGGCTCGAACATGCAGCAATGGGGCTGGGGTGCGCCGATTGTGGCGCATTTCGATTTGAATAAAATCAACGTCGTCAACCGCGCCTTCGGAGGTACCAGCAGTCGCACGTTCTATACTGGCTTCTTCTGGCAGAATCTGCGGCCGCAAATCAAGAAGGGCGACTTTGTCTTGCTGCAGTTCGGCGCGAACGATAATGGTGATGCGACGACGTTTCGCTCGTATTTGCAGCAGTTCGTCGAAGAAACCCGGCAACAAGGCGGGACGCCGATCATCCTATCGCTCACGCCACGCAAGGCATGGACGGACGACGGGCATTTTCGACGAGACAACACCACTCATGTCGCGTGGGCTGCCGAAGCGGCGAGGCTGGCCGACGCACCATTTGTGGACCTTTACGAACTCATCGCGCGTGAGTACGAGTCGCTCGGTACGGCAAAGGTGGATTCGCTGTTCGTGCCCGCGCCAACCGAGAGGCTTCACACCGGATGGGATGGCGCAGTCGTCAACGCGGAACGTGTGATCGCCGGGTTAAAGCAACTGAAGGATAATCCGCTCGCGGCGTTCCTGCGCGCGCGTTAAACACAGAGGTTGAACATGAAAATCCGAACTATCTCAATTGTACTGGCATTACTTCCGTTGTTGGGGTTTGCCGCGGCGCCGCGCGCCGCATTGAGAGCCCAGGCGTCTGCGGTGAGCGTTACTGAAAACGCCACCTCGTTCACGCTGTCCAACGGGATCGTGACGGTACGGATTCTCAAGAACAACGGGGATATCCGGTCGCTGCAATACAAGGGGACCGAGATTCTGACCGACCAATCGGGGCACGCAGGAGGTTACTGGTCGCATGATACGACTGGCGGCAAGGCCATCGAGACGAAGGTCACGATTGACCCGGTTCGCAATGGCGGCGAACGCGCGGAAGTATCCGTCAAAGGAATCTCTGGTGGCATAAAGATGGGACACGGCCCGGGCGCGGCTGCGGATGGAGATTTCCCCGCCGACATTGACATCCGCTACACGCTGGGCCGCGGGGATTCGGGCGTCTACACCTACTGCATCTTCGATCACCGGCCCGAGTATCCCGCAGCGACGATGACCGAGGCTCGATATGCGGCAAAGCTGGCGGACTTTTTCGATTGGATGAGCATCGACGCACATCGCAATAAGTACTATCCCGAGGAGATTCCCGGTGAAGACAAGTATGTCTATACCGCGCTGCAGTCCGAGAACCGGGCGTACGGGTTTTCGTCGACGACACGCAAGATCGGTTTCTTTCTCATCAACCCGTCTGTCGAGTATTTGAGCGGAGGTCCGACCAAGCCGGAGTTCCTCGACCATCGCGATACAACCCGCGTCCAGGCGCCGGTAGTTCTCAATTACTGGCGCTCGAGTCACTATGGCGGAGCCAACGTCACGGTGGCCGCCGGTGAGCAGTGGACAAAAGTGATCGGGCCATTCCTGCTGTACATCAATGAAGGGCCCGGCCCGATGGCGATGTGGCGCGAGGCTCGCACGCGGGCCGACGTTGAGGCCGCCAAGTGGCCGTATGGTTGGGTGGACGCAGGCAACTACACGAAGCCCGCGGAGCGAAGCACGGTCAAAGGGCGCCTGACACTGAAGGATTCGGTGACCAAGAAATTCCCCGGCAAGATCATGGTAGGCCTGGCGCAGCGCGCGTGGCAGACCGACGCCAAGAATTACCAATTCTGGGCGCGTAGCGATAATGCGGATGGCACGTTCGCGATCCCGAAGGTCAGCCCGGGCAGCTATACGTTGTACGCATTTGCCGATGGCGTGCTGGGCGAATTCTCGAAGGCGAACATTACGGTTGGTTCGGCAAAGACCGTTGACCTGGGAGAACTGGCCTGGGAGCCGGTGCGGCGGGGACGGCAAGTGTGGGAGATCGGCGTGGCCAACCGGACGGGCGCGGAGTTTGTAGCGGGCGACCGGTTCTTCGAGCCCGACATCACTCTGCAGTATCCGAAACTGTTTCCCGGCGATGTGACCTACACGATCGGTGAAAGCCAGCATGCGAAGGACTGGTTCTACGCTCACGTGCCGCACAACACCGACCCGACGGCGAAAGTGGAGCCCTTCCGCGGCGTGGTCAGCAACGGCCGCGCGACTCCCTACGCGATTCGCTTTCGCATGGATGCAGCACCGCGCGGCACTGCCGTGCTGCGGTTAGCGATCTGCGGCACGGGGACGCGGGCGCTAGAGGTGTCGGTGAACGGCAATGCAACCGGACAGGTCCAGTTGGGGCCGGGAGACGGCGTCATTACGCGTCACCAGGTGCAGGGGCTTTGGTATGAACGGCAGTTTGAATTCGATGCTTCAAAGCTGAAGGCCGGCGAGAACACGCTGACACTGACGGTACCCGCCGGACCTGTCAATAACGGCGTCGTCTATGATTACCTGCGGCTGGAGTTGGACGAAGGGCGGGTCGTGGCGCGCTAGAGCGGTGTCTGGCACCCCGGATGGGTGCAAGAAGACTAGCCAGGTGTGGAGCGCAACGCGCGACACGCCTGGTTCATCGATAACCCCGAATTTCCCCGCACCCTGTGGTGCGAGGGACGGCTTGGCGTGGGATTCCAGGGGTTGCGCGCTTCGCGCTTACCCCTGGCTAATCTCGCTGCACCCCTCTGGGGTGCTGCGTTACCCAACACTAGCGCTCATTTCATTCCTGCCGTAGCGCCGCCATCGGATCGTCTGCCAGAACTCGCCTCACCGGCAGGTAAACCGAGAGGGCGGCGACTGCGGTCACGAGTGCGATCACGCTGATCGTGGCCGTCATGTTGTAGCCGGGTATCGATTGGAATCCTGGAAAAAACCGGCGCATGACCCAGACTACTGCCAGTGCCCCGAGACTTCCCTGAAGCAATCCCCGCAAGGCGAGCCTTCCACCGCGGCTCAAATAAAGTGCGACGATGCCTTGCGTCGTTGCTCCGAGCGCCAGACGGACCCCGATTTCTCGCGCCTGCAGCCGCGCCAGATAGCTCAGCAGTCCGTACATTCCAATCGCCGCAATCAGGAACTGCACGCCGCCCAGGATTCCCATGACTGTGCCTGCAAGCTTCGGCGCCGCAAACTGGCTGACGTCGATCATCTGCTCTTGCGTGGCGACGTCGAAGGGCGCTATCTGCGGTGCCACTTCCCGGATAATGCGACGCGCCTCCCCAACCATAGCCAACGGATTCGACTCCGTGTGGATGATGACGGCAAGCGTGGGCCGGTATTCCTGCGCGTAGGGCAAGTAGAAGAACTCACGCGGCGGTTCGTTCAGCGAGTAATACCTACCCGTCTTCTCGACGCCGACAACTTCGAATGCGGTTCGAACATTATTCCTCAAAACAGTGAACCGTTTTCCGAGCGGGCGCTGGCCCGGCCAGAAGCGTTCGGCCAAGCGTTCGTTGACAATGGCCACCCGCGGGGTTTCCGAAGAATCCGAGGGCGCGAAGGGCCGCCCCTGCGTAAGGGGAATTTCCATCGTCTGGAAGTAGGTGTTGCCGACCACGTTATAAGAGACATCCACCGCCGAATCGCGGACGCCACCTTCGGGTCGAATCTCCATCGACATACGATCGAAGGTCATGCGTACGTCCTCTGCAATGTCGGCATCGATCACTCCGGGCAGTCCCCTCAGCCGCAAGAGCACGTCGTCGATGAATTGCAGGCCGCGCTGGGGTGTGTCGCCTGCGTCGGCAGTCGAGACTCGCAGCACTAACCGGTCTTCCGTTTTGAAACCCGGATCTTCATGGGGATGGTTGGCGGAAGCCTGCGATAACACGCCCGCCGTCATCAACGCGAGAGTCACCGTCGTGAACTGGGACGCGACCACCCTGTACCGTAGACGTGAAACCTTGACGCTGCCGCCCGATCCGATGCTGCCCTGAAGTCCGTTCTGCAGGCTGGTGTGTGATGCGGCCCACGCCGGAACGATGGCGACTGCCATGGCCATGACCATGGCAATCGCCATGGCGAAAGCAAAGACAGA
>Ga0190274_10001671_pt1 | contig 12995 bp, 10 predicted proteins | sample Popmic531T_FD_133002 | JGI IMG/M metagenome (GOLD analysis project Ga0190274, IMG submission 133002) | Populus adjacent soil microbial communities from riparian zone of Yellowstone River, Montana, USA - 531 T | ecosystem: Environmental > Terrestrial > Soil > Riparian zone | place: USA: Montana...
CCATGCGGTCGGAGAAGGCGAAGCCGAGGCCGTCGACGAGGAAGCGCTCGGTCGGGCCGAGGTTGCGGGCCTTGACCGAGGCGTGCTCGAAGCGGCGCGGGCGGTCGCCGGGGCCCGGCGCCGGGCCCTCCTCCATCCCGCAGAAGAGCTTGTAGACGTGGCCGCCGGGGCCGCGGACCAGGGCGGCGCGGTCGATCCCGGGCTCGCCGTCATAGACGCCGCCGATCACCTCGCCGCCGGCGCGCGCGACCGCCTCGCGCGCCTGCTCCAGGGCCTCCGCGTCCGCGACCTCGAGGCCGATGTGGTCGTAGCCGCGGCGCCCGGACTCGATCAGGATCAGCTCGTGGTGGCGCTCGTTGCAGGTCAGGTAGGCGACCCGCCCGCGGCGCTCGCTCTCGACCAGACCGAGGACGGCGGCCTGGAACTCGACGGCGGCGTCGAGGTCGCGCACCCGCAGGCCCATGTGGCCGATGCGGGTGACGCCGCTCATGCGCCGGCGCGTTTGCGGGCGCGGCGCCGCGGGGCGGGCGCCCAGACCTCGGTCAGGAAGCTCGCCAGCTCGGCGTTGAGCCGGTCCGGGCGCCAGCGCCACTCGAAGATCGAGTTGGCCTCGATCAGGTGGGCGTTGGCCAGCTCTTCGGCCAGCATCCCGGAGTCGCTGAAGGGGTGCAGCGGGTCGCGCGGGTGGCCGACGATCAGGGCCGGCTGCTCGATCTTCATCCGCTCCTCGCGGTGCGGCGCCGTCTCCCCCAGCAGCAGCCCCTCCAGCACCGCGCGCGAGGGGCCGGGCCGCTGGCGGATCCAGTCGAGGCCGATGTCGACCAGGTAGTTGGTGCGGGGCACGGCCGAAGTGAAGAGGGAGACGCCCTCGAAGAGGGGCCGGCCCCAGCGCAGGCCGAGCAGGACCGGCGTGAAGGTGGCCGCGACCGCCGAGAGCGCGTTGTCGAGCACCGGCATCTCGATGAACAGGCCGCGCACCCGCTCGGGCTGGCGCGTCGCCAGCTCGAGCGCGATGTTGGCCCCCAGCGAGGTCCCTCCCACCACCGCCTCCGGCAGCTCAAGGTGATCGAGCAGCGCCGCCACCTGGCGCGCGAACAGCGGCATCGAGTAGAGCCGCAGGTCCTCGGGCCGGTCTGAGCGCCCGTGCCCCAGCATGTCGACGCAGATCACCCGGTTGCCCCGCTCCGCCAGCTCCGGCCCCAGGCGGTCGAACATGCGCCGGTTCATCAGCAGCCCGTGGACCAGGACCAGCACCCGCTCGCCCTCGCCGTAGGAGTCGTACTCGATCCGGTGGCCCTCGTAGTGGAATTCGCCCATCGCCCCTCCTTATATAGAGGACGAGCCGGCTTGGCAGGCCGGATCCCCCTAACCCGGACTCTTCCGCCGCATCGCATGCGAACATACGTTCCCATACGAACTTAGGAGACGAACGATGCCCCAATTCGACGCATACGAAGACCTGGTCGGCAAGTGGCGCTGGCGCCTGCTCGGCGCCGACGGCCGCACCGTGGCGACCTCCGGCGAGTCCTTCGACTCCCACTGGCACGCGCTCAGAGCGGCCGAAAACGTCCGCGGCGTCGTCGCCGCCGGCGCCGAGATCTCCAGCGTCCCCGCCGAGGGGGTCCACGACGCCCTGGCGGCGATCATCGACCGCGAGCTGGCGCGGAGCTAGCGACGCCCCCTAGTCAAAGAGGCGGCCGGGGGGCACCTCGACCGCCGCAGCGAGTTTTTCCATCGTCGAGACCTGCGGATCGCGCAGACCGCGCTCGATCCTGCTGACCTCTCCCTGTTCAACGCCACTGCGCTGGGCGACCTCTTCCTGAGTCAGATCCAGCTTCTTGCGAGCGGCACGCAGATTCTTGCCGAGGTCGCCCACGCGACGGATCGTCCACTCTGCGATTCAGCGCCGCAATGTCAAATTTTCCATTTCTCTTGTAATATGCAGAGTATTCCTGAGTATTCGCAAGAGCAAATAGGGGCCGACCTCAGATCCCCCAAGACTGGTCGCCGAGACCGGCCCCAACTCTCGGTCGCTGTTACGCGCCCTTGTAGATCATCTGAGACTCCGCGATTGGTGCCACTTTCGTGATCTTCATCGACTCTCACCCCCCTCCGTGAATCAGCCCGGCGCGAGCCGCCAGGCGGGAAGCTGGATGCTAAGGAAATCCCGAGCATCTTTTTTTTTGTGAGCGGAGTGGATTTCCTGAGGCAAAGGAAAAACTATGCTCGGCGAATATTGAGTAACCTAGGTAATTCAACTGCAATGGAGGCGAAGTGAAGGCGAAGACGCAACGACCCGGGCAGCGCAGAAAGGGCATCGAGGAAGTCGTCCAATACGGCCTCGGGCACTACATTCGTGTCCACGCCCTTATCGTTCTGAACGAAGGCATCTACACGGGCGCACAGATCGCCGAGATCATCGGCGAGCCACTGAATAAGGTCGCCAATCACCTGCGCGAACTGCTCGATGCCGGTTCCATCGAAATCGCCGAGACGGTCCAAAAGGGAAACATCGTCCAGCACTACTACCGCGCGGTAGAACTCTCGTTCTACTCCCAAGAGGAAGCCGAACAGTTGACCCATGAGGAGCGGCAAGTAACCGCTGGTCTCTTAGTTCAACAGGCATCCGCAGAGGCTGTGGCAGCGCTCTACGCGGGCAAGCTCGCGGATCCTCGGGCCGTCGTCTTTTGGGACTGGCACAACGTTGACCAGCAGGGGAGAGAAGACTTAGAAGGGGAGCAGAAGCAATTCCTAGAGCGAGCGCAGGAGATCGAGAGCGAAGCAACGAATCGCCGAGCCGAGTCCGGTGAGAAAGCTCAGTCAATGCTCGTCACTTTGTTCGGATACGAACGCGGCCGCAAGCCGCGCAAGTTTCCTCGGTCATAAAACGATGACCGACGTTCACCGTGCGATTGACTGACTCAATTCGTTCTGGAACGGTCAAGTAGTCAGCCGACACCGACTACCTCCCAACGGACTGTAGGGATAGTCGCCCGGCCTTCTCCCCCAATGCGGTGCGGGCGCTCCTGACTTGCGCTTAGCAACCGGCCGCGCTGGTGGCCGGGGGTCGGTTGACAAGCCGACCATGATCCAAACTTCCTCCAACGCCACCCCCACATCTTGCCCTCCGGGCGGCGGCGACCGGAGGGCAAGATGAAGATGAAGGGGGGCGGGTCGCCCATCGACCGGGCTGCTCTCGCCCCCCACATCGAACACCCGACCAGGGAGTTCATTGTGGAAGCGCTCTGCTGGATCGGGCCGCTGTCGGTGCCCGACCTCAAGGCCGTCCTCGAGGACCCCGAGCTCAACCTCGCCTACCACGTCAGAGCCGTGGCCGAGGAGGAAGTTCTGACGGAGATCGGGCACCGGCCGGCGGGCGCCTCACTCGAAACGCTCTACTGCCTCTCGTTGGGAAAATGACCCCCACAATCACCCCCGAGCAGCGCGATGCGCTCTATGACCAGATCCTCGACCGGCTGAGTGGGATCGGCGACATCGAGATGGCAATTGAGTCCGAGAACTACGCCGCCGCCGAGCGCATCGGCCGCGAATACTCTGACGACCTGCGACTGCTCCTTGACGACCTCGGGTTCGGGGATGGGACCCGCGAGCCGGTCGAGCTGTCCACGCCGCCGGAGGTGCTGCGCCGGGTCCTCCCCCGCCTGCGCAAGCTGGCACTGAATCACACAGCCGGGTTGGAGTCGGAGTGGGCCGAAGTCCACGAGATGAAAGAGCGAAACCGCCTGGTATCGGAGGCGTGTGATGTCGCATTGGCGGGTCTCAACGGCGATGGATAGAAGTGCACGCAAACTAGAAGGAGACGACTCCGAGACGAGCAATCTCCTATACGCCTTAGGCCATCAGCTGCGACGGCGCATACTCAAGGTGGTCGCCGGCGAGAAGGAGATCAGTCCGGCGGAGATCAGCAAGCTCCTTCCCCACCCTCTCAGCGACGTGAGCTACCACACCCGCGTACTGGCAGAGTGCGGCGCGATCGAGCTGGTGAGAACCGGACCGGTGCGGGGCGCGACGCAGCACTTCTATCGCCTCTCGCTTGAGACGGAATGGGCGCGGCTAGTGCTCGGTCTCCGACCTTAAGTAAAGCGGTCTTCGCAGACCGATGCCGAAGACCCGTCTTATAGAGAGATAGTTAATCGCATCAGCAGGTTCCGCTCTCATGAGCAAATCAGCTTCCACACTGGCGTCGACAGCACTACTGCCAGAGAGCGCTATCCGTTACCGGGGACCTCCGACGCGGCGCGATCCTCTCGGGCGAGCCGACACGGCTAGGGACAGATACCGCCGCTCCGATTGAAGATGGCCTGCACGCCACTGATCACCGGCTCGACGACTTCATCGCTTTTGAACCTGCCGACACCGACCGCGAACAAGCAGTTCCCCTCGACGAAAAGTGCCTTTGCGACGCCGGACTCGAGCCCGGCCATCTTGGCCGCCCTATTAGACACGAATGCAAAGGCAACGGCCCCCGGGACTTCTGGAATCTTGAAATGCCTTAGAACGAGATAGTCCAAGATCCCTTCTTTACGCAGGGCTGCCGGATCGATCTCTTCTTTCAGCTCGGCCTTCATCTCTGCCTTCGCATCCATCGGGGTTTCGAACTCGAAAACGCTAGAAATACCCTTGGCCGACGGTTCGGCATTGCTGTGCATCCGAGCGGTCGCGGCTTCGATAAAGCCCTCCGCTTCGTAGCGCTTGGCTTTCGACTCGGTGGGCTTTTCTCCGGAGACCGTCTCGATCGCCGCGACCGTCCGAAACACCCGAGGCTTGCCGGGCGTGAATCCGCTCATCTCTCCCGGCTCAAGCAGGAAAGCGACGAGCGGGGAGACGTCTGCGGCGTTCGCCGGAATCGGTGCTGCCAAGGCCACCACCAACAACATCGCCGCGAAGGTCGCTAGTCCCTGCCGTCGCCGCCTACTCTCCCTGACCGCTGGTAAAGCGTTCCGAGTCAATCGCGGTGAACTCGACACAGGGGCAGAGACCAGCAGCTTGTTCACGTCGACTGGCCCAATCTCCAGCGACCAGACCACAAAAGAAAGACTCCTAGGCAGACGCCGAAGATGGCGTCCCGAACTTCACCCTGTATCAATGACCAGCAGGCCAGGGCCACACACATGACGCCGACAAATAGCAACAATTTCGCGAACATAGCCATAGATCATAACTACTGATCGCCAACCCTGATCTCAGTACATACCTGAACTAGCATACGCCGAGCTTCGAAGCGCCGTAAAAGATCCCGGCATAGAAGCCGGCCTGGGTCCCGAGTTTTATAAACATACCGCCGACCGCCTCCGCCACGGGGCCACCTGCTTGTAATGCGGTTCCAGCCCCGAATGCGGTGCCCCCGGCATAAGCAAGGTGCTCGGCCGTTTCGCCACACTTCATATGAAGTATGGCACCGACAGCACCTTCCACCTTACCCAATACCACCTCGGCTTCATCTTCCCACGGCAACCTTATCGGCACCGATCCGACGTGCGTCGTACTAGCGCCCGCCGTCGCCCGGTTTTCACGAGACTTTTGCATTCTGGCCCTTATGTGAGTAACGGCCTTGCGCACCTTGGCTTTTGCCGCCCGGCTCGCTGCCGCACACTTTTTCTTCGTAGCGCAGGTCCCTTCCAGGTCGAATTCGTTAACCGGGTCCTGGTTGGCGTAGTCATAGGCGTTGGCCGAGCCCCCAAGAATCGGATCCGGCGTGAGGAAGCGACCCAGTGCCGGGACATAGCTCCGTACTCCCATCTGAATGACACCAGAGGCAAGTTCGGTTCGCCGCTGTCTCCCGCCAAGCCATCCGAAGCGCGTCGAGCCGGCTTGCTTCGGATTGCCGAACTCATCGAACTCAAACGTCGCGGTCGGTTTCGTCGCCGACTGGCTGAGACTGGCGGTGGCCACGACATCCCCATGAAAGTTCGTCAGCTGAAGCGCTACGCCTGAGCTGCTGTCTTGAATCGCGGCCAGTTCCCCGCCGATCCCCGCAATGTTCCGCGACCATGAAAATATTCGGGTGGTCCAAGACGGGCCGTCTGAATTATCCGCATAGTGAAGGAATTCGGTTCCTGCCGCCCCACCAGTTTGAATCCGCGTCCGCGGGCGCCCCTGCGCGTCCAGTTGAAAAGTGTTGGTTACGCCATTCTGCGTTTGTTTCTCGACCATTTCATTGCTGAAGTAGCTGGTCGTGAGTGCGCCACCGCCTCCCGCGTATTCGTTAGGCAGGCTGGTAATGCGTCCAAAGCTGTCGTAGCTGATGCCCGCCCCAAGCAAGCGATCGGCAGCGTCGTAGCTATAGCTCTTAGTCGTACCGGCAGATGAAACGTCACACGCCCCTCCCAGTCCCGGTGCACGGGTGACGAGCGCGGTCCTGTTCGAGTCATTGTCGAAGCTATATGAGCGAGTCGTGCAGGATCCTCCCTGGGGGGTATCTAGGGTCCGCTTGAGCCTTCCCGCCTTGTCGTAAGAGTATTCCTGGCTGGAAAGCGTGCTGGTCTGAGCGAGGATCTGTCCGTAGATCGACTCTTCGGAGTCGAAATCGAGCCAGGTGCAGTCAACTGAGCACATGGTCGTCTTTACATAAGATCGATGAATGGCCGCCCCAGCCTCGTCATAAGTCGTAGTCGCCACAAGCCCGTTGGGATATCCCTGTTCAACAATCTCCCCATCGGCGTTATAGCTCGCCGTAAATTTGCCGGCAGCTGAGTCTTCGAGCTCAGTCAGGAGGCCGGTGATCGAATCGTAAGTTCTAGTTTGGGAGCCTTTGTTGTCTTTCGTCGTTACCGGACGACCCAAAAGATCGTAGGTCGTGCTCGTAACATTCCCATCGGCATCTGCATAGGAGGTGACCCGGCCGAGCGCGTCATAGCTCGTCATCAGAGCCTGATTGTCAAAGCCGGTGCAGTCGGATGCCTCGCATTTGAACTGCTGCGTGACTGGCCACCCCGTTGCTGGACTGTAGAGAATTTCGCTCTTGGGGACTTCAGCACCCCCTCCTTCCTGCTTGACGCTAAGCGTGCGTCCGATGCCGTCATAGGTAATCAGCGTTTTGCGAATGTCTGCGGCGCCACCGCCCGGGCTTTCGATTAATTCCGTTGGCTGACCGAGCGCGTTGTAGGCAGTGATCTTCTTGACCAGAAGTTCAGGTCGCCCGGAGCCGCTGGCCTGCGCCGCTGGCAAGATCTTGCAGGGCAGGTTGGCATATTTCGGAGCGTTTTCACATTCTCCGCTGCCAGTCGCCTTGTAGTAAATGGCTTTGGTCGTGCCGGCGCCAGCCGCTTCGGCGTCTTTGGGCTGACGGCGTTCGATCGGCAGGCCGGTGGTTTCATCGTAGGCGGTGACGGTTTTTATATTCAAATGGCCCGACCCGGGGTCCACCAGCGTGTATTTAGGCTTACGCAGGTTCCAGTTGTATTCGGTTTCGCTCACTCGTTCGTCGAGAACTTCGGCGCCTACCAGGGCACCGCTCGTTTCACGAGTCGGCAGGTGAGGCTTGACGCCGGTCCCCGGCCAGTTTTTGTCGTACTGGACGACCTTGTGGAAACGAGCCTGGGCGAGGGTCCCCGATTCGAGGCGCACTTGGTGCATCGGCCCCCATTCCTCTTCCATCTGGGTTCCATCTGAGGAGTAGAGGCGACGGGTGTCCAGCTCTTTGGCGCGTTCGGCTCGTTTGGATTCCGGTTCAGCGAGCGCACGGAGGCGATTGGCCGCCGTCAGTTCGCGTACGACGTTGCCAAACTCATCTACTTCGGTGGTTGATATCGAGGGGGCCGAAGTGCCACTCCCTTTGGGCGTCGCCGTATTGACGTTTTGACCTTCGGTATCCATGTAATAGACCGTCGCGGCGGAATAGCTCGCCGGCGGGTTCGAGGTCGGAACCTGATTGGGCGGGAAGACAGCAGTCGCATCGACGGCGGTGTCCAGCTGAGCCCATTGGGCCAGCTGGGATCCGCCCAAGTCATAGGGAGAGCCCGCACCCGTGACTGGAACGCCATAGGCAATGGTGGTCTGCGCTTCTGAGGGGCTCGACAGCAAGCTCGCGCGTTTGACTGCCATCAGGCGCCCATTGGCTTCCTCTTCGTCAAAGACGCCGTATTCCATTTTCCAAGGTTCCTGGCCAGGAGGAGTGATCGTGGCTAGTTGCCCCCCGGTCGTATAGGTGTATTTCTCTACCAGGGGCGACGAGAGCCGCGAGTCCCACTCTTCGATCAGCCGGCCACCGCTGTCGTATTTGTAGTTGGCAACAACCTGAGGACTGCTGTTCCCCGGCGCATAGGAGGTAATTTTCTGGAGGCGGTCGCCATAGGACGCAGGCGCACCCCAGGTCGAAGCCGCTACGTAAGTGAAGATGATGGCGTGACAGCCGACATTGGTCGTCGCTTCGGCTTCGCTGATGCAGCCGATACCAGCCGGAGTGGGCCCAACCACCATATTGATGCGCTTCCTGCCTTCTTTCAGTTTGTATTCGATTCGCGTCGCGTTACCCGTCCCGCCAGGCTGTGAGATCGCCGTCGGCACGTATTCGTCGCCTCCGCCGGGATTTTCAAAGGTGGTCAGGTTTCCGCCCGGATCGGCGAGGATGAACCTCCCTTCTTTAGCGGTGAGGCTCGAGCCGGCGGCTTCGGGCGGCATCGCGTAGGTCCCGTTTGCCAGCTTTTCAACCGCGAGTTCTGCGCCTTCGACGGTCGTCAGGATCGCGTATTCAAAGTTGACGACCACGTCTTCGTCGGTTTCCACGGATTCGTTGACCAGCGAGAGGTTGCGCCAGTCAGATCCGCCAGCTTCTTCGACGGGCACGCCCGGCTTCCATCCCGCTCCCAGAACGCTCTTGTTTTCTTCGACTTCCTCCGGAGTGCCTTTCAACGCCAGACCTCGCGAGTTGTGAGTCCGAGAGAATTCGAGCGCGGAAGCAAAGCCGGGGATCTGTGCGTCGGTTCGCGTGACCGAGAGGTTGCCGGTCAGGAGGTCGACGGAGCCTGGCCCGACCGGAGCCGTCGCGTCTTTGGGTCCCCCGGTGAACCGGTTGACCGTGGTCTCGACAGGCTCGCTATAGCCCTCGACTTCCACGGGTCCGTCGAAGACGGCACGGACCTGGACGATGCCTCCTTTTTTCCTTAGGGTGCTCGTCGCGTGTGCTGCATCGAAGAAAAGGGGGTCGCTTTCGAGACCCGATACGGCGACCGGCCAACTGCTGACGGCTTGCCCAGTGGCTCGAATGACCAGTTCAGGCGGGACTATTTTGAATGGCCCGGATTTCCCTTCCCTGTACTGGTAGGTCACGCCCGTCACTCCGGCCGACGCCCATTTTGACTTCAGCTTTAGGCGCCGGGCCGTACGCGTGCCTTCGGTCGGAGACACGAGCTTGCTGGTGCTGGGCGCTTGAAGGCTATATTCGACAGCCAGGTACGGGCGTTTCCACGCTTCGGGCTGTCCCCAGCTGGCCCAGCTCATCTGGCGCCAGCATTCTCCAGTGCAGGGACTCTCGTCGCTGACTTTCGCGAGGAGGCCATAGTTGGGAAATTCTCCGGTGAACCACTTTCGTACTATAGGCCCGAGCCCTTCGAAAAGCCACCAGCCGACAGCCGGTGCAGCGGTCGATTTCACTCCGCTCCCAGCGCTGGAATAGTCGCCGCCGGGGGTCGTCCATTTGAGGCCAGGAGCCCACTCAAACCAGTTCGGCAACCCGGATTCCCTGGTAAGTTCCCGGAGTTGGACTTCGGCAGGCATTTTACCTGAGTTTGATTCCGAATATAAACCGACCGCAGCCGCCCTGATGAAGGAATGAACAGGGATTGCGCTGAGATTGAACCACATCGTGCTGCGCGCAAAAAATTCCGCGCCGCTAGTGAGCCTGTGGTATCCAACACTCGCCGTCATATTCGCTTCTGGCCCCGAATAGCAGTAACTTGGCGTGTTGTTTGCGGGTTTCCAAAGTTCGAAAGTACAGGTGTACCCATTGATCTGCACGAGGCTTGGATCGACTTGTACGGGCCAGACCCGCTCTGGGTCATCGAGCCAGTGCCGATCGACTACAAGCGTCAGTCTCCACGTCCCTTCATCGTTCAGGTGAAGGTCAAACCTGGCCGCCTGTGAAACCCCTGATGAAGGCGAACTATCTTCGAGCGTAGGCGGGGGAACGCTCGCGACAAGATTGTCCCCGTCTTTGAACTGAACCGATCCATCCTCGCCCAGGCTGGGCCGAAGGCCGTCGGATAGTTTGAGGTCGTAGTTGAACATGGTGGGCTGCGCAGGGTCGGCCAGTTCGATGGTCTCCTTCACGCCCGTCGGCAACGTCGTGTATTCGAAGGTGGTGCCCGCCTGCTTAGACTCGTAGGTCGCCGCGCCGCCCTCCACCTCAACGGGCTTGCTTTCTAGACCGACCGATTCGAAGGCGATCGAATGACCTCCCAATTCCATGCGGAGGGGTGCTGCGCCTAGATTTTGTGGCAGCTCTAAGTCAAAGGCGTGGCCCCGATCTTCGACTGCGTTCCCCGAGACCTTGAATCCTTCCTTGATCGGCGTCCACTCCCCTTGGGAGTTCCTGTAGTTGACAGGCTCTTCGTAGATTCGGGCTTCGCGCCCCCCGTCGGGCCTTAGGAAGGTCTGAGAGGTCGCGGTGCGCATTCCCTCAAGCTCGCTGCCCTCCGGCCTCGGGGAGGGAGGACCAAGGGCACCTTTCTCAGATTCGGAACCCAAGGAGTCGTCGCTATAAGCGAACGCGATGCTGGAGAAGAGAACGACCAAGGCGGCGAGGATCGCGCCACCCAGCCCAGTCGTGTTTCGGGGGAACCCTGCCTGGTTGGCCCGCCGAATATCGCCACCATTGCTCCGCTTCACCGATTCTCCCCTGCTTGTTGTCTGCCAGAGCGCTGATTCGCCACTCCGTCGAATGCGAGGCGGGATCCTTAACGGCCCAGGGGAAGTTGTACATACTTAGTTTTTGGAATAAGCAGCTACTTTGGAGTGACCCGCTATTCCGGTCGTGGCTCTCCGCAGCATCCCCACCGGGGGCCGCCGAAGCCGCGACTATGCTCGGCAGCCGAGTCTCCCTGTAAGCCTTTGCAGCTCGGGTGAGACCGCTTCGACCATGCTCTCCCCGCACTCCCACACTCCCCTTCCGGCCTGGCTGGCGGCGGTGGCGATGGTGGCGCTGGTGCTCCCGGTTACCGCGCACGGAGCGCCGATGGCCCAGCCCGGCAAGCCGGCGAAGGAACCGGGGACGCTGACGCAGCTACCCGGCGCCAAGGGCTGCCTGGTCGACAGCTCCAAATCCCATGGCTCCTGCGGGACCGCTCGCGCCCTCGAAGGTCCCGGTCCGTTCATGGGCTCGCGGGCGATCGCGCTCAGCCCCGACGGCAAGAACGTCTACGTCGCCTCCTCCCAAAGCGACGCGATCGCGATCTTCAGGCGCGACGGGCGCACCGGCGTGCTGACCCAGTCGCGGGGCGTCGCCGGCTGCATCGCCGCCAAAGGCGCCAGGGGCTGCGCCAAGGCGGCCGGGCTCGACGGGCCCAACTCGGTCGCGGTCAGCCCCGACGGCCGCAACGTCTACGTCACCTCGCGCGCCGCCAACTCGCTCACCGTCTTCCGCCGCGACCCGGCGGGCGGCGGCCTCGAACAGCTTCCCTCCGGCTTCGGCTGCATCTCCGGGCTGCCGGTCCCGGTCTGCGCCAGCGGCCGGGCGCTGGTCGGGCCCGACGTCGTCGTCGTCAGCGCCGACGGCAGGAACGTCTACGTCGGCTCCTTCCTCGGCAACGCGGTGGCGGTCTTCAACCGCGACAAGGCCTCCGGGGCGTTGGCGCAGCCGTCGGGCACCAGCGGCTGCATCGCGGAAGCGATCAGCGGCTGCGCCGTCGGCATCGCCCTCGGCGCGCCCGAGGGCATGGCGGTCACCGCCAGCGCCGTCTACGTCGGCAGCGCCCTCTCCAACGCCGTCGCCGTGCTGGCCCGCGACCCCTCCAGCGGCGTCCTGGCGCAGGCCAGCGATGGCAGCGGCTGCATCGTCGACAGCCCGCTGAGCGGCTGCACCACCGGCTACGAAATCGACGGCGCCAACGCGGTCGCGGTCAGCCCCGGCGGCAAAGACGTCTACGTCACCTCGCTCTTCAGCAACAGCGTCACCTCCTTCACCCGCGCGGTCCCGGCCGGCGGTCTGACCCAGAAGGCCGGCCCGGGCGGCTGCCTGGTCTGGCTGCGCGCCGTCGGCTGCTCCTTCGGCCAGGCGCTCAGCTCGCCCGAGGGGCTCGCCGTCTCCCCCGACGGGGCCAACGTCTACGCCGCCGCCTTCGCCACCGGCGCGATCGCCGTCCTCGACCGCAACCGCTCCGGCGAAGTCGCCCAGAAGGCCGGCCGCGCCGGCTGCCTGGCGCCGAAGTCGGTCCCGGGCTGCACCCGCGCCCAGGCGCTGCGCGGGGTCAGCTCGATCGCGCTCAGCCCCGACGGCCGCTATCTCTACTCGACCTCGTTCGACAGCAACGCCGTCGACATCTTCCGGAGGAACAAATGAGTCGACCCGACGAGCGCAGCGACGGCCTGACCCGCAAGCAGCTGCTCGGCACCGGGGCCACCGCCGCCTCGGCGCTGCTGCTCTCCCAGGGCGCCGGGGTCGAGCGCGCCCTGGCCGCCGCCAAGGGCAAGCGCGGCGACGTCGCCGGGATGAACATCATCCTCTTCCTCACCGACCAGGAACGGGCGATCCAGCACTTCCCGCAGAACTGGCTGCGCCAGAACCTGCCGGGGATGCGGCGGCTGCGGCGCAACGGCCTCAGCTTCGAACGCGCCTTCACCAACGCCTGCATGTGCTCGCCGGCGCGCTCGACCCTGATGAGCGGCTACTTCCCCGCCCAGCACGGGGTCAAATACACGCTCGAGGAAGACATGCCGGCGGAACAGGGCTACCCGCAGGTCAGCCTGCCGGTCGAACTCAAGAACCTGGCCACGGTGATGAAGGCGGCCGGCTACAACGTCGTCTACAAGGGCAAGTGGCA
>Ga0190274_10001672_pt1 | contig 12995 bp, 11 predicted proteins | sample Popmic531T_FD_133002 | JGI IMG/M metagenome (GOLD analysis project Ga0190274, IMG submission 133002) | Populus adjacent soil microbial communities from riparian zone of Yellowstone River, Montana, USA - 531 T | ecosystem: Environmental > Terrestrial > Soil > Riparian zone | place: USA: Montana...
ATTGAACTGAAAAAATCATTGATTATCGGCAATAACCTGAGTGATATGGAATTTGGAAGGAATGCCGGAATTCATACGGTATTTGTAAAGACAACTCATCCCGAACAGGTTCTTCCCCACCCCTTAATCGATACTGCCTTCGATTCTCTGCCCGATTTTGCAAAAGCTTTACAATCGCGTTAAAATTTTATGTCAAGAGCAACGTTTATCGTTCATAGCCAACGGTCTTTGTACCTTTGTCTAGCATATTTAACCATGTTCAATGATAAATCGTAAGCATTTTTACTTATTTGTTTCGTTCGTATTACTCTTTGTTGTGGAGTTGAGCGCCCAGAAAATTACGGCTGTGAACCTGAAAGAACTGATCAAGAGAGAGGATACGCTTAAATCCATCTCCCGCAATGTGTCGCTCGGAGAAACGCCGGTAGCGCGCTTTCATGCCAACGATAGCTTTGTCCGCAAATTTGTGCAGACATTGAAAATTAAAAATTCCTTTTATTACCCCTTTGACTCGTTGAGTATTTCAAAAATATATTCACCCGACAGTGTGTTCCGGATATTTACCTGGCAGCTGAAAAAAGATGAATATATCTATCACCAGATGGGCGCTATTCAAATGAATACGCCGGATGGTTCTTTAAAACTGCTTTCGCTTCACGATCGTTCTTCATTCACCGCTAAGCCCTGGGATTCCACCCGCAGTCGCAATAACTGGATAGGAGCTATTTATTATAAGATGATAATGAAGGAACACAATGGTAAGAAGTATTACACATTGATCGGTTTCGATGATTTTAGCGTGAATACCAATAAAAAATGGATGGAAATTCTTCATTTCGATGATAGTGGAGAACCGGTTTTTGGAGGTCAGTTCATTTCATTTAAAGACGACACCGGAAAAAATAAGCGCCCCGCAATGGCCCGTTATTTTATTGAATACAAAAAGGAAGCAAAAACATTTTTTAACTATGATCCGGAACTGGATCTCATTATAGTGGATCATTTGATTTCCGAAACGGATGAACCTGAAAAGAAATTTACTTTTATACCTGACGGGGATTATGAAGGATTTCGCTGGCAAAACGGGCAATGGGTACATGTCGACAAACTCTTCAACGAAAAACTGAAAGATGGTGAATTCCCCAAGGAAAAGTTGTTATATGATGATGCGGGTAATACCGATGAACGACAACTGGAAGAAGCCTCACAGAAAAACATAGATAAGAAAAAACCTCCTAAGCCACCAGCGAAGAAGACAGAACCTGTGAAGAAAAAGTCTGGTGGTGGTGAATAGCCCTGATCGGGAGTCGTCAGACGTGAATCGTGAGTGGCTCTCCGAGAATCGATTATTTACTATTACTTAGAGACTCTCTCACGATTCACGTCTGACGACTCACGATTTCCGCTTCTAAAAATCTTTTTCAACTTTACTTAACATCTCCGCTGCCATTTTACGATGAATATGCGGTGCATAATGGAAGCCATCTACAAATGGATATAAGGGCTCCTTTTCCAACATTGCTCCCATAAAGGTGAAGTTTGCTATGCTATCCGCTCTTTTTTCCAGAATCGGATAGATGTAGTTAAAGCGAGTATCGGTATCATGAAATACCATCGGATCCTTTTGCTGATTGGGATATTTATAGAAAGGAGTTGGTTGTAAAAAGAAATAGGTTTTAGTGCCAGTAACTGTAGCCATTCGTTTCGTGCTCTCCATATTCTTGAAATAATTCGCGATCAGTTGATCACTGAAACTGTTTTCATCCATTCCAACGGGAGTTTTGAAAAGAGCTTGTAGTGAATCGGTGAACCATTTATCCGTGGTGAACGGGGGACGCTTGGCAAAATAGGATTTACGGAAATAAAAGGAATAGAAGGATTCACTTGAATAGTTCATTTTCCCGAACCAGAAATCATTGAGTCCGTCAAAGAAGATAGCAATATCGGGTTTGTGATTTTCAATCAGCAATTTCGTAAACAACATCAACTCCTGGTAACTGTAATAATTCGGGCATCCCCAGTTTACTACTTTTATAGATTTGGCATTGGGGTATTTTGCTTTATAAGCCTCTACAAAATAAGAAGGGATGGTTTCGAAGTCGGCCACATTAAACCCAAACATAGTAGAACCGCCAAAAAAATAAATTAAGATGGTATCCGTCGAAGCGGGATTGATATAGCTTTCAGGAATCGATTTCCGAACCTTGTCGGATATATTCATATAAGTTCCCTTATAGTCAATATTTTTAAACTCCACCCAAGGCTCATATTCGTAAACATTACTGAGAGCAGTTTCCTTTGTAACGAGATCATTAAATGCATCCGAAGAATCTGGTCGCGCCAATTTTTGGTTTTCCGGGTTGTAGGGAGTGAGTTTAGGCCGGAACTGGTTCCGGACCGTGCGCAGGAACTCCGCGGAAGCCAGCTTGCTATTCCCATACTGATGGTAATAGTAGACGCTCAGAATTGTTTCAACTATCAGGAAAAGAATAAAGAATGTAATGAAAATAAAAAGCAGTCGCTTACCCAAAGAGACAGGTTTCTTATCGGCCATGAAGAAAGGTTTAGTGTGAGGGCTCAAATATAAAATTCAAAACTCTTGGAAACGAATTTTCAGCGCCTTTTATTCCAATAATGAGAAATGCCGGGAATGGCTCCGGCATTTCTTTTCTAGGCAAGTAGTCTTGGTTAAATATGTTACCGGTTCCTTCGTTTTGGCTGAATGAACAGGTAAGTTGAAAATGAAAAAACAAAGAGGTAAAGCAGTAATAGTTATTCGGTCTTGCCTGTTGTACGGGGGTAGGATTCCTCCTTAGACAAAGGGCATATTAAAAATGATGCACGGAAGAATGCGATTTATAATAACTTTTTAATAACAAAGTCAGACCCCAAAGTGGGGTGTGTGAGGTAGTTACATTCAATTTTAATTCGAATCAGCTTAATCATCAAGCTTAAGCACAGCAAGAAAGGCCTCTTGGGGCACTTCAACATTACCTATCTGTCGCATCCTTTTCTTACCCTCTTTCTGCTTTTCGAGCAATTTGCGTTTTCGGCTGATATCACCCCCATAACACTTGGCGGTAACATCTTTGCGCATGGCAGAAATGGTTTCCCTGGCTACCACTTTAGCGCCGATAGCCGCCTGGATGGCAATTTGGAATTGTTGTCTGGGTACTAATTCCTTCAGTTTCTCACAAAGCTTACGTCCAAATTCTGTAGCCCGACTGCGATGAATAAGGGCACTTAAAGCATCCACTTTATCGCCGTTCAGCAGGATATCCATTTTAACGATATCGGCTTCGCGATAACCAATGGGATGATAATCGAAAGAAGCATAGCCGCGAGTCTGGCTCTTTAATTTATCGTAGAAATCAAATACAATTTCAGTAAGGGGCATCTCGAAGGTCAACTCAACCCTTGTTGGTGTGAGATAACTTTGATTGATTAATATTCCACGCTTCCCAAGGCAAAGCGTCATGATATTACCAATATAATCGGGTTTGGAAATGATCTGCGCTTTTATAAAAGGTTCCTCAATTCGATCCATATAAGTAGGCTCCGGCATTTGGATGGGATTGTTTACGATAATCTTCTCCCCTTTCACGCTGAACGCTATAAAACTTACGTTTGGAACAGTTGTAATTACTGTTTGATCGAATTCTCTTTCAAGACGTTCCTGGATGATTTCCATATGCAGCAGTCCTAAGAATCCGCAACGAAAACCAAAACCGAGTGCCTGGGAAGTTTCCAACTCGAAAGTGAGTGAAGCATCATTTAACTGGAGCTTGTCCATGCAATCGCGTAATTCTTCGAAATCTTCAGTAAGAACCGGAAATATCCCTGCGAATACCATTGGTTTCACTTCCTGGAATCCCTTAATGATTTCTTTAGTGGGATTAGCTGCAAGAGTGATGGTATCTCCCACTTTTACTTCTTTGGCGTTTTTGATACCGGTTATAATATATCCCACATCCCCACAAAACACCTGGGGTTTCTCGGTCATCTTTAGTTTTAATATCCCAACTTCATCCGCTTCATATTCCTGGTCGGTTGAAACAAACTTAACCTTATCTCCTTTTTTGATACTTCCATTTAATATTCGGTAATAAACAATAATTCCACGGAATGAATTAAATACGCTATCGAAGATCAATGCCTGAAGAGGTGCATCGGGAGTTCCTTTCGGAGAAGGTATCCTTTGTACAATTGCTTCCAGGATAGCATCAACTCCAAGACCGGTTCTACCGCTTGCATGAAGAATATCATCTCTTTTGCATCCTATAAGGTCAACGATCTGGTCCTCTACTTCTTCGATCATCGCCCCGTCCATATCAATCTTATTGATAACCGGAATAATTTCAAGGTCGTTATCGATAGCGAGATAAAGATTGGAAATGGTTTGTGCCTGAATGCCCTGGGTAGCATCAACCAATAATAAGGCTCCTTCGCAGGCAGCGAGGGCACGACTCACTTCATAACTGAAATCCACGTGACCGGGCGTATCAATAAGGTTCAATATATATTCTTCGCCGTTCTTGTGCTTGTAATTGATCTGAATGGCATGGCTCTTAATAGTAATGCCCTTTTCCCTTTCCAGGTCCATATCGTCCAAAACCTGGTCCATCATATCTCTTTCACTGATGGTATTAGTAACTTGTAAAAGCCTGTCTGCCAAGGTGGATTTACCGTGGTCGATATGCGCGATAATGCAGAAATTCCGGATGTTCTTCATGAGCTCTTTGGCCGGCGGGCGGCGATTCCTTTTTTGTTTTTTTCGAGGGGGCGAAGGTAAGCTTTTTAGCTCAAGTCGGGAAGCTTCAATGAATACCGGCGCCAGAGGCGACAGAATAAGACTTCGAGGCTAAAAACTTCGAAGAGCGCACCGAAGCGCTAAATTCAAAATGCATCAGTGCGAATGATGTAAAAAGATTAATGCGTATCTTAAATTCTGCAAAAGATCCGGTCAGAAATTACCAGAACCTTTTGCAAATACCCCAGTTTCAGACACACGTTCCATTAGCTATTCTCGCCCATTATTGCGTGTTCCTTACTCAAGCAACGCTTCTGCGACTTCGTTGCCTTGCCCTGTATCAGCAAAAAAATGTTTTGTTTACGTAGCAGTTTAAAAAAATAATTATGCGGCTATTAAAAATTCAAGTCAAATTCCGCCATTTACTGGTATTTATTGTTTTGCTATTACATATGGCAACAGTCAATGCACAAGCGGATTCTCTCGTACTTAAAAACGGGAATATTATTGTTGGGGAAATAAAAGCGATGGATAAAGGAGTGTTGACAATCGAAACCGACTATTCGGATAAGGATTTCGCAATAGAATGGTCCGGCGTAAAGGAAATTTATACTAAAAGTGTATTCCTGATAACGCTTACCGATGGCCGCCGGATGAATGGTTCGTTGCAGTCGGTTGAGTCGGGAACCAAAGTGAGCATTGTAACCACTACTGGAGAAAAGATTGAAACTTTAGTTGCTGAAATTGTTTTTCTAAAAGGCGTAAAATCTAATTTCTGGAGTAGGTTCAGTGCCAATATTGATATTGGCTTGAGTGTTACAAAAGCAAATAATCTAACCCAGTTGTCCGCAAACACCCGGGCAGGTTATCTTGCCGATAAGTGGCAAGCCGAAGCTTATTATAATATGCTTAATTCGTCACAGGATAGCGTGGAAACTACCAAGCGGATCGACGGTGGATTGAGTTATAAATATTTTCTGCAGAAAGACTGGTACCTGGCAACTTCTGTGAATTTCTTATCTAATACTGAACAGGCCTTGAAATTGCGTACAACCGGGAAACTCGGAGCCGGCAGATTTCTTACTCATACAAACCGGCAATATTGGAATGTTGGCGCGGGTCTTTCGTACAACAATGAAAGCTTTAGCAATGGTGATCCTACACGAAACAGTTTGGAAGCCTACGGAGGTACAGAATTAAACCTGTTTGATATTGGCGACCTCAATTTGCTCAGTTCGCTATATGTTTATCCAAGTTTAACGGAGTCGGGGCGATTGCGTTCAGACTTTAAATTTGATGCGAAGTATGACCTGCCACTCGATTTTTATATAAAGCTGAATTTAACCTGGAACTACGATAACCGTTCGGCAATTGCAGGAAATCAAAACGATTATGTGTTGTCATTTTCATTTGGCTGGGAATGGGATTAGTGAGGAATAAAGAACCTGCCAGCATCGCCTTCGGGTAGCCGCTACGGCGGAGCAAGGCCGGCAGGCACGTGAAAAATGAAAAAGTAAGTCTCGAGGTAATTAGGATTAGGGAATTTTGCATAATAAGACTTCGAGGCCTTAGACCTCGAAGAGCTGCGGTTTACTGGCATAATGGTTGTTCTAAATTTGGGAAAGCAATTTTATGATACGAAAATTATCTTCGGGCGAATACCGGATTTATTCGCGCAAGAAAAATCCAAAAACAAATAAACGTCGCAACCTGGGAACTTTTTCCACGCTTGCCGCTGCAAAGAAACACGAAAGAGCTATTCAGTATTTTAAACATCATTAAGAGAGTAACATAAACTTGCAACCCTTTCTCTGTGCCCCTGTGTCTCTGCGGTTCATATTATTTTACCGCAGAGACACAGAGTTAATGAGTATTCACTATTCACTACTCACCATTCACCACTCACTTCTCACTCCCATCAATTCCTCAACCTAGCCTCTTCTAAATCCAATTCCCATTCTCGTTCTCTTATCAAATCTTCATTGAATTGTTTCGCGTAGCGATAGCGCTTAAGCGCCAGCCTGCGTACCTGAACCAGTTCAATAAGCATCTGACGGTATTCTTTCCGAAAATTATTATCCTCTTCTTGCGCTTCTGCTGAATCCAGTTTTCTTTTCGTCATCTCAATCATCCGTTCATATCTTTCTTTCACTCTTTTATACGCCTCATGATTGATGGTATGTTCCGAATAATTAATCTCCATATAGGTGAGTACGGATTCAGCTAATTGAATTCGTAAATCAAGATCCTGCGTTTTTTCAGTTTCTTCGTTTACTTCCACTTTAAGCAATTTAATAAGGGGTTTCAGGCTCAATCCCTGTAGCACCAACGTAACGAGTATTACCACAAACGTGATGAACAGAATCAGGTTACGATGTGGAAAAATACTGCCATTATCTAAGGTTAACGGAATTGCTAAAGCGGAAGCAAGCGATACCACTCCCCTCATTCCGCTCCAGGCTACGAGGAATACAACTTGCACAGTTGGTCGCGGTTCTTTTTCCCGGATACTCTTAAATAAAAATCTCGGAAGGTAAGCGCCAGGAAAGACCCAGATGATGCGGATTATAATCGTAAGGAAGCTAATGATTAATGCATATCCAATTGCTTCCCAGATCGAATAATTCCCCAGTTCGGATAAAATACCGGGCAGTTGAAGTCCGATCAATATGAATACGAAACCATTCAATAAAAAAGTAAGGGTACTCCAAAGTCCTGCAGCGCTGATACGTGTTTCGTAACTAAAAATTTCCTGGGAACGGTAAGAAAGAAAAAGTCCTCCGCATACTACCGATAAAACTCCGGAAAAATCAAAATGCTCCGCGGCTATATACATAATATATGGAGAGATGAGTGTGATCGCTGTATCTATATCAGGGGTGGTCGGAAAAAAGCGATGAATGAAATACACAATGTTCGCGATCACAATACCAATAACAATCCCCATCACTACCACAAGGACAAAATCTTTCGAGGCTTCTCCAAAATTGAAATGACCGGTAAGAATGGCTGCCAACGCAAATCGAAATACAATAAGACTCGATGCGTCGTTAATCAGGCTCTCCCCTTCCAGTATGGATATCATTCGTTTGGGAACTTTCAATCCCTGTAGTACAGATGTAGCTGCTATGGCATCCGGTGGCGAAATTATACCACCCAGTAAAAAACCATACGCTATTGGGAAATCTGGTATAATGAGATTTGAAACAAGCGCTACGGCCGCGGAAGTGAAAATTACGAGTCCAAATGCCAGCAGACTGATCGGACGCTTATTTCTCCAGAAATCACTCCAGGACGTGTTCCAGGCGGCCGAATAAAGTAAAGGGGGTAAGAAAATAAGAAATACCAGTTCCGGACTCAAACTTATTGAGGGAATACCCGGGATAAGGCTAATCAATAAACCGCCTATCACCAAAAATATAGGATACGAAATCTTAAGTTTTCCGCTAACTATTGTAAGCATGCTTATCGTAAACAGCAGCGATAAAATAAGCAGGAGATTATTCTCGATCATGGCTTCAAGTTAAGCAAATTCAGATTTTAACAGTCTGTTGTAATAATGAAATCGCCAAAAAAAACGTTTTTATACGAAGCTTGTCGTATATTGAACCGGTAATCGCTATAGCTATGAGAAAAACGCTGTTTACAGTAATACTATTTCTAATTGGCGCTATCCTGAACGCGCAGACGGTAAACGAATTGATTAAGCAGGTACGAATCTCTCAGCAAAAACTTCAGTGCGTTTCCTATTCCCTTGTGCGGAAAGACACATTAGTGACGGGCACGACCCGGATAATTAAAGGCCAGGTAAAACTGACCGTTCTGCCCGCTGATAACATTTTCGGTTTTAAATTCTGGGCCATTAAAGAAGGTGTAAAACATGAAAGTATATATGATGGTTCTGCCGCTTTCGATATCGACCACGATAAAAAGAAATTCAACACCGTTACTGATCCCGAATGGCTTCCCCATTTTCTTGATAATTATGGCGGACAAGTTGTTCTGACCAACCTGGTGAAAATTGATACCAGTGGAGCCCTTGACTTTAAGCTCACTCAGGATGCAACATATTACTACTTACGCATGACTTTACCGGATATAAAGCAGTATGAGGTAAGCAAAAGGTCCAAAACACTGATTATTGATAAAAAGCTTTTGTTACCGGTAGGAATGATTCATCGCCAGGAAACTCTCGGAAAAGTACAGGACCTGAATTACAGGATCGATAAAATTGAGATCAACAATCCATCCCTTTGTTACGATTTCTCCGCGCTGAGATATCCGGATGATTATACAAGAGAAGAGGGACCAGGAAATAATAGAACGGTAACATTAAAAGATAAGACGGCACCGTCGTTCAGTTTAACTTCTTTTGATGGTGACATCGTTTCGTCAGATCAATTCAAAGGAAAACTGGTATTGCTCGATTTCTGGGAGGTTTGGTGCGGACCCTGTATGGAATCAATGCCTAAAGTGCAGCAATCTTATGAAAAGTATAAAAGCAAAGGACTAGAAGTGTATGGGGTTGTACATGAAAAAGAGTATTTGGATGTAGCCAGGCAATTGGTTCAAAAAAGAAAAATAAGTTTTCCGATGCTGTTGGGTGATGAACAATCAAGGAAGAATTATAATATAGATGGCGTGCCCTTATATGTTTTGATTAATAAGGAAGGTAAAATAGTATTGATAAGTCAAAGTCTCTCACCATTATTGGAAGAGGAAATTCAAAAAAATCTCTGAACTATCCATGAAAGTAACTGCACGATATAAATTAGTGAAAAGTTGCAAGCTCAATGGAAAAGGGTTGGTGATTCTTGGTGATCTGATCGATGGTGATGCAAAGGCAGGCGACTTTATTACATTTAATACGGGTTATGAAGATGTAACTTTACAGATCGCTGAAATTGAAATGGCTGATCCCGTATCAAACGGGGAATATTGGTTGGGACTTAGTTTTATTTATAAAGGAGAGAAACAGAAACGCTCCCTCGAAAATCTTTCGATACCGATCCAGGTGGTGGAAATCATTGGGAAATAATATTTTTTTTTATCCGCTGGCTTTTACCGGAATGGCTGGTTTTATATTGGAAGAAATAATCTTGTAAAGTATAAACCCAATTACAGCTCCTGTAGTATTCAATAACACATCGTCTATATCTACACTTCTGAAACTGGTGGCCAGCTGAAGTACTTCAATTAATATTGCTACCAGCAGGGATACGAATAAAAACGGGATAAAACCAGAAAGCCTTTTATACAATAAGGGAAGATAAATACCCAATGGAAGCAGCATTACAAAATTCCCCAGGATCTGCTTATCAGTGATCTTATAAATTTTGAATATCTCCATCAATTCAAAGTTTACATGATCGCGTCTTTCAATCCGCGTCAGCATTCTCTGCCACCATCCATTGTAGGTAAGTTCCCGGAACAATATGAAGTAGCCGGTCAGCGTGAGCACCATAAAAACATATACAAAAAAACTTGATTGTAGTAATACTTGCCAGAGGGAGTTTTGTTTTCGTTTCGCTACGAAATGTAGTATCCAGGCATAAAGAATAAGAATGGTCAACAGGAAAAGGAATAACCGTTTTGCTCCCGCATGACGATATTCGTCGCGGTAATTTGCCTTCAGGAAAAGAATGGTGAGAATGAGTACGGGAAGTACTACCAGTATTTTTTTAACTGTTTTATTCATGGCTGCTATCAGTAAATATAGTAATTTGATTAGATCATAATGATCAGAACGGCCACTATATTGCTGCTTGTGTTGATAATATCTTCTTGCGAAAATAAGAAAGTTGTAAAGACGTGGAGATTTCCGGCTTATGAATAAGTATGTCACGAATAGAATCTGGTTGATCAGCCCTTTTTTGGGTATTAGCCTTTATATTCTCATTTATTTTTTAGCCACTTATTTATTTCCCGGCGGTTCTGATTTTGATAAAACCGCCCCGGGTTTTAGTTGGCGTCACAATTACTGGTGCGAACTATTAGCGGTTAAATCACCGAATGGAGCAATGAATCCTGCCAGGCCTGTTGCAATTTTCGGAATGTTTGTTTTAGCCGCAAGTCTCATAATGTTCTGGTATTTGTTTTCAATCGTATTTACTGATAAGGGCCGATTGCTTGTACGGTACGCCGGACTATTATCCATGATCATTGCCCTTTTTCTTTTTGCCGGGCCGCATGACCTGGTAATGATAGCGTCAGGCCTACTGGGACTGTTGGCCTTATCAGTATGCCTTGTCATTCTTTATCGCCAAAAAAAATATTGGTTGATATTGATCGGATGGTTATGTATCGCCCTGTGCGCGGTAAATAACTATATCTATTATTCAGGAGTCGGATTTAGTCAGCTGGCATTTATTCAAAAAATCACCTTTATTTTTTTCTTTTACTGGTTCATTGCGGTCAATTTTTATATGTACCGACTAAAGAAGGATTTGCAGGCATGAGCTTGTTCATTCTTCCAAATCCCTTAATTTGGTTGTTCAACTTTGATTCATGTAAATCAGTGGAAATATGAAAAGAATTTTTGTTTCGGTTTTACTGCTCAGCAATATTTTTATTTCGCAAGCTCAAAAAAATGGGGCCATATCGGGAAATCCGCTATTTCCCGGTTGGTACGCCGATCCCGAGGGCGTAATCTTTAATAAAACCTATTGGATATATCCAACCTATTCTGCCAAATATGGACAACAGGTATTCCTCGACGCCTTCTCCTCTCCTGATCTTATTACCTGGACAAAACATAGTCGCATTGTTGACACAGCCGCAATAAAATGGGCCAAACGAGCCATGTGGGCGCCGGCGATTGTTGAAAAGAAAGGGAAATATTATTTGTTCTTCGGGGCAAATGATATTCAAACTAATGAAGAGTATGGTGGCATTGGAGTTGCCGTAGCGGATAATCCGGCGGGTCCTTTCAAAGATCATCTCGGTAAACCATTGGTGGATAAATTTCACAACGGTGCGCAGCCGATCGATCAATTTGTTTTTAAGGATGCCAATGGACAATACTATTTGATTTATGGTGGATGGAGGCATTGTAATATCGCGAAGCTCAAGGAAGACTTTACCGGATTTATTCCATTTGAAGATGGAAAAATCTTTAAAGAAATTACTCCAGATGGTTATGTAGAAGGTCCACTGATGTTCATCCGGAATGGGAAGTATTATTTTATGTGGTCGGAAGGCGGTTGGACCGGGCCCGATTACTGTGTTGCTTATGCCGTAGCAGATTCTCCTTTCGGTCCATTTCAAAGAGTTGGAAAGATATTACAGCAGGATCCCAAAATTGCGACGGGTGCTGGTCACCATTCGGTAATCCAGGTGCCTGGAAAAGATGAATGGTATATCATTTATCATCGCAGGCCGTTAACAGAAAAAGATGGCAACTCAAGAGTAACCTGCATTGATAAGATGTACTTTGATGAGAAGGGATTGATAAAACCAGTTATCATTACAAACGAAGGCGTAGAAAAAAATCCTATAAAATAAAAATTTAGCTAAGAGATAAAAAGGGAAAAGGAGATGAAAGGGGGTTGCCGAATTTCTGATTTTCTTCATCTCTTTTATATCCTTGGATATTTTTTTAGCTAAGAGACTAAGAGGAAAATGGGACAAAAAGAGCTACTCACTATTAAGTAATCACTTTTTCTCCTTTTCTCCTTTATTCTCTTAGACCTGTATTTCATTATTAGTTCAATAGCTTGATATGACAGATTACGAAATACAAGTGCAGAGGGAGCTAAAAGAATGGCAGCGGAAAATGATTACCTCCCCTGGTTTTTTCAATAGTCTTTCCAAGGGAGTACAGGATAAGATCAATAAGCTTATCCCTGAAAGAGTTCACCAGGCGGTTACGACTGCAATAAAGAAAATGATAAATGCGGTTCTCTTTGGAGCCCAAATGACAAGTTCAAAACCCAATTCTCATCAATCATTAGAATTAAAAGAGGCGCTTGTTGAAGAAAAAATAAAATTCTATCGAACTACCGCCGCTGCCGAGGGCGGTATAACCGGCGCGGGCGGGATATTACTCGGATTAGCCGATTTTCCATTATTGCTGGGGATTAAATTAAAAATGCTTTTTGAGATTGCCACAGTTTATGGGTTCGATGTGGATGATTACAAAGAAAGAGTGTATATCCTTTATATTTTTCAACTGGCATTTTCAAGTCACAAGCATCGGAAAAACATTTATCTCAAAATGAACGATTGGAAGCAGCAACAAAAACAG
>Ga0190274_10001673_pt1 | contig 12993 bp, 9 predicted proteins | sample Popmic531T_FD_133002 | JGI IMG/M metagenome (GOLD analysis project Ga0190274, IMG submission 133002) | Populus adjacent soil microbial communities from riparian zone of Yellowstone River, Montana, USA - 531 T | ecosystem: Environmental > Terrestrial > Soil > Riparian zone | place: USA: Montana...
ACCAAAGACATCGACGAGGTCATCGTGGCGGGTGACGAGGGGTTCCGCGAGGCCAAGGAATTCATGCGCATGCTCATGCCGAGCCATGCGAAGAACGTGAAGCTATATCGCGACAGCCAGCCGTTGTTCACGCGCTACGGTATCGAGGCGCAGCTGGACGCGATGTTCTCACCGGTAGTGCAGCTGAAATCCGGCGGCTACATCGTGCTCAATCAGACCGAGGCGCTGGTCGCAATCGACGTCAATTCCGGCAGAGCCACCCGCGAGCATTCGATCGAGGAGACCGCGACCAAGACCAATACGGAAGCGGCGGCCGAAATCGCGCGGCAGCTCCGGCTTCGCGACCTTGCCGGCCTGATCGTCATCGACTTCATCGACATGGATGAAGGCCGCAACAACCGCAGCGTCGAACGCAAGCTGAAGGAGGCGCTGAAGAGCGACCGCGCCCGCATCCAGGTCGGCCGCATCTCGCATTTCGGCCTGATGGAAATGTCGCGTCAGCGCATTCGTTCGTCGGTGCTGGAAAGCTCTACCGAAACCTGCCCGCAATGCGGGGGCACCGGACATGTGCGTGCGGTGGCCTCGGTCGCGCTGCAGCTGGTGCGCGCGGTCGAAGAAACCCTGCTCAAGGGTGCCACACATAATCTCATCGTGCGCTCGCGTTCCGACGTTGCGATCTATGTGCTCAACCACAAGCGCGCGCATTTGCGCATGCTAGAAGAGCGCTTCAAGATTTCGATCGCCGTCAACGTCGACACCACCTTGAGCGGACACCCCTCCTTCGCCATCGATCGCGGCGAGCAGGTGATGTCGCTCGATCAGGCCAAGGCGATCGCTTCGACCATTCGGCCCGATACGATTTCTGCCCATAATGAAGATGACGAGGTCGAGGTCGCCGAAATCGCCGAGGACGAGGTGCTCGACGAACTCGAAGTCGAGGGCGAGGAAGCTTCGGCCGAAGCCGGCGAGGAGGCTCGCGGGCGCAAGCGCCGCAGGCGTGGCCGCCGTGGACGCGGGCGCGACAGCGAGCCGCGCGAGGGCAACGGTGCACCGCAGGACGAAGCCGTGACGCAAGCCGAGGGCGACGAGCCGGCCGAAATCGGTGACGCGGAAGCTTTGGAAGAGACCGAAACTGAAGAAGCCGCAGCCAATGGCGACGCCGATCGCCGGAGGCGACGACGCGGCCGACGCGGCGGTCGCCGCAATCGCCGAGAGCGTCCCGGCAATGGCGACGACGCCCATGCGGAAGGCGCCCTCGAGGGAGCGCCGCCTGAGGACTCGCAGCACGACGACGACGAAGCGGACTCGATCGCTGCGGAACCCGCCGCGCCCGCAACGCCGGAACGGCCCACAGAGCCCGAGGCTCCACCGGCGCGGATGAGTGCGCCGGAGCCAGTCGAAGAACAGCCGGTTCGCCGCCGCTCGACGATCCGAGAGGCACCACCGATCCATTCATCGGATGATGCTGCGGCCGCGGCTCAAGCGCCGGTCTATGTGCCGGCTGCATCGGCGCCAGAACCTTCGCTCGACCCTGCGCAAGCGGAAGCTGCCCAAAAGCCGCGCCGCAAAGGCTGGTGGTCGATGCGCGGCTGACGCGCGCGGGGTAACCGATGAAAAGCGCGTGGGTCGATCGCGACGCGCAGGACGCCGTCGCGCATTTCGGCAAGGTCGGCATCGCGCCCGACCTTGCCTTGCGCATCTATACCACGCGCCTGCTCGGCCGCGATTCGTCGCTGGTGCTGCATGGCGGCGGCAACACCTCGGTGAAGACAAGGCTGCGCGATCTCAACGGTGACGAAACCGACGTCCTTTGCGTGAAAGGTTCGGGCTGGGACATGGGCACAATCGAGCCGCCCGGCCTGCCCGCGGTGCGGCTCGAGGCGTTGCGAAGAGCGCGTTCGCGAGAGGCGCTGTCCGACGAGGACATGGTGAGGCTGCAGCGCGCCAACCTCATCGATCCTTCTTCGCCCAACCCTTCGGTCGAAACGCTGCTGCACGCTTTCATGCCGCACAAATTTGTCGACCATACGCACGCGACCGCCGTGCTTGGCATCGTCGACCAGCCCGACAGTCGCGCGATCTGCGACGAAGTCTATGACGGGCGCATGGGCTTTGTGCGCTACATCATGCCGGGCTTCGGCCTTGCGCAGGAAGCCGCCGATGTGTTCGGCGAGAACACCAAGGCCGAGGGCCTGATCCTCGACAAGCACGGCATCTTCACTTTCGGCGAAGACGCGCGGCAGGCCTACGAGCGCATGATCGAAATGGTCACGCGCGCGGAGGTGCGCCTTGCAAAAAACCGCAAGGCCGTGTTCGCGTCGGCGCAATTGCCGCAACGCGCGGGCAAGCTTGCCGAGATCGCTCCGATCCTGCGCGGCGCGGTCGCGCTCCCCGATCCGAAAATCGAAGGCGCCTGGAAACGGCTGGTATTCGACTTTCGCGTCAGCGATGCGATCTCGAATTTCGTCAACGGCGCGGATATCGCACGCTATGCGAAAGCCGGCGTGATCACGCCCGACCACACCATCCGCACCAAGAACTGGCCGATGCTCGCGCCCGCCTCCGACGGCGGTAAGCTTGCGGATTTCCGTAACGGCGCGCGCGATGTGGCCAATGAATTCATCGACCATTACCGGGCCTATTTCGCGCGCAACAATGTCCGCGCCGGCAATTCGAAGACCATGCTCGATCCGGCGCCGCGGGTGATCCTGGTGCCGGGATTAGGCTTGTTCGGGCTTGGCCGTTCGAAGAAGGATGCCAAGGTCGCAGCCGATCTTGCCTGCGCCGCGGTCGACGCCATCACCGCGGCCGAAGCCATCGGCAACTTCTCGCCGATCGGCGAAGAAGACATGTTCGATTGCGAATATTGGTCGCTGGAACAGGCCAAACTCGGCTCGGCGAAGGAATTGCCGCTCGCCGGACAAATCGCGGTCATCACGGGCGCCGCGGGCGCCATCGGCTTAGCGACAGCGAGGGCCTTTGCAACGGCCGGCGCCGAGGTAGCCCTGCTCGATCTCGACGGCAAGGCAGCGCAGGACAAGGCCAGGTCAATCGGCGGCACGGCAATTGGCTTGTCCTGTGACGTGACCGACGACGCCTCGGTCGCTGCAGCCTTCGACAAGGTCGCGGAAACCTTCGGCGGCGTCGATATCCTGGTGTCGAATGCCGGCGCTGCCTGGCAGGGTCGCATCGGCGAGGTCGACGATGCGACGTTGCGAAAAAGCTTCGAGCTGAATTTTTTCTCGCATCAGCGCGTCGCGCGCAATGCCGTGCGGATCATGCTGGCACAGGGCAGCGGCGGATGCCTGCTCTTCAACGCATCGAAACAGGCGATCAATCCCGGACCTGGTTTTGGACCCTACGGCTTGCCGAAGGCGGCCACCCTCTTCCTCGCGCGCCAATATGCGCTCGATTACGGCGCGGACGGCATCCGCTCCAATGCGGTGAACGCCGACCGCATCCGCTCCGGGCTTCTCACCGACGACTTCATAAAGGAGCGCTCGAACGCGCGGGGGCTTAGCGAGAAGGATTACATGTCCGGCAATCTGCTGCAGCGCGAGGTGACGGCTGACGACGTGGCGCAGGCCTTCCTGCATCAGGCGCTGGCACTCAAAACGACCGCCGATGTCACCACGGTGGACGGCGGCAATATTGCAGCGGCTTTGCGGTAGATTTCTCTCGTTTTCGGACCGCCCGACAGAACATCTTGCGTCTTTTCTGCGCGCCATTGGGTGGACCTGCTCTTTTCTGAGCCCTCGACTATCCTTAAATTGAAGCGGGCATGCCGCCGGGAACATCACTATGACGCAGACCGCCAACCAGATCCGCGAAGTCAACTCGATCGAGGCCACGCTCAATTACGTCTTGAACGACGGCAACAAGATCGTGGTCGAGCCGGTTGGCGGCGGATCGACCGAGATGCGCACCCTCGGCACGCTGGATCCGCATCGCGTGGTCATCCGCAACGGCCGGAACGTCGACACTTCGCTTGACGGCGAAGGCTTTCAACTTGCCTGGCATGAGACCTCGGTCACCGACTTCTTCGACGAGGCGCAGATCCGTGACGTTTATTATCCGGAGATGATCGAGCTCATCAAATTCAAGAGCGGGGCCAAGCGCGTGGTGGTGTTCGACCATACGTTGCGCACGGCGGACGACGCCGACCGGACAGCGCGCAAGATCCGCGAAGTCGTGCCGCGCGTGCACAACGATTACACCGAATGGTCCGGCCCGCAGCGGGTGCGCGACCTGCTGCCAGACGAAGCCGACAAACTGCTGTCGGGGCATTTCGCGATCATTCAGGTCTGGCGCCCGATCCGCTATCCGGTCGAGACTTTTCCGCTCGCGCTGTGCGACGCACAGACCCTCTCGCCGAACGATCTGATCATCACCGAGCGGAGACATCCGAACCGCATCGGCCAGACCTATTCGATCGGTTACAATCCCGATCACCAGTGGTTCTGGTACCCGCTGCAGCGGCGCAACGAGGCTATCCTGTTCAAGGTCTATGATTCGCTGAAGGACGGTCGCGCTCGCTTCAGTGCGCACACCGCTTTCGACGACCCGAGTGCGCCGCCTAATGCGCGGCCGCGCGAAAGCATCGAAATCCGAACGTTGGCGTTCTTCTAGAATTACACGGCGAGCGTCGAGTACTTCGATGACAGGCGACGACTCACGCCGGCACTAACGGCATACGCAGCCGCTCGCTCCATGCGACATAGAGCTGCGACGCGACCGCGGCGAATGCCGCGAGCGATGCCACACCCAGAATCGATTGAACGACGGATAGTATCGCCCCGCCGAGAAGGCTCGGGCCATCCGGCCAGGCGAGCAGAAAATAGAACGGCAACGTCACCACCAAGGCCGGTATCACGGTCAGCGTCAGAATAAGAAGCGTCCGCCAGAAGTTGCCTTTGCTGTCCCGATAGGCGTTCCGCCATTCCGCGCCGGGCGCGTCAACCGCAATCGCCGGAAAGAGAATGAGAATACGCACGGCGACAAAGACCGCTAGCAAAAACAATATGGCGAAGACAGTCGCCAGAATGCCACTGGCTACACCCTGGCTCCTGAGAGAGAGCGTCATCAGCGTACTCGGAATGCCGATCAGAAACTGGAATGCCACCGAGACCAGGAAGAACTTCACGAAACGAGGGTCAGAAAGGCTCACCGCGTAGCGCGGTGTCATTTCACCCAGCAGCACGAAACGGTGCATCGCGATCGCAACCGGCGTCAGCACAAATCCCTGCACGATCCCCAATACATACATCAGCAATTGTATCGCGAGGCTCGGCTCCTGCTTCGGAGGAGGACTGACGAGCACGGTAACGGCATTGAGGATCAGCATCAGCACCACGGCGGTAATGAACAGCGCCGACATGCGGGCCATGGCCTCGACGGCCGCGCGCCAACCCTCGATCGCTGTTCCGAAAATCGGCGGCTTGATCGCGGTTGCCATGTGAGTCTCCTGACCGGCGCGCGATTGTGTTCGATTTGCGCGGCTGACGAAAGGGAGGATCCTGAGGGAGGCGGAAAATTCCATAACTTCCCGTGGAGAGACCGCCTCTAATTTCCGTAGATCACCGTCGGCAGCCAGGTTGCGAGCTGCGGGAAAATCCATACGATCGTCAGACACACGATCTGCAGTCCGACGAAGGGCACGATGCCGCGATAGATGTGCCCGGTCGTGACTTCCGGCGGCGCCACGCCGCGCAGGAAGAACAGCGAGAATCCGAACGGCGGCGTCAAATAGCTGGTCTGCAGATTCACCGCCAGCATGATCGACAGCCAGACCGGATCGACGTCCATCTTCAGCAGGATCGGCGCCGAAATCGGCACCACGATGAACAATATCTCGAAGGTGTCGAGGAACATGCCGAGGATGAATACGATGAACATCACCACGAACACCGCACCATGCGCGCCGCCCGGCATCCGGCTCAGGAATTCGCCGACCACCGCCTCCCCGCCGAGCCGCGTGAAAACCAGCGAGAACACGGTAGCGCCGAGGAAGATCACAAACACCATGACGGTGAGATTGAGCGATTGCTGCGCGACGCCGGTAAGCACTTTGACAAACACCGGACGGGTATCGCCGCGCAGCAGGATGAAAAGGAGTGCCGCAGCGGTCATCAGAACCGAACCGGTCAGCACGCCGTTCGCGCCGGTGGTGACCGCCAGCACGACGAGCAGGACAACGGTCGCAATCCAGTACCAGAACAGCGCGCGTTCGACCTGATCCTCAGGCAGCCGCTTCGACAGCGCATTGCCGATCATGCGCACCATGGTGAGCAATACCGCGCCCATCGCGCCGACCGACGCTGCTTCGGTCGGTGTCGCAACGCCGGCGATGATCGAACCCAGCACGGCGATGATCAAAAGAAGCGTCGGCGCCAGCGCCACCACCACCTTGCGATAGAGACCGGGCGAGCGCTGCGTCACCATCGGAGGCGCGGAGTCGCGCTTGATGATGATCATGAAGATTACCCAAAGCGCGTAGAGGCACGACAGGATAATGCCCGGGATGAAGGCGCCGGCGAACAGGTCGCCGACAGAGAGTGTCGCCGGGGTAAAATTGCCCTTGGCGAGCTGCACCTGGCTGTTTGCGGTCTGCATGATGACCGCTAGAAAGACCAGCACGGTGGAAGGTGGAATGATCTGCGCCAGCGTGCCGGTCGCGGCAATCAGCCCCGCGGCCAGTTCCTTGTTGTATCCGGTTCGCAGCATCGCCGGCAGCGATATCAGCGCCATGGTGGTGACAGTCGCGCCGACGATGCCGGTCGAAGCTGCAAGCAGCGAGCCCACCAGAATGACCGAGAACGCGAGGCCGCCGTGCAGCCGCCCGAACACCTCTCCCAGGGTACGCAGCAAATCCTCGGCGATGCCGGATCGCTCCAGCATCACGCCCATATAGATAAAGAGCGGGACGGCAATCAGGACATCATTGTTGAGGATGCCCCAATAGCGCAGCGGCAGCGCGTTGAAATAGCTGAGATCGAAGGCGCCGAATAAATGGCCGACCAGCCCGAAGGCGAATCCGACGCCCGCAAGCGTGAACACCACCGGATAGCCCATCATCAGCGCCGCGATCACGACGGCGAACATCGACAGGCTCAGAATTTCCCCGATCAGAAGCGACGACATCAGGCGCCGCCCACAGCGCCGGATCCATTCTTTTCCGGTTTAGCCTCTCGTGGCGCCAGAATGGTAGCGAGCGAGCGAGCCGCCATGCTCACGCCTTGCAGGCCGACGGCAAATACGAACACGACGAGCGTGCCCTTCAACAACCACAACCACGGCAGGCCGGTGTCCTGTTGAGACGCTTCGTTCATGGCAAGCGACTGCCGAAAGAACGACCAGCCCGAAATCGCCATCATCACCAGAAACGGCATCATCAGAAACACGGTGCCGAGCAGATCCACCCACGCCTTTCCGCGCACCGACATCCGGGCGTAAAGCAGATCGACCCGCACGAAACCTCCCTTGAGCAGCACGTAGCCCGCGCCCATCGTGATCGCGGCGACATGGGTCCAGGCATACAATTCCTGCAACCAGATCAGCCCGATATGCATCGCGTAGCGTAGATAGACCGTCGCAAAGCAGATCAGCACGGTCGCGAGCGTCAGCCACGCAACAGTCTTGCCGATCATCCCGCTGATGGAATCGATACGGTCCGCAACGGCACGAAGCCATTGCGGACCGGCGCCGGCAGCAGAGGAAGTGCCGGCAGATAAAGGGTCAGACATCAGAGATACGGGAAGTCGAGGCCCCGCGCGTTGGCAAGCGCGCGATTGGACAGATCGGTAAGCTGGATCATGGTTTTGCGCGCTGCGAAATGAGAATCCCAGACCTTCTTGCCGAAGTCATCGAGCTTTTCGCGCTCATCCTTCAGCACTTCGCCGGCAGCCTTGCCAAGCGCGATCAGCACGTCGTCGGGCAATTTGCGCGCCTCGACACCGAATTTGGATTTCAGCGTCGCAAGCGCATTGGCATTCAGCCAGTTATATTCCGCCAGCATATCCTGATGACTGGCCTGCGCCGCGACCGTGATCACGCGCTTCAGCGAATCCGGCAGCGCGTCGTATTTTGCCTTGCTCACCAGCATTTGCTGGACCGCGCCCTGCTTGTGGACGCCCGGCCAGTAATAATATTTGCAGACCTGCGGGAAACCGAGCGCCATGTCGTTGGCCGGTCCGGTGAAGTCGGTGGCGTCCAGCGCGCCAGATTGGAGCGCGGCAAACACGTCACCGGGCGGCATCACGGTCGGCACCGCGCCGAGCTTGCGGATCATCTCCGCGCCGAGGCCGGGCATGCGCATCTTCACGCCCTTGAGGTCATCGACGCTTTTGATTTCTTTCTTGAACCAGCCGAAAGGCGGCGTATCGATATTGCCGACCGCAAAGCTCTTCAGCCCGAACCTGGCGCTGAGCTCGTCCCACATCGCCTGTCCGCCGCCGTAGTCAAGCCATGCGACATGCTCGACATAGGTCATGCCGAACGGCACCGAGAAGAAATAGCCGAAGGCGCGGTTCTTGCCGAGGTGGAAGCCCGGCGTATCGTGCGCCATCTCCGCGGTGCCGTTCTGAACGGCCTCGAAGGTCTGGGAGCCGGGCACGAGTTCGCCGGCCGCGAAAACGCGAACCGACAATTTGCCGTCCGACATTTCGGTGATGCGCGCCGCAAGCCGGTCGGCACCGGTGCCCAGCCCCGGCAGGCCCTTCGGCCAGGCGGTGACCATGCGCCATTCCATCTTGCCTTGCGCGATGGCAGGCGCGGCCAGCGTGCCTGCTCCAGCGCCGGCGGCGAGACCCGCAAGAAGCTTGCGGCGATCGAGCTTTTTCGAAAGCACCTGTTTCGTCATTACGTCAACTCCCTTAAACAGGCATCCGCGACCCGGCGCGGGCGAATGCGGGTGAACTATGCGGCGGCCTTGGAAGCGACTTGCGGTTCGGTATAGTTGACCTCGCCGGTGAGCGCGTTGCAGACCGCGAAGGTTGTGAAATATTCGATCTTCGGATAATTGCCGTAGCGTTCAACGATGCCGTCGAGCCATGGCCCGGTATAGAAAGCGCGCGCGTCCTCGATCGTGTCCCATTGATAGACGCCACCCGCGGTGCCGTTCTCGGCCCAGATGAATTGCTTGGCGATCAGGCCTTTGACGCCGCCGAAGCCGGGCGCGATCTTGTGGAAATGCGCTACACAATCGGCGCGCTTGATCGAGGCGGGAAGCTGGTAGCGAACGATGGCGGTGATCATCGCGAAAGTTCTCCAGGTTGCGGGACGCGGCCGGCCAGGTCTTTGCAAAGAACCCTGCATGGCGCGTGCCAAATTCGTATACGATTTCGAAAACGAGCCGGTGACAGCTCGCCGCACCTCTCCCCACTGGGCAGGTTTTGCTGAATTTATGCGCAAGCGTGCCAAAACGCCATTCTGATCTGGACCGGCCGCCTGGCAAAAATTATACGATCTACTACTCCTTGGAGCATGACCGTGTCGCGCCCATCCGCCTCGCCTGCCGCAATCAGCGCCAGCGCGCCCAAGCTCCGGGCAAAGCCGGAAAGCCTGGTTGACCGGCTGCGGCACGACATCCTGCGCGGCGGGCTCGAACCCGGCCTGCCGCTGCGTCAGGATGAAATCGCGGCGCGCTGCGGGGTGAGCAAGATCCCCGTGCGTGAGGCGCTGCTGCAGCTCGTCGCCGAAGGGCTCGTGGTGCTGCAGCCCAATCGCGGGTTCACGGTGGCTGGGTTGCAGCCGCAGGAAGCGGAGGAAATTCTCGAAATCCGCGCCGTGCTGGAATGCCAGGCGATGCGCGATGCGATGCCGAAGATGACCGATGCCGACGTCGGACGTGCCGCCGTAATCCTCGACCAGGCGGAAGCGACCGATGCGCTCGACCGCTGGAGCGATCTGAACTGGGAATTCCACGCGACTTTATATGCACCGGCGAAGCGCAAGCGGCTGCTCGACCTGATCCGTCAGGTTTCCAACCCGACCGATCGCTACATCCGTGTGTTGATCTCCAACGCCAATTACCGCGGCCGCGCCGAGCGCGAACACCGCGCCATCCTCTCGGCCTGCGACGTGCGCAACGCCGAGGCCGCCGCCGCCCTGCTCGACCAGCATATCCGCCAGACCGGCGTGCTCCTCGCGGCGTTTCTCAAAGAGCAGCAATCGCGCTAGACTTGCGGCAACGGCGAGCCCAATCGCCGAACCAAACGTCAGGCGAGGAACACCATGATCCGGACATCGCTGTTTGCAGGCGTTGCGCTTTTCGCAATGACCGCTGGCTTGGCGGCGCAGACCTGCGAGCCGTTCAGGGGACATGTCATTTCGAAGTCCGAAATCGGACTTCCCTCGGGCGACGCCACCATCGCGTCCGCGGACGCCGCCACAATGCCGGCAACCATGTCGGGACCGGAGCCGACCATCGCCTATTGCAAGCTGCTTGGCTCGATCGCTCCAGTCGATCCGAACGCACCGCCAATCCGCTTCCAGATCAACATGCCTTCGCAATGGAACGGACGCGCCGTGCAATATGGCGGCGGTGGCTTCAACGGTGTTCTGATCACCGGGCTTGCGCCGTTGCGCGACGCGCCGCTCGACGTGCCGCCGCCGGTGGCGCGCGGCTTCATGACCTATGGCACCGATTCCGGCCATGACAATGCGAAGCTGAAAGAAATCCAGGAATTCGCGCTCAACGACGAGGCGCTCGATAACTTTGCGCACGCCTCCTACAAGAAAGTGCGCGATGTGGCGGTAGCGATGGCGCGCTCGATCTACGGCCGCGCGCCGGACAAACTCTATTTCTTCGGCGGATCGGAGGGCGGGCGCGAGGGTCTCACCATGGCGCAACGCTATCCGGCCGATTTCGACGGCATCGTCAGCGTGGTGCCGGTGATCAATTGGGTCGGCCTGCAATTCGCCGGCACGCGGACAGGTCTCGTGCAGATGGATGGTGGCTGGCTATCGCCCGCCAAAGTGAAACTCCTGCATGAAGCCGTGCTGAAGACTTGCGACGCGCAAGACGGTCTTGCCGACGGCATCGTGGGACGCACCGACGTCTGCATACGTGCGATGAATCCGAAGGCGCTGCGCTGCGCGGACGGCAAGGACACCGGCGATACCTGCCTGTCCGATGCACAGATCAATACGGTCGAAACCGCGCGCAGCCGTTTTGAATTTCCCTTCGCGCTGGTCAATGGCGTGACGTCCTATCCGGGATACAATTACGGCGGTGAAGATCAGATCGACAGCATGGTCAACTGGATGACCGGGCCGAAACCACCGCAGCACCCCCTGCCCGCACCCGCCGATCAGGCACGCATCTGGTATTACGGGTCGGGCGCCATGCGCTATTTCATTGCGCGCGATCCACAGAAGCATCCGCGCGACATCACGCCAGGCGCCTACAGGGATCAGGTGTTGAAGATTTCCGCACTGATGGATTCGACCAATCCGGACTTGTCGGCTTATCAGCGGCGTGGCGGCAAACTGATCCTGAAGGAGAACCTCGCCGATCTCGCGCAAAGCCCGAATGCGGGCATCGAGTATTTCAAGAATGTCGTGACCAAGATGGGCGAAGGCGAGGTCGATCGCTTCGTTCGCTTCTATGTGACACCGGGCGCCAATCATGCCGGTTCCGGTTCGGGCACGAATGGCGCTCCACTTCCGCGCGGCGTCGATCTTCTGGGCGCGATCGACAATTCGTCCATGAAGGGCGACGCGCCGGACGTGCTGACCCAGACCGCGCAGATGGCGAAGCCGCCGTTCACGACGATTTCGGCTCGGCCGATGTGCCGATATCCGGCTTATCCGAAATTCAAAGGCAGCGGTGACCCGAACCAGGCGTCGAGCTTCGATTGCGCCGTCGAGTAGGTGGTGACACCTCCCAGCCGCGCATCGCAGATGAGCATCATTCCGACGCGAGGATCATGTTTTTCACCAGCGGATAGATCTGGTGTTCCCATTTCTTGCCGCTGAACACGCCGTAATGGCCGACGCCGGCCTGCATGTGATGGCGCTTGCGATAGGGGCGCAGGCTCGTACACAGATCATGCGCCGCCAGCGTCTGGCCGACCGCGCAGATGTCGTCGCGCTCGCCTTCCACCGTGAGCAGCATGGTCTTCCGGATCGCCTTCGGATCGACCTTGCGGCCCTCATATTCCAGTTCGCCGAGCGGCAGCTTGTGCTCCTGGAACACGATGCTCACGGTCTCGAGATAGAATTCGGCGGTGAGATCGAGCACCGCAAAATATTCGTCGTAGAAATCCTTGGTGACCTTGGCTTTCTCGATGTCGCCGCGTGCGAGAGCGTCATAGAGCTCGCGATGCGCCTTGGTATGGCGATCGATATTCATGCTCATGAAGGCCGCGAGTTGCACGAAGCCCGGATAGACTTTGCGGAAGGCGCCGTCATAGCGGAACGGCACGCGCGCGATCAGGTTCTTCTCGAACCAGGACATCGGCTTGCTCTTGGCAAGCTCGTTGACCTTGGTCGGATTGACGCGGGTATCGATCGGGCCCGCCATCAGGGTCATGGAATGCGGCTGTGCCGGATGGTCTTCCTGCGCCATGACGGCGGCGGCCACCAAAGCCGCGACACAGGGTTGGCAGACCGCAACGATATGCGCGCCGGGACCCATGACGGTCATGAAATCGATCAGATGGGTGACGTAATCGTCGAAGCCGAAGCGGCCCGAGGACGTCGGGACGTCGCGGGCATTGTGCCAGTCGGTGATATAGACGTCATGCTCGGGCAGCATGGTGCGCACGGTGCCGCGCAAAAGGGTGGCGAAATGGCCCGAAAGCGGCGCCACGATCATCACCTTGGGCTGGGCTGCTTCGATATCCTTCTTGAAGCGCAGCAGCGTCCCGTACGGGGTGACATGCGCCTTTTCTTCGGTAACCTCGACCTCGCGGTTGCCGACCATCACGCTCTTGATGCCGTAATCCGGCCGGGTATGGGTCAGCCGGGCCCTGGATATGAGTTCATAGGCCG
>Ga0190274_10001674_pt1 | contig 12991 bp, 13 predicted proteins | sample Popmic531T_FD_133002 | JGI IMG/M metagenome (GOLD analysis project Ga0190274, IMG submission 133002) | Populus adjacent soil microbial communities from riparian zone of Yellowstone River, Montana, USA - 531 T | ecosystem: Environmental > Terrestrial > Soil > Riparian zone | place: USA: Montana...
GGTTCTCGAAAAACTCCTTGAAAAAATCCTCGAACGGCGAGCCCGGCGGCAATTGAGGTCCGGCACCCGGACCCTGGCCGGGACCTTGGCCCGGTCCCTGTCCTGGCGCCTGTTCGGAGCGCGGATTGGCGCGGGCTTCGACCCGTTGCGAGGTCGAGATATTCACCACCGCATCGATCACACGCTCGGCGACATCCGCGATATTTTCGGGGCCGCGCGCAAATGCGGAACCGGAAAGTGCGGGGGCCATCACCACCGCGGCAGCGATGGCGAATGCCGGCGCGCGACAGAGGCGCCTGATCGATACGAAAGAAGCCATCATGGCCGCGAAATCTCCATTAAGCTTGCTGTGACACTGCCCCTCTCCGGGTCTTGAAGCAAGAGCGATGCCTGACTGCAAACACAGTCGTGATTTGGGGCGAAATGGCGGCCCAAAAACATCCGGTTCCGTTCAAGCGCGACTTTGGCTCAGCCGCGCACGAACCATATCAGGAGTATGCCGATCACCGCGCAGGCAATGCCGATTCCGCGCAAAATCGAATCCGGTGTCTCCAGCACATTCGCCATCGCCTGCTTGGCGGCGCCGGGGAACGCGGCGAACAGCAATCCTTCCAGCGCCAGCACGAGGCCTACGGCGACCACGAAGTCCCACATGCCCCGCGCCCCGGCTCGTTCGAGTGCTAACGCACCACCGATGACGGCCCGGCCTGTTGTGCAGGCTGCTGCGGCGGCGAACCCGCCGACTTTCCGCTCGGATCGACAAAGTAGCGGAAGAATTCCGAATCCGGCTTCAGTACCATCCGCGTATCGCCGTGACCGAGGCCCGTCTCGTAAGCCTGCATCGAGCGATAGAACGCGAAGAAGTCCGGATCCTTGCTGAAGGCTTCCGCGAAGATGCGGTTACGGTTGGCGTCGCCCTCACCGCGGATTTGTTCGGATTTGGATTGCGCTTCCGCCAGCAGCACGGTCACGTCGCGATCGGAGCGCGAGCGGATTTCCTGCGCGCGCTGCGAACCCTGGGCGCGGAATTCAGCGGCCTCGCGTTGCCGCTCGGTCTGCATGCGCTGATACACCGCCTGGCTGTTCTGATCGGGCAGATCGGCGCGGCGGATGCGGACATCGACGACGTTGATGCCGTAACGTTCGGCTTCGCGGTTGAGTTGCAGCTGGATGCGGCCCATCAATACCGCGCGCTCGTCGCGCACCACATCCTGGAACGAGGCCTCGCCCAGCACGCGCCGCAATGCCGAATTCAAAAGTGTCGACAATTGCTGGTTGGCGCGAGTGATCGAACCGCCCTGCGTCGCCTGGTAGAAGCGCAGCGGATCGACGATGCGATAGCGCGCGAAGGCATCGACCACCAGACGCTTCTGGTCGGAAGCAATGATTTCCTTCTCCTGCTGCGGATTCTCCAGATCGAGGATTCGCTTGTCTACGTAGATGACGGTGTCGATGAACGGGGCTTTGAAATGCAGCCCCGGATTGTTGACCACCCGGATCGGGTCGCCGAGCCGCACCACCAGCGCCTGACGCCCTTCATAGACCGTGAAAATCGCGCTGTAGCCGATGATGGCTGCAACCACCGCGACGACGATAATCAAACCGCCCGCTATTCCAAGACGCATGACGATCTCTCCTAGCGGCGCGGCTGTTGCTGAAGCTGCGGCTGTTGTTGCTGCTGCTGCGGCGCGGATTGCGATTGCGATTGCGATTGCTGCTGCCCGCGCGGCCTGGCCAATTCGCTGAGCGGAAGATAGGGCACGACTCCGCCCGCTCCAGCACCGGAATCCAGAATGATCTTGTCGGTGCCACCGAGCAGACGCTCCATGGTTTCGAGATACATGCGCTGGCGCGTTACCTGCGGAGCCTTGGCATATTCATCGTAAACCTTCAGGAAGCGCGAGGTCTGACCGTTGGCTTCGGCCACGGTCTGCTCACGATAGGCTTCCGCATTCTGCTGGATCTGCGCGGCGCGGCCGCGCGCTTCCGGCACCACGCGATTGGCATAGGTCTGCGCCTCGTTCTGCGCGCGTTCGAGGTCGGCGCGCGCCGCCTGTACGTCGCGGAAGGCGTCGACCACCTGCGCCGGCGGATCGACCTTCTGCATGCGTACCTCGGTGATCTGCACGCCCGACTGATATTGGTCGAGCGTCTTCTGCATCAGTTCCTGCACCGCGGTTTCGATGTTGAGACGCGCGCCGGTCAGGATCGGCTGGATGTTGTTGCGGCCGATGACTTCGCGCATGGCGCTTTCGGCCACCGCCTTCACCGTGCCTTCGGGATACTGGATATTGAACAGAAACTTGCCGGCTTCGCCCGGCTTGATCTTCCAGAGCACGACGAAATCGACATCGACGATATTTTCGTCGCCGGTCAGCATCAGGCTCTCTTCCGGCACGTCGCGCGTCACCGAGCCGCGGCGCGAGTCTTCGATCTGACGCATGCCGACATCGATCTGGTTGATGCGCTCGATATTGGCCTTGGTCACGCTCTCGATCGGATAGGGCCAGTGATAGCCCCAGCCGGCCGGAACGTCGCGGACATACTTACCGAATTGTTGCACGACGCCGAGTTCGCCCGGCTGCACCACGAAGAATCCGGAAATGCCCCACAGCACGAGCGCGAGCACCACCGCCAGCAACGCGCCACGGCCGCCGAGATTGCCTCCCGGCAGAACGGTCTTGAGCTTATCCTGGCTACGGCGCAGCAGATCTTCGAGATCGGGCGGCGTCGATCCACCCGTGGGTTGCGGTCCCGAGCCCCACGGCCCCTTTGGACCCGAACCCCAAGGGCCACCGCCCTGATTACTCCACGGCATTTGTCTCTCCCTGGGCGCAGGCGCCCGTTGTTCCGGCGGGTTATAGGGGACGGCCCTGCCGCTTACAACGCGCGTTCATGACGCGCCGACGCGCTCATATTGGACGAAAGTAAAGCCATAATCGTCGTCCGGCCCCCGCTCATGGGGGACCCGTACGGTCTCGCGCCAGACACTTAAGTCGATCGTAGGCATATAAGTGTCGCCTTGCGGATTGGCATGGACTCGCGTCAACACGATCCGGTCAGCCAGCGGCATCGTCTGCGCAAAAATTTCGGTGCCCCCGATCACGGCAATTTCGCCGGCGCCGCGCCGCAATGCATCGCCGCGTGCGGCCGACAATGCCTGTTCAATGCCCGGAGCGACCAGGATACCGGGCGCGGCGAATTCTGAATTTCTCGTAACCACGATATTGGTTCGTCCAGGCAGCGGCTTGCCGATCGAGGCATAGGTCTTTCGTCCCATGATCACCGGCTTGTTGATGGTGACGCTACGGAAATATTTCAAGTCGGACTTGATGCGCCACGGCAGCGCATTGTTGCGTCCGATAACGCCGTTCTCGGCGGCGGCGACGACTAGAACGACGCCGACAGGTTTGATATCGGCAGGCCTGGAGGCGGAAACGGCGACCGTGCTCAAACCGCGACCTCAGCCTTGATATGCGGGTGTGGCTCGTAGCCGGACAGCGCGAAATGTTCGTAGCGGAATCCGAACAGGTCCTTCACCGACGGATCGATGGTCATCGACGGAAGGGCGCGGGGGCTTCGCAACAATTGCAGATGCGCCTGCTCGACATGATTGAGATAGAGGTGCGCGTCGCCGAAGGTATGGATGAACTCGCCCGCCTTCAGGCCCGCGACCTGCGCGATCATCATGGTCAGGAGCGCATAGGAAGCGATGTTGAACGGCACGCCGAGAAAGATGTCGGCCGAGCGCTGATAGAGCTGGCAGGACAGCCTTCCCTCCGCCACGTAAAACTGAAACAGGCAATGACAGGGCGGCAGCGCCATGCGCTCTATGTCGGCCGGATTCCAGGCGGTGACGATCAGGCGGCGCGAATCCAGATTGCGATCGAGGTCGCGCAGCAGAACCTTGATCTGATCGATCGATCCGCCATCTCTTGACGGCCAGGAGCGCCATTGTCGGCCATAGACCGGGCCGAGATCGCCGTTCTCGTCCGCCCATTCATTCCAGATTCTGACGCCGTGGTCGTTGAGATATTTGACGTTGGTATCGCCCGCCAGGAACCACAGCAATTCATGCACGATCGATTTCACATGCAGCTTCTTGGTGGTGACGAGCGGAAATCCCTCGCGCAGGTCGAAGCGCATCTGATGGCCGAATACAGACAGCGTGCCGGTACCCGTGCGATCGCGCTTCTCCACGCCGTCGCGAAGCACGTGTTCCATCAGAGCGAGATATTGCCGCATTACTTCATCCGAATTGCAGGATGGACCCTATCAAATCATCCGAACCGTCACCTTCAAGGTAACTGATTCCCCACATGAAAAAGGGGCGGCCGATGCCGCCCCTTGATCCAAAAAAATTTGTGGAACCGGTTACTGCGTAATGCCGGAGGCCTGGATCACTGGCGTCCAGCGGTTGATTTCGCTCTCGACCAATGTGTTGAGTGCCGCCTGACCGCGGCGATCCGGCCCCGGAATGTCGCTGCCAAGGTCGAGCAGGCGCTTGCGCACGCCCTCGTCGTCGAGAGCCTTGGAGAGCGCGTCCGACAGCTTGTCGAGGACCTCCTTCGGCGTGCCCTTGGGCGCAAACAATGCGTTCCAGGCCGAGACATCGAATTGCGGCAAGCCGGCTTCCTTGGTGGTCGGCACGTCCGGCAATGACGGGTTGCGCGCCGGCGTCCCGATCCCGTAGGCCTTGACGTTACCGCTCTGGATCTGCGGCACAAGATTCACGATCTGATCGCACATGTAATCGACCTGCCCGCCGAGGAGCGCATTCAGCGCCGGCCCCGTGCCCTGGAACGGAATCGCGGTTGGCTTGACGCCGAGCAGCGAATTCAGGAGCAGGCAGCTGGTGAACGATACCGAGCCGATGCCTGCATGCGCCGCATTCATCTTGTCGGGATTCGCCTTCACATAGGCCACGAATTCCTTGAGATCCTTGGCCGGGAAATCCTTCCTCGCCACGATCAGCACCGGCGTGCCGGCGGCAAGGCCGATCGGCTCGAAATTCTTGAGCGGGTGATAGGCGAGCTTCGGATAGAGCGCGACCGAAGCCGCGTGCGTGCCCATATGACCCATTTCGATGGTGTAGCCGTCGGGGGCTGCGCGCATCGCGCGCGTTGAACCGGTGGTGCCTCCCGCTCCGACGACGTTCTCGATCACGAGCTGCTGGCCGAGGGTCTTCGACATATGGTCCGCAACAATGCGCGCGATGATGTCAGTCGGCCCCCCGGCCGCGAACGGCACGATCAGGGTGATGGGACGGGACGGATAATTTTGCGCCTGCGAAGGAGCGGCGAGCGCTCCAACGGTGAGGAGCACGGTCAAGGCGCCGGCAAGACGCGCGATCATTCGCATTCTGGAACCTCCAATTCGCAGCGTTTCCTATAGTTTCTGACTTAAGTTTCGGGCCTTTTGGCCTCGATCAAGCAGGGTACCATAGTGTTCGGGCGGCGTTTCAACGAAAACGCCGCCCGAATCAAGTGCGCAAATGGTCCTACGGAACTAACCTTACTCGACGAAAACCTCGTCGCGGCGCTTGCGGATCATCGGCAGCACCGCGATCACGAGCAGAATCGTCGACAGCGCGATCAGGGCGCCCGAGATCGGCCGGGTCAGGAACACGGTCCAGTCGCCGCGCGCGATCAGCATGGCGCGGCGCAGATTCTCTTCCATCAACGGCCCCAGCACGAAACCGAGCAGCATCGGAGCCGGCTCGAAATCGTGTTTCACCAGCCAGTATCCGACCAGCGCGAATGCCGCTGTCATGTAGACGTCGGCCGGCGCGTTGTTGATCGAGTAAACGCCGATACAGCAGAAAATCAGGATCATCGGATAGAGCATCCGATACGGCACGCGAAGGAGCCTTACCCAGAGCCCGACCAGCGGCAGGTTTATGACGAGCAGCATCAGGTTGCCGAACCACATCGAGGCGATCATGCCCCAGAACAATTCGGGCTGTTTGGTCATCACCTGCGGGCCAGGCACGATGCCGTGGATGGTCATCGCGCCGACCATCAGCGCCATCACCGCATTGGGCGGAATGCCGAGCGTGAGCAACGGAATGAAGGAGGTCTGCGAGGCCGCGTTGTTTGCAGTTTCCGGCCCGGCCACGCCTTCAATGGCGCCGCGACCGAAACGCTGCGGATATTTCGATATCTTCTTTTCGAGCGTGTAGGCGGCGAAGGCAGCGATCACCGAACCACCGCCGGGCAGAATACCGAGAATCGAACCGAGGATCGTACCGCGACCGACGGCGGGTGCCGCTGCCTCAAGGTCCGCGCGCGTCGGCATCAGGCCGGTGATCTTCTCCTGCACGATGCTGCGGTTATGCTCGACTTCGAGATTGCGCAGCACCTCGGCAAAACCGAACACGCCCATCGCAATCACGACGAAACCGATGCCGTCAGCCAGTTCTGGAATATTGAAGTTCATGCGGCCGGCGCCGGTTTCGAGATCAGAGCCGACCATCGACAGCACGAGACCGAACAAAATCATACAGATGGCTTTCAGCACCGATCCCTTCGCAAGCACCACCGCGAAAATCAGGCCCAACACCATCAGCGAGAAATATTCCGCCGGTCCGAACAACAGCGCGATACTGGTCAAAGGCGCCGCCGCCGCCGCTATGATCACGGTAGCGACGCAGCCGGCGAAGAACGAGCCGATGGCCGCAATTGCGAGCGCAGGCCCCGCTCTGCCCTGCAACGCCATCTGGAATCCATCGAGCGTTGTCACCACGGACGCAGACTCTCCTGGTATGTTCACCAAGATCGCTGTGGTCGAGCCTCCATACATTGCGCCGTAATAGATGCCGGCGAGCATGATCAGCGCGCCGACCGGTGGCAGGCCGTACGTAATCGGAAGCAGCATCGCGATGGTCGCGACCGGCCCGATGCCTGGCAACACGCCGATCAGGGTTCCGACCAGCGCACCGACGAGACACAGGAGGAGATTCTGCGGCGTTGCAGCAACGCTGATGCCGAACCACAGATTGTTCAGAAGTTCCATCATGGCAGGGTCACCGCGGCCAGAGCTGAAGCGGAAGGTTGAGCCCGTATACAAAAAGGCCCACGCAGAAGGCGGTGAGTGCCGCCGACCAGATCGCGGCCTCGATCCAGCGCACTTCGCGCGTCGCAGTGGAGGCTATCATCAACGTAAAAAAGGCGGAGATGATGAGACCGAGCGGCCGCACCGTCGCGCCGAAAAACACCACCGACGCGATGAAGAGAACCGGTGCGCGGATGCCCCATTTCTCGAGCGGCGGGCCGGCGACGATCAGGCCGTTGATCGCGACCGCAGCTCCGGTCGCGACCAGAAGCCAACTGAACAGCCGCGGTGCGGTGCCCGGCCCGAAAGCGAACCCGCGCATGCCCGGCAGATCGCCCGACGCCCATAGCGTGAAAACGGCGAAGGCGACGAGCGCCACACCACCCCAAAAATCCTGCGGGTTGCGAATGAACCCTGTTGGCTGCGATTTCTTGTCCGCTGGCTGACCTGCGCCTTCGGCCATAGCCCCTCCCGACACCCGTACAACTACGATCCCCCTTGGGTCTTCGCCCAAGCTTGCCGTCTTGTCTAGCAAATCGCTGGCGGTAACCGGAAGAAACAATTGTGGGCGATCAGACGAGACCCGCAGCGCCCAGGAGTGCGGCCGCTGCGAACAACCAGAGCGGGTTTATTCTCGTAAAATAGCCGATGATCGCCGTCGACGCGGTGATCGCCACTGCCACCCAGCTTGTATCAACGGTCCTTATCAGCACCCAGGCGCTGGCCGCGAGCAGGCCGACCGAAACGGGAACAAGCCCCGCCTGGATCGCGACCCGCAATGGTGCATCGCGAAATCGGTCCCAGATCCTGGTGATGAAGAAGGTGGCAAGGCAGGTTGGCCCTACCATCGCGGCAGTCGTGACCATGGCGCCGGCAAAACCCGCAACCTGATAGCCGATCAGGGTGGTGATGATGACATTCGGACCTGGCGTCACTTGCGCGATGGCAAACAGGTCGGAGAATTGCTGGTCGGTCATCCAATGCTGGACCTCGACCACCAGCCTGTGCATTTCCGGGATCGCGGCATTGGCTCCGCCGATCGCAAACAACGACAGCATTGCGAAATTCGCCGCCAGCGTGAGAAGCGGATCGCTGCCTTTCATTGTCGCTGCCAGCAATAGGCGAGCGCGACCGAGATCGGCGCCAAAACCAGCAGACAGGGGACCAGAGGCAGCCGCAGCACCCCGATGGCGATGAAGGTCGCCGTCATGATGAGCGGCGCCGGCGCGATCAGCTTCGACAGAACCGGCTGCGCCATTTTCGCAATGGTCGCGCTCATCAGCCCGATTGCAGCTGCGGCGATGCCGGCGAGGCCGCGCAGGATCGTGGCGTCACCGAACTGCGAATAGAGAAAGGACAGGAAAGCCGCGATCAGCGCTGGGGGCCCGAGCAATCCGCCGAGCGCCGCGATCGCGCCCAGGCCGCCGCCAATGCGCGAGCCGAACACGACCGACAGATTGACCGCGTTCGGGCCAGGCAGGAACTGCGCGAGCGAATAGGTCTCGTTGAATTCCTCCGCCGTCATCCATTGCTTTTCGTCGACAATCATCCGCCGCGCCCAGGGCAGGATCATCCCGAAGCCGGTAACGGAGATTCTGGCGAAGCCGAGAAACAGTTCGGCAGGCGAAATAGCGGGAAGCGGCGCGGGCGCGGAATCGGTCGGCGTGTCAGACATGCGAGGCTGATTATAGCAAAAACCTCCGGCCTTCCCTCTGCCTGCTTGGCCCCTTATATTCATTGGTGCCGGCGCAAGCCGGATATGGCGATAAACGGGCTTCGCAATAAACCTTTCGGACCCGGGGGCAGTGCCCGGCGCCTCCACCAAAGCCCACCCGCGATTGCGGGCTTTGGCGGGGGCGAAACAGGATCGACGAGGGCGTAAAGGTTGTTCTTTCGCTCGGCATGGTTCCGCCGTTATCGGGCCAAACGTATAGTTGCCAACGACAACTATGCTCCGGTTGCTCAGGCCGCGTAAGCGGTTTGAAAAACCAAGCCTAAAGCCCTGACGGGTTAAGCTCCGTCAGGCGGGGTTCGGAGGCACCTGGCAACAGAAGCCTCCACTTTCCTCAGGTTTCCGGTAATTGTCCCCCGCTTCCTGTGGCCTTGGATGGGACATGGGCTGACGCGAATCCAAAAGCCGGGCTAGCATCCGGAAACGAATCTGCGTCTGATCAAAAAGATGGCAACCGACCATATCCGCTACGACCTCCTCGCCCAGGACGCCCTGCGCGGCCTTGTGCGCAAGGTGCTGACGGACACCGCCAAGAGCGGTTTGCCGGGCGAGCATCATTTTTCGATCTCGTTTCGCACGGATGCCGAGGGCGTCAAGTTGTCCCCGCGCCTGCGCGAGCAATTCCCGCAGGAGATGACCGTCATCCTGCAATATCAGTTCTGGGACCTGAAGGTGACCGACCAGGCCTTCGAGGTCGGGCTGTCGTTCGGTGGCGTGCCGGAAAAGCTCTCGGTGCCGTTTGCCGCAATCAAGAGCTTCTTCGATCCCGCGGTGCAATTCGGGTTGCAATTCGAGACCCTCGAGGCGGAGCCGGAGGCTGCCGAAACGGCGCCTGCAGCAAGCGCCGCCGCCGACCTCAAGGTCGCGACACCGGAAGCCCCTGCCGAGGAAGCAACGCCGCAGGCCGCGACCGCCTCGGACCGGCCTTCGGGCGAAGTGGTGCGGCTCGACCGGTTCCGGAAGAAATAACTCTTCGATCTATTCCAACCGCTTCGGGCTTTTCGGGGCTTTGGCGGGTGCACGCCACCGCCTACATTGCGGCTATGACAAAAACCCGTACCGAGACTGACAGCTTCGGCCCGATCCAGGTCCAGGCTGACCGCTATTGGGGCGCTCAGACACAGCGCTCGCTGGAGAATTTCCGCATCGGCGGCGACCGCATGCCGGATGCGCTTATTCGCGCTTTCGCGGTGGTCAAACGCGCCGCGGCCGAAACCAACATGCAGCTCGCTTCGCTCGATCGCAAACGCGGCAACGCCATCGTCGCGGCCTCGCAGGAGGTGATGGATGGAAAGCTCGACAGCCATTTCCCGCTGGTAGTGTGGCAGACCGGATCGGGCACCCAGACCAACATGAATCTGAACGAGGTCATCGGCAATCGCGCGAACGAAATGCTGGGCGCTCCGCTCGGCTCCAAAACGCCGGTACATCCGAACGACCACGTCAATTTAAGCCAGTCATCGAATGACAGCTTCCCGACCGCGATGCATATCGCGGCCGCCCTGGAGATCACGAACGTCCTGATCCCGGCGCTCGAACACATGCACGCGGCGCTTCGCGTGAAGGAAAAAGCGTTCGCCAAGATCGTCAAGATTGGCCGCACCCATACGCAGGACGCGACCCCGTTGACACTCGGCCAGGAATTTTCAGGCTATGCCGCGCAGGTGAAATCCGGCATCGCGCGGGTGAAGATGGCCTTGAAGGAACTCTATCCGCTGGCACAGGGCGGCACCGCCGTCGGCACCGGGCTCAATGCCAAGCCGGAATTTGCACAAGCCTTCGCAAAGCGTGCGGCAAGGATCACTGGCCTGCCCTTCGTGAGCGCGCAAAACAAGTTCGAGGCGCTGGCTGCGCATGACGCCTATGTATTCGTGCATGGCGCTCTGGATTCGGTAGCCACCGGCCTGTTCAAGATCGCAAACGATATCCGACTGCTCGGCTCGGGCCCGCGCTCGGGCCTGGGCGAACTGATCCTGCCGGAGAACGAGCCGGGCTCCTCCATCATGCCGGGCAAGGTCAATCCGACCCAGGCCGAGGCGCTGACCATGGTGTGCTGCCAGGTGTTCGGCAATCACACGACGATCACGGTCGCGGCGAGCCAAGGCCATTTCGAACTGAATGTTTTCAAGCCGGTGATCGCATTCGCGATGTTGCAATCGATTCGTTTGCTGGCCGATGCGGCGCGGTCGTTCACGGACAACTGCGTCGTCGGGCTGCGTGCCAACGAGCCTCGCATTCGCGAGTTGACCGAGCGCTCGCTGATGCTGGTGACGGCGCTCGCACCTTCCATCGGCTATGACAACGCGGCGCAGATCGCCAAGCGCGCGCATCATAATGGCACGACCTTGCGGGAGGAGGCCGTCAAGGGCGGCTTCGTGAGCGGGGATCAGTTCGACAAACTTGTGCGGCCCGAGAAGATGACGCGGCCGCATTGACCGCGCGAAGTGTCTGAAAATAAGCGTAAAAATATACGCAATTGGCACATGCGGGTTTAAGTGGATGAGAATTGCATTTTGTTTGTAAGAATAATTCCGCCTTGCGCCCGCCACGCTAATGGCACAATCAACAGTCGGTATGTGGCATTAGATATCGAGCCCAAGGGGGGATTGATATCAACCGGTTTACCGCCGGGTATCTTGATGGGCGACGTCTTTAATCTTCGGCTGGCGAGAAAGAAACGCGCAAGGCAGCTCGACGCGGAAAGCGCTGCTGCACGGCGTTTGCTTCATGGTCGATCGAAGGCGGAGCGCAAACTGGAAGGGGCGCAACGTGACCAGTCTTCAAACAATCTCGACGGCCACTGGCTTGGAAGCGGAGAGGCCGATGAAGTCGCCGGTCGTGAAACGATCGATCGTAATAGCGGGGCACAAGACGAGCGTAAGTCTTGAGGATGCGTTCTGGAAGGGACTGAAGGAAATCGCCGACCAGCGCAACGTGACCCTCTCTGACCTCGTCGCGAATATCGATTCCCAACGCCGGCACGGCAATCTGTCGTCAGCCATTCGGCTGTTCGTGCTCGATTTTTATCGATCGGCATCTTTGGCGGACAAGGGGATTCCGCATCACGGCCTGCGCGGCGCGACATAGAGCACGTTGGCCGAAATTGCGAAGCGGATTTCGGCCAAACATCTGTTCTGAGCCGTCGCAGAAGCGATCACGAAATGATTTTGGATCCGCGCGATCCAAAATCGTCGTGACGAGGTGCTGGCGCAAAATCCGACGTTCTTTCTGTTCTAGAAAATCGGAGTGATCCGTGACCCCGGCGGCGTCTGGGGCGGAGGCGGCCCGATCGGCTTCGGGAATGGGTTTGCCTGGGTCTCGGCGGGCCGCTGCGGCACGCCTTCGACCCGTTGCGGCACGCGCGGAGGCTCAGGCCTCGGCTGTACTTGCGGCGGCTGTGGCGCCGGACGCTTGCGGGGCCCGACCGGCGCGACTTCCGGCGATGACGGTTCGGCCTCGGCCGGTGATGTCTGCAGCGCGGCGTCCGCCGGGCGACCCTGTTCGATCGCCTCGATGCGCCGTGTCTGCTGATCGACTGAACGCAGCGCGAGCCAGCCGGTCAGCGCCGAAACATCGACACTGCGTTGTGGTGTCAGCGCTGGCCCGCGCAGCAGGATCGCGAGTTCGGGACGCTGGGCCGCGCCGGTGGTCACGGGACCGCGCAGGGCGACGCGGGCATCCAGACCCGAATCGGCAAGGTTATAGGAGCCGGTCGCGGCCAGCTCTGCCGCATCGCTGCGCGCCGTAAACGAATCGATCCGCACCACACCGGCTGCCACGGAAAGCGCGGCTTCCGCGCTATGGACGACAAGCGGCCCCGCTTCCAAGGCACGCATCACGACATCGCGGATGCGCGAGGCATCGAGCGGCAAGCCCTGATCGACACTGCGGATCGCCGCCGCAAAGGCCTTCGGATCGAGCGCGGCGAAGCGGCCCTTCTCCAGAGTGACCTTGCCGCTGCCGTTAAGCGAGCCGACGACGGCACGCGGCGTCAGCCCCGAGCCGTCCAGCTGAAGCTGAATTCCAGCGCGGCCGGTGACGGCGGAGGAATTCTCGGCGCTCAATAGTTGCGCCGCGTCTGCGTCGCGCAACACGACCTTGCCGGAAAGGCCAATGCCACCGGCGCCGCGCCGCATCGGAAAAATGGCGGTGCTCCCGGCGGATCGCAGCACGCGTGGCGACTGGAGCGCCGTCATTCCATGGACA
>Ga0190274_10001675_pt1 | contig 12988 bp, 10 predicted proteins | sample Popmic531T_FD_133002 | JGI IMG/M metagenome (GOLD analysis project Ga0190274, IMG submission 133002) | Populus adjacent soil microbial communities from riparian zone of Yellowstone River, Montana, USA - 531 T | ecosystem: Environmental > Terrestrial > Soil > Riparian zone | place: USA: Montana...
GGTCGCCCGGGTCTGCCTGCAGATCCCGATCAGCAGGACGCTGGAGGCCAGCCGGATCCTCGGCTTTTTCCTGAAGGTCATCGGCCCGCACCATCCAGGTGCCTGGATCCGGGTCGTCCGCTTCCTCATCATCCTTTGATGGGAGGGGTCTGCGGGCAAGCGTCCGTATCCGGGCGGATGCGAGCGGAGTGTCTTCGCTTGCGACCGAAGTGATCGAGGGATTCTCGACGCCTTCGGTGATCACCCCCCATAGCGGCACCGGTGCGATGCCCCGATAGCGGCTCTCCAGGGTTCCCAGGGTTATGCGTTGCGCTTGAGCCCACCGCCGCGAAGCGTCCGGCGTCGGGGTCACGATGAACGGCGCTGGCGGAACAGCAGCTTCTGCGGCGAGCAACTTCAGCGTGAGGCGCTCGATCGCCGCTTCCAGTGGCGCAGGGCGGCGAGCCGATATCCGGCATTCCGCGGCTTCATGCCGAGCAGCGCGGACCTGTGCCGCATACCGGGGAAAAAGGCCGACGAGCATTGCGTCAACGGCCGCAGCTTCGGCGAGGAGGTAGAGGTCGCGCAGGAGCAGGTCTGAGGTCGGAATGAAACGGGCCGTACCACGATGGCAGCGCGCCGTCTGCTCCAGGGCGAGAAGGCGATAGCGGTCCGTGATCTGCGATCGCGGCAATCCCCCGAGTTGGCCGGGCAACCTGATGCGCGCTCCGTCCGTGGAAGCAAGCGCGACCGTGCTGTGCAGGTGTGCGGTGTCATGCCGGCTCAGCCGGCGGAGAAGACTCGGTGGCGCGGGAGACTCGGCGAGGCCGATTTCGGGTGCATCGGGAAAGACGGCGGCGATGAAGAGTTCCAGCCTGCGCCGGACTTCCTGCAATCCGGGCGCATCGGCCCGTCGTGCGGCGTGCCGGGCCCACAGGTCGCGCGCCAGTCGCGTCGCGTATAGCGCTCCCTCGGCAAGGACGTCCTCAGGCTCGGCCACGGCGTCAGAGCGTGGCGGCTATCAGGTCACCGATGGCCGCGAGCAGATCGGGATCGTCGGTGAGCGGCCCCATGAGGGCGACCCGTGCCGCCACGGCCGGGGTGATCCCACCCGCGATCAGTCGCGCCGTGGCTACCAATAGTCGAGTGCTCGGAACCTCGGCCAGCCCCCTGTCACGAAGGCGTCGTACCCGGCCGCCCAATTCCACCAGTGCCCCCGCAGTCGCGGCATCGACACCGCCCTCGAATATCACGACCTGCCGTTCGACGTCGGCCGGCGCAAAGTCAAAATCAAGCGACACGAATCGCTGGCGCGTGCTCGGCTTCAGGTCCTTGAGGACATGCTGATAGCCGGGATTGTAGGAAACGACGAGCTGGAACCCCGGCGCCGCCTGGAGTAACTCACCCGTCTTTTCGATTGGCAGCATCCGGCGATCGTCGGTGAGCGGATGTATCACGACCACGACGTCCTGGCGCGCCTCGACCACTTCATCGAGATAGCAGATGGCACCTACTCGAGCCGCGCGCGTGAGCGGCCCGTCCTGCCAGACCGTCTCGCCTCCACGGACCAGCCAGCGTCCGGTCAGGTCGCTGGCGGAGAGGTCGTCGTGACAGGCCACTGTCACCAGCGGTCGCTTGAGCCGCCACGCCATGTGCTCGACAAAGCGGGTCTTGCCGCACCCGGTGGGTCCCTTCAGCATGACCCCGAGTCCGCGCTGATGGCATTGCTCGAAGATCCTCAACTCGTCACCGACGGGGAGGTAGAACGGCTCCTTCCCATCAGGCTGGCGGAACTCGTCGAGATGACCAAGCGCGGGAAGTGTCATGCGCTGAACGCTCATCAGATCAACGCGACGCCTCCGGCACCGCCGGCCACGCCGCCGGCGCGGTCCGGCGCCTGGGGGCGAGGAAGAAGAAGTCGTAGAGGAAGAGCGCGACGCCGAGCGTAAAGAGGAGCCCGGTGCCGAGCACCATGAGAAAGTGCACCTGGATCTTGTGCTGGGTTTCCAGGTATCCGAGGCCCATGATCCGCTCGAGGTAGGTCTGGCCGATGCCGGCCGCCGCAAACGCCATTGTCATCCCGAACATCCCGGCGATCTGGAGCCAGAAGGCCCACAGGCCGGCGGGAGACTCTCCCGCCTCCTGATCATGGCCGAACAGACCCGGCATCGCGTAGGTAATCATCGCGAGCACGATCATGACATAAGCCCCGAAGAAGGCCATGTGCCCATGCATCGCGGTGATCATGGTGCCATGCGTCCACTTGTTGACCGAAGGCCAGGTATGGGCCAGGCCAAGGATGCCGGCACCGAGGGCCGAGAAGACGGCACTCCCAATGGTCCAGTGCAGCGCCAGCCGGTTGGGATGAGCGAGTCCGGAGCGACGCATGGCCATGTAGGCGTAGATAGCCATGCCGAGAAAGGCGAGCGGCTCGAGGGCGCTGAAGAACCCCCCGAAGACGAGCCAGTAGCCAGGCACGCCGATCCAGTAATAGTGGTGTGCGGTGCCGAGGATCCCGGCGATGAAGGTCAGTCCCACGATGACATAGAGCCACTTCTCCATGACCTCACGGTCGGCGCCGGAAAGCCGGATCAGCAGATAGGCGAGGAGTCCTCCCTGCACCATCTCCCACACTCCCTCGACCCAGAGATGAACCGTCCACCACCGGTAGTAGATGCTGACGGTGTAATTGTCGAAGGTGAGCAGCGCCGGGAGGTAGAGAACCGCAGTGAGCGCGAGGCCCGCGACGAGCACGCCTTCCGTCGTTGTCAGCTTCCGCGCCTTCCAGATCGTCATTCCGATGTTGTAGAGGAACATGAGCATCGTGACGACGATGGCCAGCTTCACGGGCATCGGCTGCTCCAGCAGCTTGTTTCCCTCGGTCCAGCCGAAGAGGTAGCCGACGACGGCCGTAACCCCCGCCGTGGTCCACAATCCGAGCTGCCAGTAGGCGAGACGGGGTGAGTGCAGTTCGGTCCGCGATTCCTCGGGCACCAGCCAGTAAGCCGCGCCCATGAACCCGGTCAACACCCAGACGATGAGCACGTTGGTATGAATTTCCTTGCTCACGTCGAAGGGCAGGAATGCCTTGATCGGGTCGGGCCCGAGGTACTTCACGATCGATGTGATGCCGAACACCATCTGCAGCCCGTAGAGGAGCAGAGCCACGACGAAGTAGGCATAGGCAACGGACTGTGAGCGATAGCGCATGTCGCTCCCGCTACTTGAGAGTCATGAGATAGGCGACGAGCGACGTCACCTGGGCCGGCTCGAGCGACTCGCCGAAGCCCCCAGGCATCATGGATTGGCCGTTGCTCGAAAACGTCGAGCCCTCGACCACATATGCGTTCGGCGAGAGGATCGACTCCTGGATGTAACCCTCCACATCGGTGGCCTTCCCTTTGTAATCGTCCTCTTTGATGCGCGCAGCCGCAGTGGTGGCAATGCCCGCCAGCGACGGGCCCACCAGATTGACTCCGGGTGCCGTCGAATGGCACGCGAAGCACCCGGGAGGCGCCTGGCCGAAGAGCGCCTGGCCGATGGCCACGGGATCATCCGAGGCGGGCTGCGGCGCGGCGCCACCGACATTGCTGCCTGGAATGGTGGAGCCCGAGACGAGAATGGGCCGCGGCGGCCAGCCCTGGGTGTCGATCTTCCCCACCCAGGCCAGAAAGGCGACGACCTCGTCGATTTCCTGCGGCGTGAGGTGGAGGTTCGGCATCAGCCGCCGATCCCGCTCCTCGTTGTAGAACTTGGCTGGGTCGGCCAGAAAGGCGCGCAGGTAAGGTGCTCCGCGCTGGTCCGCGATCTTGGTCAGGTCGGGCGCATAGTAGGCGCCCTCTCCCATGAGCGTGTGGCAATTGATGCAGTTCTTTCGGTGCCACACATGCTTCCCCGCGATGACCTCGGGAGTGATCTGGTCACTGTGCGTCAGCTTGGGGAACTGGCGGTGACCGTCGACCGTGAGAGCGAGGAAGATGAGGGAGAAGAGGAGGGTCGAACCGAGAAAGAATGCTCGCGTCTGTCGCTTGGTCATCGGAGCTCCGCCTCAGACGCTGATATGACTGAAATAGCGGAGCGCCATCGTCGCGCCATACGCGGCGGCGGCGGCCATCAGGGCGAAGATGAGCAGGCACAGCGCACGCGTGAGAGCCGTGGCGGGATGGGCGGACGATGGTGCACCGGGAACGACCATCTCCGGACTCCGAGGTGGCGAGGAAAGCGCGAGGCTGTCGGTGCGTCACCTAGTACTAGCTCGCGCGCGGGAGGCACGCAAGGTGGAGTCTTATCCAGTCCCTTCGATGGAGTGCCGCAACCGGAGGGAGGAGTTTCCCACTACCGCATGCCGTGCGGCAGACGCTGCGGCATGTTGGCCAGGTCCCATGCCGTCACGGCAATGGCGGTGGTCGCCTGGATGAGCTGCGCCTGGTCCACCCGATCGTAGGTGTCGAACTGGCTGTGATGCGTGATCGTGAAGTAGTCGAGCGGATCCTGCACGGCGAAGAAGCCTGGCACGCCAACATCGGTGAACGAGGCATGATCCGAGTCCCCCGAACGCTCCAGCGGGAGCTCCACGACACCAAGATCATTGAGCGGCGCGATCGCTTCGCCCATCAGTCCGCGACTGTCTTCCCGGCCCTGCAGGGCCCAGCCGCGCACCTTGCCGGTGCCGAGGTCGAGGATGAGCACCGCCTGCACGCTGGCCATCTCCGATTGGTGCGCCGCCACGTAAGCCTTCGAACCCCAGTGTCCCTGCTCCTCACCCGAAAAGAGCGCCACCCGGATGGTGCGGCGCGGCTTGAGCCCAGTCGCGTGGATGGCACGCAGGGCCTCGATGACGGCGACCACACCGGTGCCGTTGTCCGTAGCGCCAGTGCCCAGGTCCCACGAATCGATGTGAGCGCCGATGATCACCACCTCGTTCGCCAGGTCGGTGCCCGGGATGTCGGCAATGGTGTTGTACGCCTGTACCGGTGCCGCCGACGTGGTGCCGGGAAGGTTGATTTCGAGCGTGACCTTCTCCCCGCGCATCGCGCCCTGCCGGATCGCCGCGTAGTCCTTCGTGCTGACGAACGCGAAGGGCACCTGCGGTGCCCAGGTGCCGAGTCGCCACTCGGGGCCGCCCGTCATGGTCAGCCCCTCGCGCTTCCCCGCCCCCGCGAGGAACGCGAGCGCGCCATCATCGCGGATCGCCACCGCCATTCGCTCGCGCACAGCCTTGTAGTTGATGCTGTCGGCATCCCACGGCGGCATGTCGCCGAAGATCACGATGCGTCCCTTGAACTGGCCGAAATATTTCTCAAGGTCAGTCGTGGTCATTCCCGTGACCATGAGCACGTCCCCCTTCACCGGCCCCGGCGTCGGTTTCGACCAGCCCAGTGCGGCGAGGGTGATCGGATCGCCGTTCTGGGTGAGGAATCGTGCGGTGGCGGGACTGCGGGTCCACGAGCGGCCGAAAGTGTATGCCTCGCGGCGCACGTTCGCCGCGCCTCGTGCCACCAGTGTGCTCTCCGCCCACGCGTGCGCCCGCACCAGCTTGTCCGAGCCGGTGAGGCGGGGTCCGATGTTGTAGGTGAGCCAGGCCAGGTCGGTCATCGCGCGCTGATTGTCCGCGATCTCGCGGATGATGCGCGCGGTGGCGGTGGTGTCCGAGGCGGCGACCGCGGTGGCGCCGGGGCGCGTGGCGGGTGGCGCGGCCTGTGACAGGACAGGCGAGGCAGCAACGCAATACAGCAGCGCGAACGCGCCGAAAGCAGGCAAGGACGGCATGAAGTCCCAGTGCAATAGTGACAGGATGGAGATCGACGCCTATTTGACGGGCCCCAGACTGGAAAGGTTGCAGCAAGACACGTTCAGCCCGGTGCCACCCTCCGGTAGACCCCGAGCAACTTCGCGAACGAGACTTCAATGCTGTAGGCCGACGCTGCCTTGACGGAGGCCTCGCGGTCGGCCAGCAGCCGGGCAGGCTGATCCACCAGCGTATCGATCTTTCGCACCAGGTCCTCCCGGTTTCCCGATTGAAACAGGTAGTCATGGGAGAGCGCAAACTGCGGCGTGGCGCTCCGAGGCGAATCCGCAATCAGGCAGGGGAGCCCGCACGCCTGGGCCTCGAGCACCGACATGCACTCGACCTCGACCTCCGAGGCATGCACGCACAGGTCGCCGGCTCCGTACCAGCGGATCAGCTCTTCCTTGCCCAGGAAGTTGAAGACCGGTTTGACGGGCAGGTCACTGCCCTTCTGCTCGAGCTCCTCGCGAAGGGGGCCATCGCCCAGGATGACGAGCTGGATGCGATCGCGATGGCGTGAGTGCCGCACGGCATCGATGACCAGTTCGTGTCGCTTCTCGCGCGCCAGGCGCCCGACCGACAGGAGCACGAACCGGTCACCGAAGTCGGGAGTCCCGCCCTTCGGTACCGGGCGAAAGTCGGCAGGCACTCCGTTGGAGATGACCTCCGTTGGCACGGTCAGTCCGCGGGTCTTGAGTTCCCGCTCCGCGAAGGCGCTGGGACAGACGACGATGTCGGAACGGCTGTAGATCGTGCGCAGGAAAAACCGATACACCCGCTCCACCCAGCCCTGGTTCCGCACCCCGATGTTGTAAAGCAGGTGCTCCGCCTGGACGTGAAAGCTCGACACCACGGGCTTGCCCAGCCGCTTCGCGGTGGTGATCGCCTTGATGCCGAGATAGAAGGGAAACTGGACGTGAATCACGTCCTGCTGCGCGATGGTGGCATCGAGGATCGCAGGCGTCGGCCACGCGAACGGCAGCCGCATCTTTCGCATGATGTTGTTCGCGAACGGGATGTAGAACGGCCGGAGCACCACCTTCCCCGGCGCCGGGGCGCCGGCCGCGAGGATGGTGACGGTGTGCCCCTGTGCGCGCAGCAGTTCGGTGAACCGGCGCGTCGAAATGACGGCGCCGTTGGCGGCGTCGTCCCAGGAGTCGATCACCATGGCGATCCGGAGGGGGCGATCACTCACCTGCGCTTGCGTCCCGCCATGCATCGAGCGGAGTTCAGCGCCGTCCGCCGGCGCCGCCCGCGGGCGGCGGCGAGGGCCGGGACGATGGCGCGGGCCGGGACTGTGGCTGCGGTGGCGCCCGCCCGGCCCCGTTGTTGAACGTCTGCGCCTGCTGCTGGCCACGCTGACGCGATTGATAATCGCGGGTGACGTCGGACGGCACCGGTGCTGGCCGCGCCGCGGGCGTGGTCGGCGTTCCGGGACGCGTCGTTGGCGTGCTCGGCCGCGTTGTCGCGGTCGTCGGTCGCTGCGCTCCCCCCGCACCACCAGTCGTGCCGCCCGTGGCACCGGCAGGTTTCCACTGGTTCCCCTCGCGCGTCTGCCAGCTCTGCCCCTCTTTCCGGTAGACGTTGCCGTCCTTGCCGCCGACGACGTTGTTGTTGCCACCGCTCACCGGCCGGGCCCGGGGTGGGCTCATGCCCACTGTCGCGGGGGGCGCATTACGCGCGCGGTTCTGCGGCTGCCCGTACAGGTTGTTCTGTCCGGCGTACGGTGTTGGACGCGGCGCCCCCGGCGGCGGACGATATCCCGGAGGCGGGGGCCGATACCCGGGGGGCGGCGGTCGATAACCGGGATACCCGTAGTACGGCGGCCGGTAGTACGGCGGCGGATAGGGCGGCCGACCATAGGGACCGTACCATCCGCCGTAGTACGGGGCACCAACCATCACACCGGCGTACAGGAACGGCGTGCCATAGCCAAAGCCGACCGTCCAGCCCGTCCATGGGTTGTATCGCACCGCCACGCCGTACGTCACGGGCGGCGGGTAGTAGACGACCGGAGAGATGTAGGCCGGGTAGATGTATCCGGTGCCGTACACGACGGTGCCGTAGTACGGGAAGGCCCAGGTGTAGCCCGGCGTGTATCCTACGTACACCACCGTCGGAGTCGCCTGGTACACCTGCACGTACTTCACGTTGTAGACCGGCGATGATGGCGGGATGGACTGCACCGCCTTCGGTACCGAGTCGCTCACCACCCACGGCCCCTTCGCCGAGCTCGACACGAACCACACGGCCTGGTCGCAGGCGTAGTACATGCCATTGATCCGGAGCACCTTCATGTCCGTGTTCGTGGCATAGGCTACCGCTGTTCCGGTTACCTGCTGGAACACTGGTGCACCGGCATACGATACCGACAGCGTTGTCGTCTTGCGATCGATCGCCGCTGTCTGCGGGATCTGCGTGTCCATCAGGGCTTCGTCGGCCTCGGTGGTGCCGGGCACCGATGCGAGAACATCAGCCTTGGGCGAGGCTGGCGGGATCTTCGCGAACGCCGCCGGCAGCGCATCGGGCCGAACGAATGTCCAGGGTCCGGCATCGGTCGTGGCGCGGAACCAGCGGCCGGCGAGAAGCACGTACATCTGCGGACTGTCGATGGTGCGGAAGACGTCGCGGTCGGTGTTGGTCACGTAGAGCAGGTCGGTGCCGGTCACCGGCGACCATTTCGCCGGTCCCTCGGTGACGATGAGTTCCGTCGGTGACGTTGCGACCACGATTCGGGGTGGCCCACCCGGCGGCGGATTGCCCTCTTGCACCGAATCGGGCACCAGCGCCGCGACATCGGCCGGGATCTTTCCCTTCACGCTTGACCACGGTCCCAGCGCCGAGCCAGCCGAGTACCACACCGGGCCGCCATTGAGGTAGTAGGTCTTCGCTCCCGCATCGAACAACACCAGCATCGGCGTGTTCACGACGCGCTGCAACGGCGACTTCTCCACTTTCTGCAGCAACGGTTGCCCATTGTAGAGCAGGAGTGCCGCCGGCGTGCTCGAGAAGATGATCGCGGGAGGTGTGGTATTCAGGCTGTCCGCCGAGCGCTGCTCCACCTCCGCCTCCGCCAGGCTCGCGGTGAGGCGATCGAGCGCGATGGTGAACTGCCAATGCGTAAGCTTCGGGTTCACCATGGCCCGGGTGAGGAGCGCCTGCTCGGCGCTCGCACCCGTGAAGCGGACATTGGTAACGGCGATGTGGTCTATGTCGACCGTGCGGTCGTCACGGTCAGTCTGGGCCCGCGCCGTGAACCAGACCACGCCGAATACCGGCTCTTTCGATCCCCTGGACACTACCGACACCGCCGCGCGGCCGGTCAAGGTGATGCCGTCGAGCTTGTCGGGCTGGGGTTGGTAGATGATCATCGTGCCCGAGTCGGTCACGATCTCCCGGGGCCAGCCGGTGTCAGCTTCGGTTATCTGCCCCTTCGCCGGTGAAGACGCCAACGGCAGCATGACCGCGACCGCCACCGCCCACCTTCCCCATCCCGTCTCGCGCGACATCCGGCTCCGCTCCCCGCTGATCGCTACTGAACCAGCGGAATCGCGTCAGCGAGCTCGTAGTTCACCGCAGCGCGAAGCTTGTTCTCGATCTGGTAGTATCGCGCCACCTTCGTCGCCGGCAGCACCGCGCCGAACTTGGACTGGTAGCCCTTCATCAGGGCGACGCGGTCGCCTTCGATCGCGATGAATTCATTGGTGAGCTGCGTGGCCACTGCGTCGGTCACCGCCTTGGCATTGTAGGCATCGGCATATGACTTGATGGCGTTGATCGTCCTGGTATTGAGCTTGACGAGCTCGGCCTGGTATGCATCGTACACGGGCCAGAACGACGCGTCTTCCTGGGTCGTGAGCACCATGTTGGCGGCAACCAGCTGCCGCTTGTCAGCGCGCAGGGCGGCCCGGACGCTGTCCATTCCGGGAGTGGGCGCGCCTGGGGCGGCCTGCGCAAAAGCGGGGGCGGCGGCCAGCAGGCCGGCGAAGGCAAGAACGAACGGACGGTAGCGCATGGTCAGGCTCGATTCAGGGTTGGGGACCGGGTACACTCGGCTCCGGCGGATGCCGGAGCGGACGGAATAAGATAGTCAGACCCGCGGGTGCCGCGACCGTGCCTCCTGGAACCGGGGATGGATGCGGTCGAAGATGGCGTAGACTACCGGCACAACCACCAGGCTGAGCACTGTCGAGGTCACCAGCCCCCCGATGATGGCGACCGCCATCGGGGCCCGCAGTTCCGCTCCCTCGCCGAATCCCAGCGCGATCGGAAGCATGCCCAGGATCGTGGCCGAGGTGGTCATGAGGATCGGGCGCAGGCGGATCGGCCCGGCGGCGAGGATCGCCTCGCGCATCGTCATCCCCCCGCTCCGGAGCTGGTTGGCGTGATCCACCAGCAGGATGGCGTTCTTGTTGACCAGGCCCAGCAGGAAGATGAGGCCCAGCAGCGAGGCCATGCCGAAGTCGGTGCGGGAAATGAACAGGCCCAGCATTGCACCCACGCCGGAGAGCGGCAGCGAGAGCGCGATGACCAGCGGGTCCTGCCAGCTGCGGAACAGGAACCAGAGGACGGCGACGACACAGAGGGTGGCAAGGCCCAGCGAAATGGCGAACTGGCCGAAGACATCGGCCGCTTGTGCCGACTCTCCGCCCAGGGCAAGTGAGACCCCCGGGGGGAGCAGGTCAGGCGCCGCCCGCTCGACTTCATGGGTGGCGGCCCCGATCGAGTATCCGCCGACGAGGTTCGCATTCAGGTGTGCGGCCGGCCGGCCCCCCTTCCGCTCCAGCGTCTCGTGGCTGCTGCTGTCCGGGATGCCGGTGACGCGCACGTCGGACACCCCCGGTAGCGTCCTGAGGTGATCGCCCGCGCGCTGGGCACCGAGCGCCAGCGCTGCCCGATCATCGCCGACCAGCGCCAGTTGCAATGGCTTCTGCGCGATGATCGCGAGCAGCGGCACGTCCTGCACGCTGAGGTCGGTGCCTGGCTCGGCAGGCAGCCGGCGCCGGATCCGCTCCCGGACGTCACGCGTGGAAACTCCCCGACCGTGCCGCACACGCACGTGCAGGATCGCCCTGTCGTGATCGCCTCCGGCGGTCCCGGCCACCGCAAACACCTCGGCCACGCCGGGATCGCGCCGCACGAAATCAGACACCCGCCAGGTGATCGCATTGGTCGAGTCGAGCGACGTGCCCCTCGGCGCGGACACGACCACCAGAAAGTCACTCCGGTCGAACCGCGGGATGAAGCCCTTCGGGATCAGCGGGATGATCGCGACCCCCGCCACCAGCGAGAGGAGCGCGAGCAGCACCACGATCGTTCGATGCCCGAGCGACCAGGCGAGCAGGTCACGGTAGAGCGCGGCGAAGCGGGGCCAGCCCGCCTTTTCCGGCTCGGCCGTCTTCGGGCGAGCCGGCCGCAGCCACCAGGCGGACAGCAAAGGCGAGAGGGTGCGCGCCACGAGCAGCGACGTCACCACCGCCGCGGAGATGGTGAGCCCGAACGGCCGGAAAAAGATGCCGGTGACACCACCCATCAGGCCCACCGGCAGGAACACGGCGACGATGGTCAGTGTCGCCGCGGTGACGGTGAGCCCGATCTCGTCGGTGGCCGCCAGGGCTGCGACGTGCGGGGGATCGCCGCGATCGATGTGCCGCTGGATGTTCTCGACGTCGACGATCGCGTCATCCACGATGATGCCGATGACGAGCGCGAGCGCCAGCAGCGTCAGCGTCTCGAGGCCGAACCCGGCGAGCTTCATCACCACGAAGGTGCCCAGCAGTGAAATCGGGATGGCCAGGGCGGTGATACCCGTGGCCTTCCAGCTGCGGAGGAAGGGAAAGATCACCAGAATGGAGAGCGCGACCGCCAGCCAGAGCGCATCGGTAGTCGCGCGGGTGCTGCCACGGATGAAGTCCGCCTGCGTCACGGCCGGTACGGCGTGAAGGTCCTGGTTCAACCACTGCAGCCGTCGCACCACCGAGTCCACCTGGCGCACCACCTCGATCGTGTTCGCGCCAGCCTCCTTCACGACCTCGAGCGCCACGCCCTGCTGCCCATTGAGCCACGCCACTGTGTGTGGCAGTGCGGTATCCACGGCGGTGTCACCCAGCTTCGCCACCGCGTCGGGGTCGACCCCGAGGGGCACGACGTGCAGCACGCCAGGCACCTTCTCGATCGCCGGCAGGAAGGTGCCGAGCGCCGTGCCCATGAGTTGCGCGGGAGTCCGGTATTCCCCCACGAGTACGTAGGTGATCACCGGCGACTCGTTGATATCGATCGGCCGCGTGCCGGGCACCACTCCACCCGCGAGCTGGATGCCGGCGAGCGCCGAGTCCACGCGGTGCCGGGCTTCCCGCAGGGATACCCCCACCTCGAATTCCACGGCGACGAGCGCCTTGCCCGGCGACGAGGTTGACTCGAGCCGCTTGAGGTCGCGCAGGCCGTGCATGCGCTGCTCGATCGGCAGCGTGAGGTCGGCCTCCGCCTCCTGCGGCGACAGGCCGGGCGCGGCCGCGGTGACCACGACGAGCGGGAACGTGACATCGGGAAAGAGGGCGAGACGCAGGTGCGGGTACGCCCACAAGCCGGCAATCGCGACGAGCGCCCAGACCGCGATCGTGGCACGCGGATGTGCGAGCGCCAGCCTGGAAATGTTCAGGCGCTCGCGGAGGGTCGTGGCGGTGGACAGTTTCACGGACCAGACTCTACCGGGCGAAACCATCGCGGGCAACGGGTCGTCCGATCTGGAATGAAATCACCTACCGTGCTCCTGCGTGTCGGCGTTGCGATCCTCCTGTTCATTCACGGCGCGTTCCGGGCTTCCACCGGCGGGGTGCATGGGTTCGGTGAGTGGCTCACCAGCCTGGGCTTTCCCGCCGGCATCGGCTGGGCCTGGGCGGTCACGTCGATCGAACTAATCGGCGCTCCCCTCATGGCGGCGGGAAAGTTCGTCGTTCCCATTGCGGCTTACCTCGCGTTCCAGCTGGTGCTCGGCATTGCACTGGTGCACTTCCCCGAAGGATGGTTCGTCGTCGGCGGCGGCCGGAACGGCATGGAATACAGCGTCCTGCTCATCCTCTGCCTGGTGGTTATCGCGCTGGACGCCCGGCGGCAAAACGCGTAGCGCGAGGCTAGATTGGGGGTCCCGAAACCCTCACGGAGGCATGCCATGGCGGAACCCACCGCCGAGCGGACGACTTCTGTCACCGAACTGGTCGCGGA
>Ga0190274_10001676_pt1 | contig 12980 bp, 12 predicted proteins | sample Popmic531T_FD_133002 | JGI IMG/M metagenome (GOLD analysis project Ga0190274, IMG submission 133002) | Populus adjacent soil microbial communities from riparian zone of Yellowstone River, Montana, USA - 531 T | ecosystem: Environmental > Terrestrial > Soil > Riparian zone | place: USA: Montana...
CGCTCGTGCCGGCCGCCGCGGTGCTCAGCGCCGTCTCCCCGGCCGTTGCCCACCTGCAGCTGCATGACCTGCGGGCGAGTGGCACGGTGGTTGGGAGGCTTTCGGCCTGGGCGACTGCGGGGGCGCTGATCGGCACTTTCGGCACCGGCTTCGTCCTCGTCCCGCTGATGCCGGTCAGCACCGCCGTGCTGGTGATCGGGGCGGTGATCATTTTCGCCGGTATCGCGCTGGGCGCGACCTCGCAGCTCCTGTCGCCGGCAGGCATCGCCGGGGTAGCCGTGGTGGCCGTCGCGGTTGGGGCGTTTTCCACCGCCCTTCACTCACCTTGTGTGACGGAAACCCACTACAACTGCATTGGCATCGTCACCGAAGCGGCGCAGCCGCAGGGCTACAACCTGCTGCTCGACGATGGCTACGAGTCCTTCATCGATCCCGAGGACCCAACGCGCCTCGTCTACTCCTATACGCAATGGATCGCCGACGCGATCGACGGCGCGAATCGGCCCACGGCACCACTGGATGGGGTTTTCGTGGGCGGCGGGGGCTTGACCCTGCCGCGCTGGCTCAACGCGACCCGCCCCGGCTCGCACGCGTTGGTGCTCGAGGTCGACGGCGGTCTTGTCAGCTTCGTGGAGGGGCGGCTCGGCTTGCGCACGTCCCCCCGGTTTCGTGTCGAGGTCGGCGATGCGCGCATCAGCATGCTCGACGTGAAGAGCGACAGCGCTGACGTGGTGGTCGGCGATGCGTTCGCCAACCACTCGGTGCCATGGCAGCTCACCACGACCGAGTGGACCGCCGAAGTGAAGCGAGTGCTCAGGCCGGGCGGCCTTTACGCCTTCAACCTGATCGATGACCCGCCGCTGGAAATGCTCAAAGCCGAGCTGGCGACCATGCTCGACACCTTCGCCGACGTCAGGCTCATTGCCTTCGGGGGAGAAGACGGTCGCCCCTCGGGGGGCAACATGGTCCTCCTCGCATCCGATCGGCCGATGCCGAAGGCGGTCCATTCGAACGCCGAAGGCGCTGCCACCTTCTACCTCAGCGCCGTCAAATCGATCGCTTTCGGGGCGGAGCCACTGACCGACGACTACGCCCCGGTCGACCAGCTGATCACGAGACGCGAATGATCCGGCCACCGGCTGGCCGGTTCTTCCTCGCTTTCAGCTCAACTTTCTAGGCTGCCGCTCGCGCCATTCGGCGCATTTGTCGCACACACGCGACAGCCGCACTTCTAGCGTCGCCGGATGAAGTCGGAAAGGGGGCAGTCGACGGTCGAGTGGGTTGGGCTGCTGCTGCTCGTCGCACTTTTCCTGACGGCCCTGGTCGCGACGGGCATGCGGATTCCGGGCGCTGTGCTGGCCAGGGCGGTCGCCTCGCGCATCCTCTGCGCCGCCTCGCTGGCCGAGCGCTGCGGTGGTGACGAACCCGCTCTGATTGCCGCCTACGGGACCGAAGTCGGCAAGCTGGTCCGTGCGCACATGCCCACGCTGCTCTTCGAGCGGGGCTCTCGCGCCGTCCCCGTCGACTTTCGCCGCTGTCGCAGGACGGTCTGCGGCGACGGATCTGAACACGGCTACGTGCGGCGCACCGATACTGGCCTGCCGGTTTCCGCCTTCGTCCATGTCGCCGATTGCCGGCCCGAGGAGGCGGAAGCCTCAGAAGCCGAAGGCGTGGATTGCTCCGGCGAACGTGCCGGCAACCTCTACCTCCAGTACTGGACCTACTATGCGGACTCGGCGACGCTGCGTGGCATCCCGATCGTCGGCGAGGAGGGGTTTCACGAGGACGACTGGGAGGGCGTCCAGATCCGCATCCGGCCCGGTGGCGGCGTCGACGAGCGCGCCTCGTCCCACAACGGCTACAACCACGATCGGGGTGTGGCCAACTGGGGCTCAGATGCGGACATCGGACTGCTCAGGGACCTCGTGGAGGCGGTCGGCCTGCGCCCCCACAACGGCTGGGGCCCCGAGACCCACCTCCTCCTCGTCTCCGGTGGCAGTCACGCCGGCAATGCCTCCGGCATTCCCCACATCGAACGCCTCACCCCCCGCAACCGCGTCCACCTGATTCCCCTGGAGCCGATAGTCACCAGCACACGAGCCCATTTCGCGATCAGCCCGCCCTGGCGCAAGCACGTCTGGCGCGACCCCGAGGCCGAAGGCACCGACTGAACTACTTCGGCGGCATCCGCAGAGCGCCGTCGAGGCGGATCGTCTCGCCGTTGAGCATCGGGTTGGTGACGATCTGGCCGACCAGCTGGGCGTACTCCTCGGGTCGGCCGAGTCGAGAGGGGAAGGGGATACCGGCGCCGAGGGCGGTGCGGGCCTCCTCGGGCAGGGCGGCAAGGAGCGGCGTGTCGAAGAGGCCCGGGGCGATGGTGACGACGCGGACGCCGCGCGGGGCCAGGTCACGGGCAGCCGGCAGCGTCATCCCGACGATGCCGCCCTTCGAGGCCGCGTAGGCGGTCTGGCCGATCTGGCCGTCGTAGGCGGCGATCGAGGCGGTATTGATGCAAACGCCTCGCTCTCCTTCCCCGTCGGGCTCGTTCTCGCTGATCGCGGCCGCCGCCAGGCGCAGCACGTTGAAGCTGCCGATCAGGTTGACCTTGACCACGTTGGAGAAGAATTCGAGGTTGTGGGGACCGCCTTTGTGAGCGACCCGCTCCGCCCAGCCGATTCCGGCGCAGCAGACGGAGATGCGCAGGCCGCCGTCGTGCGATGCCGCGCGCTCCACCGCCGCCGACACCGCGGTCTCGTCGGTCACGTCAGCCTCGACAAAGGTGGCGCTCGGCCCCATCTCCGCTGCCAGCGCCTTGCCCTTCTCCGCGTTGAGATCGGCGATCGTCACCGCGGCGCCGGCCTCGACCAGCCCCCGCGCCGTCGCCTCGCCAAGCCCCGAGGCCCCTCCGGCAACCAGCGCGCTTGCCCCCTCGATCCTCATCGAGGCAGCACCCTACAGCCGAACTGCATCAAATTCTCTATCCAGCAGGATCGGAATTTGATGCAGTTCGGCGAAGGTGGGCCGGCCACCTGTTCACGCCCGCAATTCGACCTCGCTAGGGTTTCCGGATCGCGACCGAGGTCACGTCGAGCTTCAAGAGTGCGATCGCGGAGCGCCTCGCCGAGGCGCGGGCACGCACGTTGGAGCTGCTCCAGCCGCTCGACGACGAGCAGCTCAACCGCGTCTATTCGCCGATCCTCAGCCCCCTGGCCTGGGACCTCGGTCACATCGCCAACTTCGAGGAGCTCTGGCTGGTGCAGACGATCGGCGGCCGCGAGCCGCTGCACGGCGAGCTCGGCCACTTCTACGACGCGATCGAGAACCCGCGCAAGACCCGCGGCGAGCTGCCGATCCTGCGCGACGCCGAGCTGCGCTCCTACCTCGCCGACGTGCGCGAGCGCACGCTCGAGGTGCTGGAGGAAGTCGACCTCGGAGCGGACGCTGCCGATCCACTGCTGAAGGAAGGCTTCGTCTACGAGATGCTGCTCGCACACGAGCTTCAGCACAACGAGACGATGCTGCAGCTCCTGCAGCTCGTCGACGGCTACGAACCGGTGGGTGTGAACCTCGGTCCCACGGCCCAGCTGCAGGGTGCAGAGTCCGAGATGGTCGCAATTGAGGCGGGAGCGCACGAGATAGGCGCGCCCGCACGCGGCTTCGCCTACGACAACGAGCGCCCCCGCCACTCGGTCGAGCTCGCCGCTTTCGAAATCGATCGAACCCCAGTGAGCAATGGCACGTATATCCAGTTCATGGAGGAGACCGGCGCCGAGCCCCCGCTGTACTGGGAGCGCGACGGCGGGGGATGGGCATTGACGGAGAGAGGGGGTCGCGACCCAGTCGATCCGGCCCATCCCGTCCTCCATGTCTCATGCCATGAGGCCGACACCTTCGCCCGCTGGGCCGGCAAGCGGCTGCCGACCGAGCAGGAGTGGGAGGCGGCGCGTCCTCGCCTGCAGCATGTCGGCCAGGCCTGGGAGTGGACGTCCTCGGACTTCATCCCTTATCCGGGCTTCGAAGCGTTTCCCTACCGCGAGTATTCGGAGGTCTTCTTCGGCGACGCTTACAAGGTGCTTCGGGGCGGCTCGTGGGCGACCCACCACAGTGTCATGCGACCCAGCTTCCGCAACTGGGACCTGCCGCAGCGGCGCCAAATCTTCGCCGGCATCCGCTGCGCGAGGGACGCATGATCGCGATCGAGGTGCACCTCGCCGCAGACGCGGCCGCAACCATGCGGCGCGACGTCCGCGCCGGTCTCTCGACCGATCCCAAGGAGCTGGCGCCCAAGTACTTCTACGACGAGCGCGGCTCGCAGCTCTTCGAGCAGATAACCGAGCTGCGCGAGTACTACCCGACCCGCGCCGAGCGCTCGATCCTCGCCGAGCGGGCCGGTGAGATCGTCGCCACGGCGGGCAGGCCGCAGACGCTGGTCGAGCTCGGTTCGGGCTCGGCCGCCAAGACCCGCCACCTGTTGAGTGCGATGCGCGACGTCGGCTGCCTGGCGACCTACGTTCCGGTCGACATCTCCGAGGAGATCACCCACGAGACGGCCGAGTCGCTGGTGCGCGAGTATCCGGGCCTCGCCGTGCGCGGCCTGGTCTGCGATTTCGAGCACGACCTGGAGCGAATCCCCGACGGCGACGGCGCCCGCCTGATCGCCTTCCTCGGCGGCACGATCGGCAACCTCTACCCTGAGGCCCGCCGCTACTTTCTCGCTCGACTCGCGGGCCTGATGGGCCCCGACGACCGCCTCCTGCTCGGCACCGATCTGGTCAAGGGGCGCGATCGCCTCGAGGCCGCTTACGACGACGCGAACGGCGTCACCGCGGAGTTCAACAAGAACGTTCTCAGCGTGCTCAATCGCGAGCTCGGTGCCGACTTCGACCTCGACGCCTTCGAGCACGTTGCCATCTACGACGCCGAGGAGGCGCGCATGGACATCCGCCTGCGCTCGCTCGAGGAGCAGACGATTCGGGTCGAGGAGCTCGAGATGGACGTCAGCTTTGCCCGCGGCGAGGAGATGCGCACAGAGATCTCCTCCAAGTTCACCTATGAGCGACTCACGCGGGTCTACGACGAAGCCGGCCTGGCGATCAGCGGCTGGTTCACCGACGCGGATTGCGACTACGCGCTCTCACTCGCCCGCGTCGCTTAGCCAGCGCCATCGGCTCACGGCGCATCGCCCGCCCGCCCCGCCTGGCTCAGTTGCTGCCCTTGCGGGTCGTGAGTCCCTGCAGGACCACCTCAATCGGAGAGCGCCGCTTGGCCCCGCTTGCGTCTTCGCGGGTCCTGCGCAGCTCCGATGCGAGTTGACCGAGATGCATGCCGAACTCACCGACCTCTTTGGCCGCCTTGGCGAGATCGCGGGAGTCGACCTTCACCAACGGCTTGCGCGGCACCTTCACCAACGGCTTGCGCGGCATCGCCTTGCTCAGCGTTTTTGAGTGTCCTCCCTGTCGTGCTCCGAGCGCGATTCCACCGGCAACGCCGGCAAGTGCGGCTCCGCCCGCCAGCAGAGGAGTCTTCGCCTTGCGCGCCGCTTGCCCCACGCTGCGCCCGGCATCGCCGACGGTGTGCCCAGCCTGCTTCGCCGTGCCCTCGATCGCTTTGCGGGCAGACTCGGCGTGTGCGACACCGTTTTTCGAGGCGGGTTTGCGCTGACGCGTTCGGCTGGCGGATCGTTGCGATTTCGTCGCCCGCGATGAGCTGCCTTGCGCCGACGACCTTGTCGTGCCCGGTTTGCCCGTTTTCGCCGTTTTGGGTTTAGCCGTTTTGGCACGCCCGTTTGGGGTGCGTGTTTTCGTTTCAGCCATCGTTCCTCCAGGTAAGTACTCCCTTGGCCTGCCTGCAGATACGAGTACCCGGAGAGAAACGGGCTAATCAGGCGGGTGCCAGCGCCTCGATCAACTTGCCCAGCTTGTCGGGCGTCGTGATCGGGGTCAGGATCGGCAGCGTTACGCCGCCCTCGACGAAGGCTCCGATTCGCTCCACCATCTGCTCGGGGGAGCCAAAGATGAACATCGCCTCGATCAGCTCCCATGGTGCCGCGGCCGCCGCGCCCTGGCGATCGCCGCTCTCCCAGGCTGCAACCATCGCGTCGATCTCATCGCCGTAGCCGAGCCAACGGTAGAAGGCGGCGTAGACCGGGACTGTGATGTAGGAGGAAAACATGAAGCGGGCAAGCGGCTCGACCGCCTCGCGCTCGCCCGGCAGGCAGAAGAAGCGGCAGAGCAGCTCGAAGTCCTCGGGCGCGTCGCGCAGTTGCGCAGTGACCTTCGGCAGACCTCCCAGCGGCAGGAAGTTTGTGAAGGCGCCGTCGGCGCGCTCGACCGCCAGCTCGAGCATCTTTCCGCGCAGCGCCGCCAGCACGATCGGTACCTGCTGCGCCGGCGCACTCTCGAGCTTGAAGCCACTGCCGGTGCGCTCGCCCGCGAGCGCCGTGCGCAGGAACTCGAGCGTCTCGCGCACCCTGCTCAGCGGTCGCTCGAAGGGGATGCCGTTCCAGCCTTCGACGATCCGGTCCGAGGAGGAGCCGATGCCGAGCACGAAGCGGCCGTTCGAGGCGTCGGCGAGCGCCGCCGCCTCCTGTGCCAGCAGGGCCGGCCCGCGCTGGAAGACGCCGACGATGCCGGTCCCCAGCCGCGCCTGTTCGGTCCAGGCCGCACTCAGCGCCAGGGGCGTGAAACCATCGGGCCCGTTCGTCTCGCCGCTCCAGAAGTCCGTGTAGCCGGCGGCCTCGGCTTGCTTCACCAGGTTCTCGTGGGCGGCAAGCGAGAGCCCCGGAAGCGGAAGTGTCAATCCCCAGCGCTGAGCCACCGGCCGACCCTATAGCCTGCGACGCCGATGGAGGAGAGCTCTCCGACCAAGCCTGATCGCAACCTCGCGCTCGAGCTCGTGCGCGTGACCGAGGCAGCGGCGCTTGCCGCCGCCCGCTGGGTCGGCCGCGGCGACAAGATCGCCGCCGACCAGGCCGCCGTCGACGCGATGCGCTTCGTCCTCGACTCGGTTGCGATGGACGGCGTCGTCGTCATCGGCGAGGGAGAGAAGGACGAGGCGCCGATGCTCTACAACGGCGAGCAGATCGGCGATGGCAGCCCCCCGGTGGTCGACATCGCCGTCGACCCGCTGGAGGGAACCCGCCTCTGCGCGCTGGGAATGCCCAGCGCGCTTGCCGTGATCGCGCTCGCCGAGCGTGGCACGATGTTCGATCCCGGTCCCTGCGTCTACATGGAAAAGATGGCGGGCGGCGAGGAGATTGCCGACCTCCTGGACCTCGACCGTCCCCTGCCCGAGACGCTGAAGCTGATCGCCGAGCGCAAGGGGGGCAGCGTCGGCGACGTCACCGTCGTCATGCTCGACCGCCCCCGCCACGAGGACGCGATGCGCGAGGTGCGCGAGGCCGGCGGGCGCATCCGCCTGATCACCGACGGCGACGTCTCCGCGGCCCTGCTCGCGGTCAGCGATCGTTCTCCCGTCGATCTGCTCTGGGGCATCGGCGGCACGCCCGAGGGCGTGCTCTCGGCGGCGGCGCTGAAGTCGATGGGCGGCCAGCTGCTCGGTCGCCTCTGGCCGCGCAACGAGGAGGAGCGCGGCGCGGCGATCGACGCCGGCTACGACCTCGATCAGGTCCTCACCGCCAACGATCTCTGCTCCGGCGAGGACGTCTTCTTCTCCGCCACCGGCGTGACCGATGGCGACGTGCTGCAGGGAGTCCGCTACCGCGGCCCCGGCGCCAGCACCGAGTCGCTGGTGATGCGCTCCCGCTCCGGCACCGTCCGGCGCGTCCACGCCCGCCATGACCGCGCCAAGCTGCGCGCGGTCATCGGCGAGCGCTACGGCTGAGGCGCTGTAACCGGCGCATCTCGGGGTCCTCGGTCGCTCGCGTGCGGAGAGAGCACGCCACGCTCCCTGCGTCCCCCGATCTGCTTGGTTACAGCGCCTCAGCTGGCCCACCGAATCATCTCGGGATCCACCGGTTTACCAAATCATCTCAAGTGATAAAACTGATTTGTTCTAAGATAGAACAGGTTCGTTCCCTAGGAGAGGTGGTGACGTGCTCGACGCCGGTACCCATGCCCAGCCGCGGCATGCCACCCGGGGGGTTGGCGATGCGGAGGGCGCGGCCGACCATCAGTTCCGGGCTGGCGGCTACGTGCTTTCGCTTTTTTCCAGGGCCCTCCACGGGCTCGTTCTCAGGGCGCTGTCCAAGGGTCCGATGCGGCTTGCCGATTTGCGCAAGGAAGTCGGCGGACCCGCTCAGACGACGCTGCGAGGCAACCTCGACAACCTGATCGCCATCGGGGCGCTGGAGAAGCGCCAGGCCAACGGCCGGGCCAGCATCATTGACATCGCGCTGACCCCGATCGGCGAGGATCTGCTCGTCGTCGCCGACGCGATCGATGCCTGGCTGGCTCGCGCGCCTGGCGGGCCGATCCGGATCGAAAGCGAGACCGGCAAAGCGGCCGTCAAGGCGCTTGTCGGCGGCTGGGGCTCAACGATGCTGCGCGCGCTTGCCGCCCGTCCCTTCTCGCTGACCGAGCTCGACAATTTGATCAGCGCCTTCAGCTACCCGGCGCTCGAGCGCCGGCTTGGGGCAATGCGCCTCACCGGCTGTGTCGCTCCGGTGGAGGGCAATGGCGGTGGCACGCCCTACGCCGTCACCAATTGGCTGCGGCGGGGAATGGCGCCGCTGCTCGCGGCGGTGCGCTGCGAGCGCTGTCGCCTGGCCGAGGAGACCGCGCCCCTGACCCGGCTCGACGTCGAGACGATCCTCCTGCTCATCGTGCCGCTCGTCGTCTTCGCGGCGAAGGCAAGCGGCACTTCGCAGCTCGTCGTCGAGGGCGGCGACGGATCGGATTGGCGATCGGCGGGGATTCGCATTGCCGTGAGGGATGGCGTGCTTGTGAACTGCGCCTCCAGGTTGGAGACGAATCCCGAAAGCGGGATCCGCGGTTCGGCCCCGAGCTGGCTGAACGCCCTGGTGGAAGGGGGCACCGGTCGCCTCGAGATCTCGGGTGACAGGGCTCTCACGCTTGAGGTCGTCGACGGCCTGCACCGAGCGCTCTTCATCCCGAAGGCGAGTCGGTGCCTTCCTTGAGCAACTCTGCCGCCGCATCGCGTTCTCCGGCGGCGGCCTCTTCGCCAATGTAGGGGAGCAACAACTCGAACGTCAGCTGCGGCATCAGGCTCGGCAGATTGGCGGTGTTTCCGAGCACCACTTCTTCGTAGACACGGGAGAAGACCGCACCGCCGGCGATGCCGGCGATGTTTGGCAACTCGGGAGCGTCCTCGATGAACCCTCGTCCGTCATCGAGCAGTGCCGTAAAACGGCGAAATGTCTCTCGGAAACGGGCGCTCGCGATCGGCCCCACGGTCCCCATCTCGATCATCATCACCCGGGCGATTTCCGGGTTGGCCGCAAACCACTGAAGGGTCTCAGCGAGGCCTCGGCGCACCCGCTCAGGCCAGGCCCCGGGCTGCTGGTAGGCCTCTCTTACCTGGGCCTCGAGATTGCCGACCAGGGCGTCGTTCGCGGCGACGAAGCAGTCTTCCTTGTCCTTGAAGTGTTTGTAGAAGGTCTCTCGGCCGACCCCGGCCTCCTTGAGGATGTCGGCCACTGAGCTTGCCTGGTAGCCCTTCGCCGCTGTCACTCGCACTACGGCAGCCAGCAACCGCTCGCGCTGGGATCGCGCCACCAGCTCGCGCGGCAGGCCGTGGCGCCCGCGCGGCAACTTCCAGAGATGAAGGTTTTCCGGTGGGTCGAGGTCCCCACCCGATCCCGGTGGCTCAGTCTCTGTGGGGCGGCTCATTGCCCGAGTCGCGCTTGTTGAAGTGCCAGGTCCTGCCCGAGATAGGGGAGATGGGCGATGTAGATGAGCTCGGGCAGCAGCGACGGAAGCTCTTTGACCTTGCCGGCAGCGAGGTAGTCCACGATCAGCACCTTGGCGCGCCCAAAAGCGATCTCCGGGTTGGCGCCCGCGGAGATTGTCGGCCTTTCGGCTTGGTGCTGAGCCCCCAGTGCCTCAAGGATGAGAAGCCGGTAGCGCCGCACGATGTCGGGATCGACGTTGGGCGCCTCGACAAGCAGCACCTTCGTGTGGTTGGGCTTGGCCGCAAGGAGCTCGAGGACCGCTGCCATCACTTTTCGAACCGAGTCCGAGGACGATCCGTCACTTGTCGCACGAGCGACTTTCGCGGTCTGCTGCAGCTCGCTCAGGAAGGAGTTGGCCGTGGCGTCGAAGCACTCCCGTTTGTTGGCGAAGTGTTTGTAGAAGGTCGCGCGGGAGATGCTGGCATGGCCGACGATGTCGGCGATCGTCGTCGCCGAGAAGGACTTCTCGGCACAGCTCTTGGCCATTGCTTTGAGGATTCGTTCCTGCTGGGTCCGGGCACCGATGTCCCAGGGGACACTCGGCGTAAGAACGCCGGGCTCGCTCGAGGATTCGAGATCCTGCTTCATCTGCCGCTCTTTTCGGTGTTGTCAAGACTTCGGCGTTCACCGACGGAGCGGGAGACCCCTCTCCCACCGGCGCGCGCCGTCATCACCCACCAAAAGGGCGGCTGCCGGCCGAGACGATTTGCCCATCGCGATCAGCTGCCTTCGCACTTAACCCGCGTCGCGGCCTGTCAAAGCGCCCTATTGAACGCTGGCATTCCTATGCGACGCTAAGCGGCTGGGCTACCGATTTTTATAGCACGAAACTCTATTGTACTTTGTTAGAATCTCTTCGTACCAATATATCGTGGCAGCCTCGAATAACCCGCGACAGCCAGCCCTCTCGCCGCTCCCGCGCGGACCGCACGCGATCTCGGCGGAGGACATCGCAGCCGACCAGCGCAGGAGGTTGCTCGAGGCCCTGCCGCGGGCGGCGGCCGAGCACGGTTTCGAGGGCACGACGGTCGAGCACATCGTCAAGCTCGCCCAGGTTCGGCGCAACTCCTTCTACGAGCAGTTCGGGGACAAGCACGAGTGCTTCGCCGAGGCCTATGAGCTCGCCCAGGAGCGCCTGCTCGGCGTCCTCACGTTTCACTGCTACACACGGCGTGGCTTGGCCGATCGGGTAGGCGCAGCCCTCGGAGGCAGCTTGGACCTGCTCGGTGCCGATCCGGTGCTGGCCCACCTTCTGGTCGTCGAGGCGCCCGCGGCGGGAGACGAGATGGCCGCGCGCCATCATCAGTGGCTGGATCGATACGGACGCATGCTGCGCCTCGCCGCGGTCGATTGCCCGGGAGCCGGTAAGCCGAGCCCGGCACTCGAGCCTGCCGTCGTCGGCGGGATCGTCTCGCGCGTCAAGGAGCTGGTCCTGGCGGGCGAAGCGCGGGAGCTTCCCGGGCTGGGTCCCGAGCTGCTTGGTTTCACCCTCTCCTTCTACGACCCTCCGGAGCCGCCGGCGGGTTCACCCGCGGTCGTTCACTGCAGGGGAGCCGAGTCGGCGCAACCGCAGTCGCCGGAGCGGGCCTCGGTGCTGGAGCCCGTGTAAGGCATCTCACCGGTGTCGTGCAGCTCGTGGCGCAGCGAGTTGATCACCGCGCCCGCCAATAGCGCCAGGCTGAGCACGTAGAACCAGAGCAGGGCGATCAGGACGAAGCCGACGGTCGAGCCGAAGCGCGAGAGGCTCGAGACGTTGGAGAGGTAGATCGGGAAGAGCCAGTTGGCGACGCCGGCGCAGACGGTTACGAATACCGCCCCCGGCCAGACCGCGCGCCAGGGCATGTGGCCCTTCGGCACCGCCCAGAAGATCACGCAGCAGATCAGGAAGACGATCAGGATCGCGGCGCCGAGCAGCAGCGTCGTGTCGATCACCTTGATGTCGGAGAGGCCGAGCGGCAGCCGGTCGGTGCTGGAGACCAGGGCGCTCTCCATTGCCGGCAGGAAGATGCTGGCGGCGATGAAGAGGAGGACGACCGCCAGCATCGCGAAGGAGAAGCGCTTCTGCTCGACCCAGCCCCGGCACTCGACGTGGTAGATGCGGCAGAAGGCGGTGTCCATCGCGCCCCAGAAGGAGGCGCCGATCCAGAGCGAGCCGAAGAAGGCGGCGATCCCGATCGTGGTCGAGTTTTCCTCGATCCGGTTGAGCACGTCGGTCAGCGTCCCCTGCTCGACGTTGGGGAAGAGTCGCTGCAGGTCGTTGAGCACGCTGGTCTCGACGCCGCCGATCTTCAGCACCTGGCCGAAGACGAAGAGGACCAGGAGGGCGAAGGGGAAGACCGCCAGCATCAGGTTGTAGGCGACCATCGCCGAGAGCCCGGTGACGTTCTCGCGGTAGGCGCGCTGCCAGAAGGCGCTCAGCCAGGGACGGGTATTGCGCATGGATTTGGGCATTGACTTCAGAAACTGAAGCGACTAACATGCGAACAGACGTTTGAGCGGTACCGAAGCACCGTCCTGGGGCAGTTCAGCGCAGACTAGTTGGCTTTGCGGACCGGTTCCCGGTCCGCTTTTTTCGCGACTTTTCGCCCCGCGATGGTATTTCTGTGGGCAGGACTAAAACTTCGAGCGCAAGGAAACGAGAGTAAACGGATGCTGGTAGCTGAGCTTCAGGAGTTGGAGGAGGTCAAAGGCCTCATAACTAGAGGGCAGCAGCTTGGCGTGCTGACCTTCGGCGACGTCGCCTCCGCGGTCTCGGAGGTCGATCTCGACGAGTCCGACGTCGAGGATCTTTACGGGCACCTCGAGAAGTCGGGCATCGAGCTCGTCGAGGACATGGACCCGGCCCAGAAAGCGGCCGCGGAAGCGCTGCCGATCGACACCGGCAAAAAAGGCCGTCGCCGCCAGAAAGCGGCGCTCGACCTGAAACCGGACATGACCACGGACAGCCTGCAGCTGTTCCTCAAGGACATCGGCAAGGTGCGCCTGCTGACCGCCCAGGAGGAGGTCGAACTCGCCAAGCGGATCGAGCGCGGCGACCTCGACGCGAAGCAGAAAATGGTCGAGTCCAACCTGCGCCTGGTCGTCTCGATCGCGAAGAACTACCGCAACC
>Ga0190274_10001677_pt1 | contig 12980 bp, 13 predicted proteins | sample Popmic531T_FD_133002 | JGI IMG/M metagenome (GOLD analysis project Ga0190274, IMG submission 133002) | Populus adjacent soil microbial communities from riparian zone of Yellowstone River, Montana, USA - 531 T | ecosystem: Environmental > Terrestrial > Soil > Riparian zone | place: USA: Montana...
CGCGAGGCGTAGGGGCCGGTCTGACCGAAGCCGGTCACCCGCACCATGATGATGCCGGGGTTGACCTCGCGCAGGCGCTCGTAGGAGAGGTTCCACTTCTCGAACGTCCCGGCGCGGAAGTTCTCGACGATGATGTCCGACTTCGCGACGAGCTGGAGGAAGAGCTCCTGGCCCTCCTCCTCGCGGAGGTTCAGGGTGACCGAGCGCTTGTTGCGACCGACGACCGGCCACCACAGCGACGTGCCGTCGGTGCGTCCCCACTGTCGCATCGGGTCGCCCGCGCCGGGTGCCTCGACCTTGATGACGTCGGCACCCTGGTCGGCCATCAGCGTCCCGGCGAAGGGACCGGCGAGCAGCTGCCCCGCCTCGATCACCCGTACTCCGGCCAAGGGTCCCGCAGAGTGTCCTGTCGTCATGGTCGAATCGTATATCAGATATATTCGGTTGCATGTCGGACGTCCAGATCGTCGAGGTCTCCCCGCGCGACGGGCTGCAGAACGAGAAGCAGCTCGTCTCCACCGAGGACAAGGCAGCGCTCGTACGCCGTGCGCTCGACGCCGGCGCGCGCCGGATCGAGGTCACCGCGTTCGCCCATCCGGAGCGGGTGCCGCAGATGGCCGACGCCGAAGCGGTGATGGCCGAGGTGCGCGACGACCCGCGGCTGCGCTCCATCGGGCTGGTGCTCAACCGGCGCGGGCTGGACCGCGCGATCGCGGCCGGCTGCCACGAGGCGACCGTCGTCGTGGTCGTCTCCGACGGGCTGGCGCTGAGGAACCAGGGCGTCGACACCGCCGCCCAGGTCGCGGCCTGGCAGGCGATGGCCGACGACGCCCGCTCCGCGGGGCTGGCGACGACGGTGATCCTGGCGGCGTCTTTCGGCTGCCCCTTCGACGGCGAGGTGTCGACCGCGCGGGTGCTCGAGGTGGCCCGCGGCGTGCTCGACGGCGGTCCGGACGAGCTCGCGATCGCCGACACGATCGGCGTCGGCGTACCGGCTCAGGTGCGGTCGATCGTCTCGGGCCTGCGGGAGCTGGACGGCGAGATCCCGTTGCGGGCGCACTTCCACAACACGCGCAACACCGGCTACGCCAACGCGCTGGCGGCCATCGAGTCGGGCGTGACCGTGCTCGACGCGTCCGCCGGTGGCATCGGCGGCTGCCCGTTCGCACCCGGCGCCACCGGCAACATCGCCACCGAGGACCTGACCTACCTGCTGGCGCGCTCCGGTATCGAGACCGGCATCGACCTCGCGTCCATGGCCGCCACCGGCACCTGGATCAGCGACCTGGTCGGCTACCCGCAGGCGCCGGCCATGCTCGGCCGGGCCGGCGGCTTCCCGGCCTAGTCAGCAGGTGCGCCGTACCTCGGCGACGCAGCGGTCGCGTCCCGGGCCACCGACGGCCGTGTCCCGGCCGCCGCGGCCGATCAGGACGTCGATCCCACCCCCGCCGGTCAGACGGTTGTCGGCCGAGTTGCCCCGGATGACGTCGTCGCGGCTGCTTCCCACGACGTTCTCGATGGACCGGAGCGACGCACGGCCATAGCCGGTGCGGGAGGACCCTGCCGCCAGGTCGACCACCGCGCGACGGCCGCCGAACGTCAGGGTGTCGCGGCCGCTTCCGCCGTCGACGTCAGCCCGACCGGGCGTGCTCGGCTGCGCGATCACGTCCCGTCCGGCGCCCCCGTTGACCACCAGCCGCGCTCCCTCGCCCGAGGGACCGTAGTCCTCGACACCAGCGGTGGCGGTGAGAAGGTCGCGACCCGGGCCCCCGTTCGCGACGCCGCTCCCGACGAGCTGGAGCTCGTCGTCGCCGGCACCGCCGTCGACCGTCCCCTTGACGACGACCGCCTCGTCGTCGCCGGGCCCGAGGTCGATGTCGCCGCCGCCCTCGGCCCGCACGGTGTCGTCGCCGGCACCGCTGCGGACGACGACGGCGTCGTCCCACGGGGCGTCGCCGGCGCCCCAGCTGGTGAAGGTGTCGTCACCGTCGCTGCCGACGAAGGTGTCGGCGTACGACGTGCCGACGACACGGTGGATGCCCGCGACGGTATCGGTGTCCGCTCCGTCGACGACGGTGCCGCTCGCGAGGTCGATCCGTACGGCGGCCGTGGCCTGGGAGTAGGAGATCGTGGTCGTCGGGCCACCGACGAAGCCGTCGCTGCCAGGACCGCTGACGAGGAACGCGTGACGTCCTGTCGTCGCGCAGACGAGGTCGTTCCCGCCGCCGTCCCACACCGTCACGCGGTCGAACCCGGCGGTGCTGATGACGTCGTCGCCGTCGGTGCCCTTGATCTCTTGGCTGTCACGCGTCGCGCTGATCGTGACCTCGTGCCCCTGGCACGGCGCGACCGCCGCCTGCCCGGGACGGGCCACCGTGACGGCCGCCGCCGCCAGCGCGAGCACCAGTACGGCACCCGTGGTGCGAGAAATCATCTGTCCGTCCCGTCTGTGTCAGTGACCTCGCCTGACACAGCGTCGGAGACACCCCCAGCGTTACACCCGAAATGCCGAGTCGGCGCAAAGTGACCCCTGAACGGGGTCACTTTGCGCCGACTGGCGGGTCATTCTGCGCCGACTCGGCGGTGGATCAGCGGGTGGCGGTGCCCTCGGTGTAGTCCGAGTCGTGGCTCTTGACCCACGCCATCAGCTTGCGGAGCTCGCGACCGGTCTGATCGATCGGGTGCGACTCGCCCTTCTTGCGGAACTCGGTGAACTCCGGCGAGCCGTTGTCCATGTCCGAGATGAAGCGCTCGGCGAACTTGCCGTTCTTGATGTCCTCGAGGACGGCCTCCATGTTGGCCTTCACGTCCGGGGTGATGACGCGCGGGCCGGAGACGTAGTCGCCGAACTCGGCGGTGTCGGAGACCGACCAGCGCTGCTTGGCGATGCCGCCCTCGTACATCAGGTCGACGATCAGCTTCAGCTCGTGGAGGCACTCGAAGTAGGCGACCTCGGGCTGGTAGCCGGCCTCGGTGAGGACCTCGAAGCCGTACATGACCAGCTGCGAGGCACCACCGCAGAGGACGGCCTGCTCACCGAACAGGTCGGTCTCGGTCTCCTCGGTGAAGGTCGTCTTGATGCCGCCGGCGCGCAGGCCGCCGATGGCCTTGGCGTACGACAGCGCGAGCGGCCAGGCGTTGCCCGAGGCGTCCTTCTCGACGGCGACGAGGACCGGCACGCCGCGCCCGTCGACGTACTCGCGACGGACCAGGTGGCCGGGGCCCTTCGGCGCGACCATGAAGACGTCGACGCCCTCGGGCGGGGTGATGTAGCCGAAGCGGATGTTGAAGCCGTGGCCGAAGACCAGGGTGTCGCCGGCCGCGAGCTGCGGCGCGATCTCCTCGGCGTACAGCTTCCGCTGGTGCTGGTCGGGCGCGAGGATGACGATGACGTCGGCCTCCTCCGCTGCCTCGGCCGGGGTGAGGACGCGCAGGCCCTCCGCCTCCGCCTTCGCGCGGCTCTTGGAGCCGGGCTGCAGGCCGATCCGCACGTCGACGCCCGAGTCGCGCAGGGACAGCGCGTGGGCGTGGCCCTGGCTGCCGTAGCCGATGACCGCGACGTGCTTGCCCTGGATCAGGGACAGGTCGGCGTCGTCGTCGTAGAACATCTCAGCCACTGGGGCTTCTCCTTCGGTTGGTGTGTTGCTTCAGCCCGCTGCGGGCGGGGCGGGGATGGTCACCGGGCGCAGGTTGCGCTCGGAGATGGAACGGGAGCCGCGACCGATGGCGACCATGCCGGACTGCACGAGCTCGCGGATGCCGAAGGGCTCGAGCACGCGGAGCAGGTCGCCGAGCTTGTCGGCGTTGCCGACGGCCTGGATGGTGACGGCGTCGGGGGCGATGTCGACGACCTTCGCCCGGAAGAGCTGTACGGCGTCGAGCACCTGCCCGCGGGACTCCGCGTCGGCCTTGACCTTGACGAGCAGCAGCTCGCGGTTGATCGAGGACGAGCCGTCGAGCTCGACGATCTTGATGACCTCGATCAGCTTGTTGAGCTGCTTGGTCACCTGCTCCAGGGGCGAGCCCTCGACGTCGACCACGATCGTCATCCGGGACACCTCGGGGTGCTCGGTCGGGCCGACCGCGAGGGAGTCGATGTTGAAGCCGCGGCGGCTGAAGAGGCCCGCGATCCGGGCCAGGACGCCGGGCTTGTTCTCGACCAGGACCGACAGCGTGTGCTTGGTGTTCTGAGGAGTCGTCACGGGCGGAGCTCCAGATCTGCGTCGTCCTCGAACTTCGGGGCGAGGTCGCGGGCGTACTTGATGTCGTCGTTGCTGGTGCCGGCGGCGACCATCGGCCAGACCATCGCGTCCCGGTGCACCCGGAAGTCGACGACCACCGGCACGTCGTTGATCTCCATCGCCTTCTGGATCGTGGCGTCGACGTCGTCCGGGCTCTCGCACGCGAGGCCGACGCAGCCGTAGGCGTCGGCCAGCTTGACGAAGTCGGGGATCCGCTTGGAGTGCAGGTCGGTGTTGGAGTAGCGCTCGTTGTAGAAGAGCGTCTGCCACTGCCGGACCATGCCGAGCGACTCGTTGTTGATGATCGCGACCTTGATCGGGATGTCGTTGATCGTGCAGGTCGCGAGCTCCTGGTTGGTCATCTGGAAGCAGCCGTCGCCGTCGATCGCCCAGACGGTGGAGTCGGGCATGCCGACCTTGGCGCCCATCGCCGCGGGCACGGAGAAGCCCATGGTGCCCAGGCCGCCGGAGTTGATCCAGGTGTTGGGGTTCTCGTAGCCGACGAACTGCGCCGCCCACATCTGGTGCTGGCCCACGCCGGCGCAGTAGATGGCCTCGGGTCCGGCGATCGCGCCGAGCCGCTCGAGGACGTACTGCGGGGCGAGGCCGCCGTCGGCGGGCTTGTCGTAGCCGAGCGGGTAGGTCTTCTTGATGCCCGCCAGGAACGCGACCCAGCCCTCGTAGTCACCGGTGCGGCCGGCGTCGGCCTCCGCCTTGAGCGCGACGATCAGGTCGCTGATCACCTCGCGGCAGTCGCCGACAATCGGCACGTCCACCGCACGGTTCTTGCCGATCTCGGCCGGGTCGATGTCGGCGTGGATGACCCGGGCGCCCGGGGCGAACGAGTCCAGGTTGCCGGTCACCCGGTCGTCGAAGCGGGCACCGAGGCTGATGATCAGGTCGGACTTCTGCAGCCCGGCGACCGCGGCGACGGTGCCGTGCATGCCCGGCATGCCGAGGTGCTGCGGGTGGCTGTCGGGGAAGGCGCCGCGGGCCATCAGGGTGGTGACGACCGGCATGCCGGTGAGCTCGGCGAGCACGCGCAGCTCACGCGAGGCGCCGGCGCGGATGGTGCCGCCGCCGACGTACAGGACCGGACGGCGCGACTCGAGGATCAGCCGGGCGGCCTCCCGGATCTGCTTGGAGTGCGGCCGCGTCACCGGGCGGTAGCCGGGCAGGTTGAGCTCGGCGGGCCAGGAGTACGTCGTCATCGCCTGCAGCGCGGACTTCGCGACGTCGACCAGCACGGGGCCGGGGCGGCCGGTGCTGGCGATGTAGAACGCCTCGGCGACCGTGCGCGGGATGTCAGCAGGGTCGGTGACCAGGAAGTTGTGCTTGGTGATCGGCATCGTGATGCCGCGGATGTCCGCCTCCTGGAAGGCGTCCGTGCCGATCTGCGCGGCGCCGACCTGGCCGGTGATCGCGACCAGCGGCACGGAGTCCATGTGCGCGTCGGCCAGCGGCGTCACGAGGTTGGTGGCACCCGGCCCGGAGGTCGCCATGCACACGCCGACCCGACCGCTCGCCGCGGCGTACCCCTGCGCGGCGTGGCCCGCACCCTGCTCGTGGCGTACCAGGATGTGCCGGATCGAGGAGTCCATGAGGGGGTCGTACGCCGGAAGGATGGCACCCCCGGGGATGCCGAAGATCTCGGTCGTCCCCGCGGCCTCCAGCGACCTGATCAGGCTCTGGGCGCCTGTCATCTGCTCGCTCATCACTGTGTTCCTCTTCTGGGCTTCCTGTGTCTCGCCCTACCGTGCCTCGGCCAACAAAAAACCCCTCGGCCCGGCTGGGCGGCGAGGGGTGACGTGCGCGCTCGAGTCTGTCTCTGACTCAGCCCACACGTCGCGTGCGTACAACAAGGTGCTTGCGCATGGCCCCCACGGTAGCCGCACGATCCGCTCGATCGCATCCGAGTGTGACAGGCGTCCCAGGATTCGAGACTCCAGTCTCACTCTGCAGTCGGCTCGCGACCGTCGGCCGTGCAGACGCAGACCTTGTTGCCGTGCGCGTCGGCGAGCACCCAGTACGCCGGCACCGCCTCCTCGCTGACCAGCGTGCCGCCCGCGGCGACCGCGGCGGCGACGCGTTCCTCGGCCACCTCTCGCGGGACCACGATGTCGAGGTGGAACCGCTGCTGCACCTCCCCCGTCGCGCCGGGCGCCTGCTGGAACCACAGCGTGTTGTTGCGGCCGCCGGGATCCTGGATCTCGGTCTCCCACTGCGAGTCCCCGTAGCCCAGCACCGCCGCCCAGAACGGCTTGACCGCGGCCGCGTCCGGTACGTCGAGCGCGAGCTCGAGGGTGGAGACCTCCCGTGGGGCCGCGTCGATGCCGAGCTCGGCCGCGATCGCGGAGATCCGTCGCGCCAGCGCGAGGTCGCGGCTGGTGACCCCGCCGACGTCGTGGCTGTGCAGGTCGACGTCGACCTGCGGATAGGTCAGCACCACGTCGGGGTGGTGGTTGGCCTCCTCGGCCGCCTCGGTGATCCGGGTGACCAGCTCGAGGCCCTTCACGAAGCTGCCGGTGCGGTACCTGGCGTGCAGCCGCATCAGGAAGAAGCGCCAGTCGTCGAGCCCGGCGTCTCTCACCTCGGGGTAGCGGAGCACTCGCTTGGGATCGCTGACGGTCATGGCAGCACCACCTGTCCTATCGGTCCGGTGTTATAGGCGATCTCCCAGCGGTATCCGTCCGGGTCGCCGAAGTAGCCGGTGTAGCCGCCCCACTCGCGCTCGACGGCGTCGTGCACGGGGTCGGCGCCGGCCGCTCGCGCGGTGGCGAGCACCGCGTCCACCTCGTCGCGCGTCGCGACGTTGTGGGCGAGCGTGACCGGCGCGACGCCGTCGCCACGCCGGATCGGGCCGACCTCACCCTCGAAGGCGGTCTCGACCCACAGGGACAGCACGAGGTGCTCGCCGGCCTGGATCATCAGCACGTCGCCCGGCACGTCCATAGCCGCCGTCCAGCCCAGGCGGTCGACGTAGAACCTCCGGGTGGCGTCGAGGTCGCGGACGGCGAGGGTCACGAAGCTGATCCGCTGGTCCACGTCCTCCACCTTGGCACACGCAACCGACAGAGCTGCCCGGCATCTCGGGACGTCCCGCCCTGACGACCGGGACGCCGGGTGGTCGAGCCTGTGGTGACCATCCCAGACCCGAGGAGTAACCCGTGACCACCACAGCCCCGGAGCATCTCGACGCCCTGCCTCGCCGGGTCGCGCCGTCCACCAGCCGCGCGTGGGCGTACGTCGGTGCCGTCGCCGGTCTCGCCGGCGTGGTCGGCATCCAAGCGTCGCTGCAGATCGACGCCGTCTACAACGAGAAGTACGCCGGCGACGCGGACCTGATCCGCGACCGGCTCGGCGACTACGTGCCGCAGCTGCTGATCCTGCACGTCGCGATGACCGGCGCAGCCGTCCTGCTGCTCGTCTTCGCGGCCGGACTGCGGCGCCGGCTCCGCGCCCAGGCGCCGGCCGGCAGCCTGCTCCCCGATGTCGCGGCGGGCGGCCTGCTGCTCACGGCGGTCGCCGGGCTGATGGGTGCCGGGTTCACCACCGAGATCGTGTTCGGCATCTCGGACGGCGCCACCTTGGACCCGGAGTTCGCCGCGGTGGTCGGCCACTGGATCGGCACCATCCCGTGGCTGTGGGTCGGCGCCGGCCTGACCGGTGTCGCCGTCGCGGTCGCCGCGATCCGGCACGCCGCGGCTCCGCGCTGGCTCGGCTGGGTCGGCGCCGTGCTCGGTGGCATCACCCTGCTGATCGGGCTGTCGCCGCTGCAGTACATGGCCGGCTTCACCGGTCCGGTCCTCGTCCTGATCCTCGGCGCCGGCTTCGCCTTCGGCGACCGCCAGCAGCGAGCGAGCCACTGAGCCCGAGCCCCGGCCGCGCCCGGGCGGCGGCGGCGATCGCGGTCGCCGCCTGGGCCCTGGCCGTGGTCGCCACGTGCCTGCTCGTGCTGGGCCAGCCGGCCATCGACCAGAACCTGTGGTTCTTCGCGGTCGACGTGTCCGTCGCCGGCGTCTACGGCACGGTCGCGGCCGTCATCCTGAGCCGCCGCGCCCACCCGGTGCCGTGGCTCCTGGGGCTGGCGGCGGTCGGCGGTGGCCTCGCGGCCCTCGGCTACGGGTACGGCGTGTGGTCGGCGCTGCCCGGCGGCCCGCCACCCAACGCGGACATCGCCCTGCTCCAGAGCACCGCCTGGGTCCCCGGCACCCTGGCCCTCTTCTTCGTCGTGCCGTGGCTGGTGCGGGACCACCCGCTCGGTTGGGAGTGGGTCGGCCTCGCCACCGGCGCCGCCCTGACCGTCGCGATCAGCATCGACGAGATCGCCACCAGCGGGATGACGAGCGCGACGCCGTACTGGGTCGCGATCGCCGTCGGGCTCGCCGCGGCCCTGGCCGTCGAGCTGCGGCGCCGGTACGGGCCGGAGGAGGAGCGCAACGGCCTGGGCTGGCTGGCGGTCGGCACGGCGCTGACCGCCGTCGCGTTCGTGCCGGTCCTCTCGCCCTGGGCCTGGCTCCCCTACTGGCTGACGCCGGTCATCCACCTGGTCTCCCAGACCGTCTTCCCCGCCGCGATCCTGGTGGTGGTGCTGCGCAACCGGATGTGGGGACTGCGCCTCGTGGTCAGCCGCGCCGTGCTGGCCGGGCTGCTCACCACGCTGTTGCTGGTCGGGTACGTCGTCCTCACGGTGTTCCTCAACCAGCTGCTGCCCGGCGACGGGCTGCCCCAGCTCCTCGCCGCCGCGGCCGTCGCCGTCGCCGTGCAGCCCGCGCGGATCCTGGTGGCCGGGCGGGTGCACCGGCTCGTGTACGGCGACGCTGCCGACCCGGGGCGGGTCGCCCACCGCCTCGGCACCCAGCTGGTGAGCAGCGCGTCGATCGACGAGCTGCTGGCCGGCCTGACCTCCGACATCGGCGAGTCGATGCGGCTGGAGTCGGTGACCGTCGTCGGCGACGCCCTGCCCCCGGTGCGGTGGGGCGAGGCCAGCGGGCCCGGCACCGAGGTCGAGCTGCGGCACCGCGGCGAGCTGGTCGGGCTGCTCCAGGTCTCGGCGCTGCCCGGCGAACTGCTGTCGGTCCGGGATCTCGCGACCCTCCGCGAGCTCTCGTCGGTCGTAGCCGCGGCCGTCGTCATCGGCCGGGGCGCCATCGACCTGGAGGAGCTGCGCAGCCGGCTGGCCGCCGCGCGGCTCGAGGAGCGGCGGGTGCTCCGCCGCGAGATCCACGACGGCCTCGGCCCCTCGCTCGCCGGGATCGGTCTCGGGCTCCAGGGTGCCCGCAACCTGCTGCGGTCAGACCCCGACACCGGGCTGGAGCTGCTCGCCCACCTGCAGGGGGAGGTCGAGGCGGCGACGGTCAGCGTGCGCAGCCTGTCTCACCACCTGCTGCCGCCGGTCCTCGACGAGCTCGGACTCGTCCCCGCGCTCGCCGAGCTGGCCGGCCGGTTCCACGGCAGCACCCTCGCCGTCACCGTGGAGTCCGACCGGTTCGACGACCTCGACCCGCGGGTCGCGGGCGCGGCGTACGGCATCGCCAGCGAGGCCCTCACCAACGTGTCCCGGCACGCGCGCGCCGACCACTGCCGGATCGTCGCCCGCCGGCACCCGGCCGGCAACCTGCTGCTGGTCGTCGCGGACGACGGCGCGGGACGCGACGGTGACGCGCCGCCGGGCGTCGGCACGCACTCGATGCGCGAGCGCGCGGACGAGCAGGGCGGCTCGCTCGAGGTCCGCGACCGGATCGGCGGCGGGACCGAGGTCGTCGCTACTCTCCCTCTCGTGGTGTCTCATGCCTGAGCAGCCGATCCGGGTCGCGGTCGTCGACGACCATCCGGTCTTCCGCCTCGGCATGGCCGGCCTGCTCGGCTCCCTCGACGGGATCGAGGTCGCCTGCCAGGCCGAGGACGCCGCCCAGGCGACGGCCCGCATCGACGAGTCCGTCGACGTCGTACTCATGGACCTGCACCTCGGCGAGGACTCCGGCATCGAGACCACCCGCGAGCTCGTGCGGGCGCTGCCCGGCCTCGCCGTACTCGTGATCACGATGGACGAGGACGACGAGTCCGTCGTCGCGGCGATGCGCGCCGGCGCCCGCGGCTACCTGCTCAAGAGCGCCTCCCCCGCCGAGGTCGAGCGCGGCATCCGCGCGGTCGCCAACGGCGAGGCGATCCTCGGTCCGCAGGTCGCCTCGCGCGCCATGGCGACCCTCACGTCGGGGCGTACGGCGGTCCGGGTGCCCTTCCCGGAGCTCTCCGACCGGGAGCGGGAGGTGCTCGACCTGCTGGCCCGCGGCTACGACAACGCCACGATCGCCCGGCGGATGGTGCTCTCGCCCAAGACGGTCCGCAACCACGTCTCCAACGTGCTCACCAAGCTCGGCATCCCCGACCGCGCGCAGGCGATGATCAAGGCGCGCGACGAGGGGCTCGGCGGGGACTAGGCCAACGCTCTGAGCGCGTCGGCGTCGACGAACCGCTCTCGCAGGCGCTGCACCATGAAGCCGGCCAGACCCCACAACACCCACTCGCCGTCATGGTTCGCGGCGTCGACCCGCAGCGTCGGCGACTCGAAGAGGACCTCACCCGGCAGGGTCAGCGTGCGGTCGGTCTGCCGCACGAGGTGGTACTCGTCGACGACGGGGGCTGCGTACACCGCCGGCAGCGGGAGGTAGGCGATGCGGGCGACCTCGCGGGCCTCGGGCACGGCCTCGGCGGCGAAGGCGTGCGGGACCCGGCCGAGGAAGCCCGTCACGGCGAAGCCCGACTCGGTGGTCCACCTGCCGAGCTCGGTGACGATGCGGTAGTCGCGATCCGCGAGCAGGTGACCGGTGCCCGACTCCTCGGCGAGCTCGCGCAGCGCGGCCTCGTCCGGGGTCTCGCCGGGCTCGATCGATCCGCCGAACAGGACGACCTCGCCGGCGTTGCTCATCGGGCGCCCGTTGTGCCCGTTGACCAGCGACCGCTCGGAGACGACCAGGGCTGGCCCGAACTCGGGATGGGCGATCAGCGGGACGACCACGCTCGCGCACCTGCCGGGCACCGGGTGCACCACCTCGCCGCGGGCGGCGAGGCTGATCCGACGGCTCACCACTGCTGCGACAGGGCCGTCCGCTGACGACCGTTCGCGTCGAAGTTGGCCGGGTCGAGCCACCGCTCGTGCGCGGCCTTCACGGCGGGCCACTCGGCGTCGGTCACCGAGAACCAGTCGGTGTCGCGGTTGCGCCCCTTGGTCACCATGTGGTTGCGGAACCGGCCCTCATAGGTGAATCCCAAGCGAGCCGCCGCCCGGCGCGACGGCTCGTTGAGGCTGTCGCATTTCCACTCAAACCGCCGGTAGCCCAGCTCGTCGAACGCGTGCCTCATGGTGAGGTGGATCGCCTCGGTCGCGGCCGGGGTCCGCTGGAGGGTCTTGGCGTAGAGGACGCCGGCTATCTCGACCTGCCCGGTGGCCGGGTCAATGCGCATGTACGACGCGGACCCCTGCGCCTGCTGGCCGACCGGGACCAGGGCGAAGGTCACCATGTCGCCCGCCGCAAGGTGTTGCTCGATGAGCGCGGCCATCGCGGGTACGTCGGCGGGCGGGTCGGTCGGCCGGTAGGTCCACAGCTCTGCGTCGCCGGGCTTGCACAGGGCGTCGTACAACGCCTCGGCATGATCGGTGCTCAGTGGCTCGAGGGTGACGTAGCGGCCGGTCAACGTCGTCGCCTCCGGCCGGGGCCGCACCGTCCAGCCGGGCACCACGTCGCCGACCGGCAGGCCGTACTCGTTCATCTCGGGCACGAGCGGAACCCTAGTCACCGGGCCACCGGATAGCGTCGTGCCATGAGCGAACGAGCCGGCATCGACCCCTCCGTCCCGCCCAGCGGCACCGGCTGCGTGGAGTGCGAAGCGAGCAGCGGCTGGTGGGTTCACCTGCGTCGCTGCACGCAGTGCGGTCACATCGGCTGCTGCGACACCTCTCCCTCACAGCACGCCACCGCGCACTTCCGCGACAGCGGGCACCCGGTGATCACCAGCTTCGAGCCCGGCGAGGACTGGTTTTGGGACTACACCACCGAGTCCGGCTTCCTCGGCCCAGAGCTCGCGCCGGCCATCTGCCGGCCCGAGGAGCAGTCCGTCCCCGGCCCCGCCGACCGCGTCCCCGCCGACTGGCGCGACCACATCCACGAGTAGGACCACCTCGGTGGTTGAGGAAGGACGAAGTCCTGTCTCGAAACCACCCGCGCCGGACATGGGTGTGGCCCCGCCGACCGTGGTCGGCGGGGTGTGGGTCAGCGGGTATGTCGGACGTGGCTGGTGTGCGAGGTGTCCCAGTCGAAGGAGTACCCGTACTTGCTGGTCCAGGTGAAGCTGGTGGGTCCGGTGCGTACGACGTCCCATCCGCCGTGGGTTTTGTAGCGGTGGTGTCCTCGGCACAGGGGTGCGAGGTTGCGGCTGGTGGTGTTGGTGCCGTCCCAGTTCTCGACGTGGTCGAGGTCCGCTGATCGTGATGGTCGTGAGCAGTGCGGGTACACGCAGGTCGCGTTCGTGAGGACGGCCTGTTCGCGCATGAGGTCGGTGGGCCGGTAGGAGTCGGTGTGCAGGTCCTGGTTGAGGTCGATCACCGGCCGGATGGTCACGTGGGTGTTGGTGCCTTGGCACCATTGCTTGACCTGCTCCACGCTGATCGCCGACCGGGTGTTCTCGACCCCGGCCACGGCTCCGTCGGCGAGGTGGACGTAGATCATCAGCTCCCGTTTC
>Ga0190274_10001678_pt1 | contig 12979 bp, 11 predicted proteins | sample Popmic531T_FD_133002 | JGI IMG/M metagenome (GOLD analysis project Ga0190274, IMG submission 133002) | Populus adjacent soil microbial communities from riparian zone of Yellowstone River, Montana, USA - 531 T | ecosystem: Environmental > Terrestrial > Soil > Riparian zone | place: USA: Montana...
AGCGGAGGATAAAAGTTGGCCGCCCCCGCCAGGGCGTTGCTCCTCCGGGGTTGTCGCAGAGCAAGCCTCAAACACCGCGCGCGGAACGCCGGGCGACCGGCTTTTCCGTGGTGACTGCTATTCTCGTGTGGTTCTACTCATTTCCCACACGAGGCCGCGGGCAGGCTGAGAGCCCGGCGTTCCGCGCGCCCTTGTTTCAAGGGCAAGGAATGGGACTACGAATGCGAGTTGGGATACGGCGTACCCCGCGCCGCAAAGAATAGGGGCGGCGGAGCTATGTCTTGCAGCCGGTCGTCTCCGCACCCGGGGCGGCGCGAAGCGCAGACCCGGGTGCGTGGGCGACGAAAACCGGCACTATCCAAACCGTCCCCGATCATGCGCGCGATTGAAATCCAGCGCCGGACCCGCGGGCACGATGCCGGTCGGATTGATGCCGCGATGGCTGCCGTAATAGTGGCGCTTGTATTGATCGATATCGACGGTCTCTCTCACGCCCGGCCATTGATAAAGCTCGCGCGTGTAATTCGACAGGTTCGGGTAATCGTCGATGCGCCGCAGATTGCACTTGAAATGTCCGACATAGACGGCGTCGAAGCGGATCAATGTCGGGAACGCCCGCCAGTCGGCTTCAGTGACGGTCTTGCCGGCGAGATAGCGCTGCACTCCCAGCCGTCCCTCCAGCACATCCAGAGTCTCGAACAATTGTGCGAAGGCTTCCTCATAGGCTTCCTGGCTCGTGGCGAAGCCGCAGCGATAGACGCCGTTATTGACGGTCTCATAGACGCGCGTGTTGATGGGATCGATTTCGGCGCGCAAGACTTGCGGGTAATAGTCGGCTGTATCTCCGGTCAACGCGTTGAACGCCGAATTGAACATGCGGATGATTTCGGAGGATTCGTTGTTGACGATGGTGCCGCGCTTCTTGTCCCACAGCACCGGCACGGTGACGCGGCCGGAATATTTCGGATTGGTCTTCAGATAGATGTCGCCGAGCGTCGCGGCGTCATGGAGGTGATCGCCGGTCGAGCCCTCGTCGCGGTTGAAGGTCCAGCCCTTCTCGAACATGTAGGGCGAGACGATCGAGACCGAGATCAGGCCGTCGAGTTTCTTCAGTTTGCGGAAGATCAGGGTGCGATGCGCCCAAGGGCAGGCAAGCGACACATAGAGGTGATAGCGGCCGGCCTCGGCGGGGAAGCCGCCTTCGCCGGTCGGGCCCGCGGCTCCGTCTGGCGTGATCCAGTTATGGAAGCGCGTCGCCTCGCGCTGGAAGCGGCCTTTGGTCTTGCCGGTATCGTGCCACTGGTCGTGCCAGATGCCGTCGAGAAAGTAGCCCATTCCACGCTCCTCGCCACACTCCTTGAGGTTGGCACTGATATGGCGGGCGCGCCCTGTTGGGCCAAGCGGCAAATTTGCATGGGGGACGATGGATTTCGGCACCCGCAGGTGCTAATCGGCGGGCGGCTCACGCATGAACGATCTCTCCATCACTATCCTGCCGGAAACGGCCGCCGACGCCGTGCCGATCGAACGGCTGCACGAGCGCACCTTCGGCCCCGGCCGCTATGCCCGCACCGCCTTCCGTATCCGTGAAGGCATCGGGCACGATTTGGCGCTGTCGTTTACCGCGCGCATCGGCACGTTGCTGGTGGGCTCGGTGCGGCTGTCGCCGGTGCGGATCGGGGAGACCCGGGCGCTGCTGCTCGGCCCGCTCACCATCGAGCCGCCATTCCGCGACCGTGGTATCGGACTTGCGATGATGCAGCGCGCGATCGCCGACGCGAAGGAGCGGGGCCATACGCTCGTGATCCTGGTCGGCGACGAGCCCTATTACGCGCGCGTAGGCTTCAAGCGAGTTCCGCGCGGGCGGGTGAAGATGCCGGGGCCGGTCGATCCGGCACGGCTTCTGGTTCTGGAATTGTCCGACGGCGCCTTCGAGGGCGTAACCGGGCCGGTGCGGCCGGATTGGCCGGAGAGTTAGCGGCCCTCACGCCGCGGAGAGCCGGTTTACCGGCCTTCGCGCGCCATCGAAGGGCGGTCTACCGCCCTTCGCGCGCCCAAGTCGCGGCCAGCGAACCGATCAGCAGCAACAGTCCGAGCAGTCCGGCGAATACCGGCAGTACGCCGATGCCGCGCAGCACGGTAGCATCGCGCAGTTTCAGCCCGAGCCAGTCATCGCCGCGGAAGGTCTCGCTCGACCGTACGCCGACGATGCGTGGCATGTTGAGTGTGCCGCCATCGTCAAGACGCCTTGCATCGCCACCGGTGGCGACTGAGAGCGGGCGCAGCACCTCTGTCGTCGAAGTGACCTCGGCGAATTCGCGCGGGTTCACCGGCCCGACATTGACGAGGGTAGTTAGCTTGCCGTCGGTCGCGCGCCAGAGCCCGAGTTCGTTCGCGGGCGTCGCGCCGCGCCAGAGACCGGGTTCGGCCTGCGTCAGGATCACGGTGCGGGTCTCACCCGACGGCGTCGTCACCGTCACCGGTTCGACCGTTTCCGACATGGTCTGCCGCTCGATGGTGAGGTCGCGGCCACGCGCAGCCACGCGCAGCGCTTCCTCTTCGAGATCGGGCTGCTTCATCAACCAATGCGACAGGCGCCGCAGCAAATCGAGATGCGGGCCGCCGCCTTCAAAGCCGCGCGCCCACAGCCAAATGTGGTCGGACAACAACAATGCGACCCGCCCTTCGCCCTCGCGTGCAAGCACCAGCAGCGGCTTTCCGTCAGGGCCCTCCATCACCGAGGAGCCCTGGCCGACCTTGGCGTCGACCAGACGGAACCATCGGCTCCAGTGCGGCGGCTCGGCGCCGGCGCCTTCCAGCGCGCGGGTGACCGGATGACGCTTGCCGATATCGGAGAGCCGCGCATGGAACGGGGTCTCGATCATTTTGCCGCTCGGCTCGGCCGGCAGCACCACGTCAAGCGGCGTCCGCCACAGCGACGTCGGGCTCGCGTAATCGGGGCCGGCTGCGATCAGCACGGCGCCGCCTTCGCGCACATAGCGCGCGATATTGTCGAAATAGATGATCGGCAGAACACCCTGCCGCGCGTAGCGATCGAAGATGATGAGATGAAACTCGCCGATCTTCTGCTGGAACAATTCGCGGGTCGGGAAGGCGATCAGCGAAAGCTCGTTGATCGGCGTGCCGTCCTGCTTTTCCGGCGGACGCAGGATGGTGAAATGCACGAGATCAACCGACGCATCGGACTTGAGCAGATTGCGCCATGTGCGCTCGCCGGCATGCGGTTCGCCGGAAACCAGGAGCACGCGCAGCTTGTCGCGCACGCCGTCGATCGAGACCACCGCGCGGTTATTGACCGGGGTCAATTCGTTCTCGAGCGGCGAGGCTTCGATCTCGACGATATTGGGCCCGGCATGCGGGATCGGAATCTGCACCCGCACATTGGTGTTGGTGGTGACGTTGCGGGTCTCGATCTGCTCGCCGTCGCGCCGGATTGCGATCCGGGCGGTCGAGGGACGAACGCCCTGGTCATCAACACGGAAGGCAATGGTCTGCTGTTGACCGACGATGCCGAAACGCGGCGCCGAGGTCAGCACCACGCGGCGGTCGCGCTCATTGGGAACGCCGGTGACCAGCGCGTGCAGCGGAGCGTTGAAGCCGAGCGCGGCGGCATCCGCCGGAACGTCATGCACCCGGCCGTCAGTGATGAGAAAGGCGCCGGCAATGCGATCCGGCGGCACATCGGCGAGCGCCGCGCTCAGCGCCGAGAACAGCCGCGTGCCGTCGGTCTCGCCGTCGGCTACGCCCGCTTCAACGACGCGCACGTCGAGATTGGGAATGCGGCCGAGCCGCTCGTTCAGCGCAGCGCGCGCTTCCTCGGTCTGTTTGGCGCGCTGACCGAAATTCTGGCTCGGGCTCTTGTCGATCACCACCGCAACTACCGAGGGGATCGGGTCGCGATCCTCGCGCGTGAAGGACGGATTGGCGAGCGCCAGCACGAGCAGCGCGAGCGCAGTGCCACGCACCAATGCACCGCGGCTGCGAATGAACAGGAGCAAGGCCGTAACAATAAACGCCACGATGCCGGCCGCCAACAACACATAGGCGGGGACAAGGGGTGCGAATGCGATACCGAAATTCATGGGGCTCGATTTCCGTTCATTGCCCCAGCCGTTCCAGCAAAGCCGGCACATGCACCTGATCGGCTTTGTAATTGCCGGTCAGTGTGTACATCACGATGTTCACACCGGCGCGGTAGGCCATCTCGCGCTGGCGCGGTTCGGATGAGACCATCGGCAGCATCTGCTGGCCGTCCGGCCGCATCGCCCAGGCACCGGCAAGGTCGTTCGACGTGATCAGGATCGAGGACACGCCATCGCCGGCGCGGGCAGGGCGCTTGCTTTCGGTTTCATTGTCGAGGTCCTGCTGCGCCGGCAACGCTTCGACCCAGAGCTGGCCGCTATTGAAGCGGCCTGGGAAGTCCCGCAGGAGGAAGAACGTCTTGGTCAACACGTGATCTTTCGACACCGGCTCGAGCTCGGGGATGTCGAGTGCGGACAGGATTTGCCGCAGCGCCAGCATGCCGGGGCTGCGGGATTCACCGCCCGGTCCGGGTGGCGCCATGATGGCGTCGCGGGTATCGAACAGCACCGTGCCGCCCTGCTTCATGTAGGCGTCGATGCGCGCCAGCGCTTCCTGCGATGGCGTCGGTGCGCCCGGCACGATCGGCCAATAGATCAGCGGAAAAAAGTTGAGTTCGTCGCGGGTGATGTCGAGGCCGACCGGTTCGCCAGCCTCGAGCGCGGTGCGTTGCGCGAGAAACAGCGTGAGCCCGCTGAGGCCCGACTTGCTTACATTGTCGGTTTCGGCATCGCCGGTGACCACATAGGCGAGCTTGGTTTCGTTTGCGGATTTCATCGCGAAATCTTCCGCACCCGGTTTCGCAGCAACCGCCGGCGCGGCTCGCTGCGGAGGTGGCGGAGTCTGTGCGCGCGATGGCGAATGATGAGCGAACAGCGACAAGGCGAGTGCGACTGCGAGACTAGTGGCGACTGCACGCTTTCGTTGCCCGACAAGGCGAGAGATGCCTCCGCCGAGCCAGAATACGACAAGGGCGTCGATCAGCAGCAGCCCCAGTGCCCCCAGGAAGACCGGGCCGCGCAAGTCGAGCGGCTCGCTCAGTCGGTAGACCTCGCGCCGCGCATTCAGGCCGGTTATGTCGACCGGCTCCGGCTTGTCGGCAGCGGCGAGCGTATTCACGGCCAGCAATCCTTCCGGCGGTCCGTAGAAGCCGGGCGGGAAATCACCCGTGGCGCGCCCGGAATAGTTTGCGGGCACGGGTTTGGCGCTGCCGGGCGGCGCGGTGAAGGCGCCGAAACCGTCGAGTGTGCGATTGGGGGCGAGCGTCTCACGGTCGCGCTCGGCATTGGCCTGTTCGGCGGTCGCGGTCGAGCCGGCAAGCGAAACCAGGCGCTTCAGCATCTCGACGAAAGAGCCCGACAGGGGCAGATCCGACCAGCGGGTATCGGCAGTCACATGAAAAAGCACGATCATTCCCTTGCCGCGCCGGCTGCCTGTAACCAGCGGCGTGCCGTCGGCGAGCGTTGCCCAGGTGCGCTCGGCGATGCCGGCATCCGGCTCCGCCAGCACCTGGCGATTGACAGTAACGTCACCCGGCACCGCCATTCCGCCGAACGGACCTTCGCGCGAGAAGGCTGCGAGCGGCTGCGGCTTTTCCCAGGACAGCGAGCCGCCGAGCGTTCGGCCGCCGCGGCGCAGCCTGACCGGGACGAGTTCGTCGTCGGAGGCCGCGAGCCTTGGACCCGCAAAGCGCAGCAGCACGCCGCCATCCTCGATCCATTTGGCGAGCCGCTCGCGGGCGGGGCCTGCGACATTGCCGACATCGGCAAGGATCAGCATCGGCACATTCTGGTCGATGAAACGGATGATGGCATCCGACGGTGCGACGCGGTCGCCCATGCGCACGTCGGCGAACGGCCCAAGCGCGCGTTGCAGATAGAAGGTCGAGGCGAGCAGCGGCTGCGCGGTATCGGCGGTCGCGCCGGTAATGACGCCGACGGCTCTGCGGCGCCAGCGCTTGTCGAGTAATTGCACGGCGCCGGCCGAGCGTTCGCTGACGATTTCAAGGCGAGCGATATCGTTTCGGATCTCGACCGGAAGATTGAGCGAGGTATCGGCTTCGCGGTCCCGCGGCTTGAAGGCGAAGCGTGCTTCGCCGAGCGGGGAACCTTTCATATCGAGCGCGCGCACCAGGCCTTCCTGCTGCGAACCCGCATTCGCGCGTTGTACCTTCACGGTGAGCGAGCCCGCTGCATTGTCGGCGGCATTGAGCGCAAGCGCCTGCGCGACGCCACCGTCGATCACGGTGACGGTGCGATTGCCGACGATACCCGCAAGGCCCGAGACAAATTCGCCGGCACGCCCGAGATGCACGCCGTCCGACAACCAAACCAGTTCGGCGTCGGGGGCGGCCGAAAGAAAACGCGTGAGCGCCGGCAGTGCATCGGTGCGCTCGATCGCATGGGGTTTTGGCGCGAGCTTTCGCAGCACAACCCGGGCGGCGGCGGCCGGCTGCATGGAGATGCCGCGGCCGGCTTCCGATATCGGGATGATGGCGACCGCGCGTCCATCGGCTTCGGCGCGCGAAAGGATGTCTTCGCCAGTGCGGATGCGCGTGTCCCAGGTCGCGGCCGCGGCCCAGCCATCGTCGATCAGCAATGCGAGCGGTGCCGATCCGCCGGAGGTGGCGACGGAAGGATTCCACATCGGTCCGGCGGCGGCGAAGATCAGTAATGCCGCTAGCGAAAGCCGCAGCAGCGTCAGCCACCAGGGCGTGCGCGCGGGCGTTTCTTCCTTGGGCGCGATATCGAACAGCAACCGGGCCGGCGGGAAATTGATGCGGCGCGGGCGTGGCGGAATAAGCCGCAGCAGCCACCACAGCACCGGCAGGCTCAGCAATCCGAGCAGCACCAGCGGCTGTGCGAAACCAAGCGGCAATCCGCCGATCATGCGCTCGCCTCCGCTTTCGGCTGCGGCGTCGTCGGTGCAAACGCGGCGTCGGCGCTTTGGCCCATGCGCGCATGCAGCGCCAGCACAAGCTCGCTGGCCGGACGGTCGGTGCGATGAATGATGAGACTCGCGAATTGTTTGTCGGCCTCATCGCGCATGGCGGCGCGATGCGAGGCGAGCTTCTGGATATAGTCGTCGCGCCACGTCTCGGCGCGGCCGGCGGTCACGCTGCCGAGGCCTTCCGGCTCCAGAAATTCGATGCGGCCGGAATAAGGGAAGGTCTCCTCAGCAGGATCGACGATCTGCACGACATGGCTATGCGCGCGCGCACCGGAAACCTGCGCCAGCGTGGAACGAAATTCCGAGATCGGACTCCAGAAATCGGACAGCAGCACCACCTCGGAAAGAGGCGAAGGAGAGAAGGACGGCGGCAGGCTGGTGCGCTCGGTCGGATCGTGGATCATGGCCTGTGCCATCTTGTCGATGACGTTGCGGCTGGCCGACGGCCGCATCAGGCCCGGAATGCCGACCCGTTCGCCGCCTTCGACGAGAATTTCCGCAAGCGCAAAAGCAACAACCAGTGCGCGATCGCGTTTGGTCTCCGAGACCATGGGCGACGAAAACACCATCGAAGGCGAGCGGTCAGGCCAAATCCAGACCGTATGCGCGGCTTCCCATTCCTGCTCGCGCACGTACAGATTATCGTCGCGAGCCGAGCGCCGCCAGTCGACACGTCGCGCCGGTTCACCTGACAGGAAGCGGCGATATTGCCAGAAATTCTCGCCGGAGCCGGAGCGGCGACGCCCGTGCAGCCCGTGGATCATGGTTGCGGCGATCCGGCGCGCCTCCATGATCAGACGCGGCAGGCTGGCAGCAAGCGAACGCGATTGGCCGCTCGCATGACGGATCGCATCGGTCTCGGCCTTTTGCGTCTCCGGCTCGATCGCCATCGATCACCCGAGCCGCGACTTCAATTTGCCGATCACGGCCTCGATGGTTTCGCCTTCGGCGCGGGCGGCGAAGGTGAGTGCCATGCGGTGCTTCAAAACCGGTTCGGCAAGCGCGGCAACGTCGTCGATCGAAGGCGCGAGCCGGCCATCAAGCAGCGCACGCGCACGCACCGCAAGCATCAGCGCCTGGCTTGCGCGGGGACCCGGTCCCCAGGAGATCGACTTGGTTTCAACTCCGGCGCCGGCACCGGGACGCGCCGAACGCACGAGCGCGAGGATCGCCTCCACCACCGATTCACCGACCGGCAGACGGCGCACGAGGCGCTGCGCCTGGATCAATTCATCGGCGCTCATTGCGGCCTTCGGCTTCGCTTCCTCGGCGCCGGTGGTGTCGAACAGCATGCGGCGTTCGGCATCGCGGTCGGGATAATCGACATCGATCTGCATGAGGAAGCGGTCGAGCTGCGCTTCCGGCAGCGGGTAGGTGCCTTCCTGTTCCAGCGGGTTCTGGGTCGCCAGCACATGGAAGGGCTTCGGTACGTCATGCCGGGCGCCGGCGACGGTAACGTGCAATTCCTGCATCGCCTGCAGCAGCGCCGATTGCGTGCGCGGGCTCGCACGGTTGATTTCGTCGGCCATCAGCAATTGCGCAAAGACTGGTCCGGGAATGAAACGGAAGCTGCGTTTGCCGCCCGGATTCTCCTCAAGCACTTCGGAGCCTAGAATGTCGGATGGCATCAGGTCGGGCGTGAACTGAATACGGCGTGCGTCGAGCCCAAGCACCACGCCCATTGTTTCCACAAGTTTCGTTTTGGCGAGGCCCGGGACACCCACCAAAAGCGCGTGGCCGCCGGAAAGAATCGTGATCAGAGCCTGCTCGACTACCTTTTCCTGACCGAAAATGACGGTGCCGACCGCGTCGCGGGCGGCCCGCGCATGGGCTGCGGTGGATTCCGCGGCTCTGACGATCATGTCTTCGAGCTTGTCGATGCTTTCGCCGGCTGCTGGCATAGTCTCGCTCCTTCTGTCGTCCCGCCGTATCGGGGCATATATCTACGGAAAGCGATGCAACAACCGCGCCAGTGGGGCGTCAGGGCAGCCCCGGGAACCCGCAAGCGAATCTGCTGCGCCCGCGCCGGATTGGGTCAGCTTACGCTATTTTTGCTGGCTAACAGGCTATTCTGGGACGATCACTTTTGCGCGCGGGGCATGGCTCATCGCCCCAACCTCGGTACCAACGATGGCGAACCAAAGGCAGACGGATACCGGCGGGCTGGATGGCATCGCCGCCGCGGTCCGCGGCCAGAGCGGAGCGGAAGGACCGCGCGCACTGCCGCCGGTCCATCTTTGGGATCCGCCCTTCTGCGGCGACCTCGATATCCGGATCGCCGCCGATGGCACCTGGTTCTATCTCGGCTCGCCAATCGGAAGGCAGCCGCTGGTGCGGCTCTTCTCCTCGGTGATCAAGCGCGAAGGTGACAAGTATTTCCTGGTCACGCCGGTCGAGAAAATTGGAATCGTGGTTGAAGATGCGCCATTTATGGCGGTCGAGATGCGAAGCGAAACGATGCCGTCCGGCCTGCGCTTGCATTTCCGCACCAATGTGGATGACTGGGTCACCTGCGACGCCGAACACGTTTTGCGTTTCGAGCCGGAGCTGACGTCCGGCGGGCTCAAGCCCTATCTGCATGTGCGGCGTAACCTGTGGGCCAAAGTTACGCGCGCTTTATTCTACGATCTGGTCGAGATGGGCAACGAGCGCGATGTCGGCGGTGAGCGTATGTTCGGGATCGATTCGGACGGGCTGTTCTTTCCGATGGCGCGCGCGGATGCGTTGAAGGACCTTACCTGATGCAGGGCGCCGCTTCCGTCGCTCAGGCGAAAATCGACCGTGGCGATTTCTTTGCGCGTGCGCGCGCGAGGCTGACGCTCGATGCGCCGGCCGGCCTGTCCGATCCCGACAACATGCCGTTGCGCGGCGATCACGATGTCGATCCGGTGCTGAAGGCGATCGCGGCGGTGCGGCCGATCAAGCCTGCCGCGGTGCTGATCGCGGTGGTGGAGCGCGAGGAGCCGATGGTGCTGCTCACCCAGCGCACCGCACACTTGCCGCAGCATGCGGGCCAGATCGCGTTTCCGGGCGGCAAGATCGATGCCGGCGATCCGACGCCGCTCGCGGCTGCACTGCGCGAGGCGCACGAGGAGATCGGACTTGCTTCAGGCGTGATCGATCCGATCGGATATCTCGATGTTTACATGACGACGCTCGGATTTCGCATCGTGCCGGTGCTTGCGCGTGTTTCTCCGGAATTCACCCTCACACTCAATCCCGGCGAAGTCGACAATGCGTTCGAGGTGCCACTCGCGTTCGTGATGGAAATGACCAATCATCAAATCCACAGCCGCGAATGGCAGGGTATGATGCGGACCTATTACGCGATCCCATTCGGCGAGCGGTATATATGGGGCGTAACCGCCGGCATTTTCCGCAACCTGTATCAGAGGATCTACGGCGAATGATCCGTCCGGCGCTCACCGAAATCCTGTTATTCGTAACGCCCTTCGTCGCCTATGCGCTGTTCTTGTATGCGACTCGCGCGGGCGTACTCAATCCGGAGAAATGGAACTGGCGCGTGCTTGCGTCGCTGACCGCTGTCGCGATTCTTTTCATGATTGGCGGTTTTGCGATGCTGCGCCAGCACCATTCGCATCCGGCGGGATCGAATTATGTGCCTCCGCACGTCAAGGACGGAAAAGTAATTCCCGGGCAGTTCAAATGACCCTTGCGGCGAGCCTCTCCGGCACCGCCTGGCTGACGAACGGACCGGTCGCGCGATTGTTCGAAATGCTCGATTGCGATGGCGAGGAAGCGCGCGTGGTGGGCGGCGCCGTACGCGATGCGCTGATCGGCCGTCCGGTCGGCGAGATCGACATAGCCACCACGGCCTTGCCGGAGGAAGTGGTACGCCGCGCGGAGCGCGCAAATATTCGCAGCGTTCCGACCGGCATTGACCATGGTACCGTGACGTTGATCGTCGAGGGCCATCCGTTCGAAGTGACAACGCTTCGCGAAGATGTCGAGACTTTCGGCCGCAAGGCCAAGGTCGCCTTCGGCCGGAGTTGGGCGCACGACGCGCAGCGGCGCGATTTCACCATCAACGCGCTGTCCGCGTCCCGCGACGGAAAGCTGCACGATTACGTCGGCGGACTTGCCGACCTCGAAGCGCGCCGGGTCCGCTTCATCGGAGACGCCGGCACGCGGATCGCCGAGGATTATCTGCGCATTATGCGGTTCTTCCGCTTCCACGCGGCCTTTGGTGAAGGGCCGCCGGATGCGATTGCGCTGGCGGCCTGCATCGCCGCGCGCGAGGGCCTCGACACCCTCTCGAGAGAACGTGTGCGCCAGGAATTGCTGAAGCTTTTGACTGCGCGCCGGGCGCCGCAGGTGGCTTGGGTGATGGCGGATGCGGGGCTGCTGGCTCGTATCCTCGGCGGCGTTCCGCTGGTCTTCTCGCTCGCGCGGATGGCGGAAATCGAGCACAGCCTGAACGTCGCGCCGGACGCGCTGCGCCGTCTTGGCGCGCTTGCGTTATTCGTTGCCGAAGATGCCGAAAGACTATTCCTGCGGCTGCGTCTTTCCAATGCCGAGTATCAAAGGCTCGTGCGGATGTCAGTGGGCTGGTGGCGAATCGAGCCCGCGATGCCGGCGACCGAAGCGCGCGCTCTTGTCTATCGGCTCGGAACTGCGGGTTATATCGACCGCGCCATGCTGGCATGGAGCCGATCGCAGGATGCTGCGGACGACGCTTCATGGCAGGCGCTTGCGAGATTTCCGCAGGCCTGGACGCCGCCCAGATTTCCGCTGGCCGCAGCCGATCTCATTGAGCTTGGCGTGGTCAAGGGGCCTGCTCTCGGCGTGGCTTTACGCACAGCGGAGGAAGCCTGGATTGCGGCCGATTTTCCGGCGGACGAATCCGAGATCGCGCAGATCGCACTTTTGGCCGCTAACAGCGAAGCCCGAAACTGAAAAAGCCCCGGCCGAAGCCGGGGCTTTTAGTTGATCGGGACGATCCTTGGATCAATACCTCGCGACGACCGGGCCCTTGCCGTAGCCGAAGCGGTAGTTCAGGCCGACCTTCACAGTGTGAACGTCAAGATCCGCATTGAACCCCAGGCCAGCACCGAAGGTGTTGGCGAAATAGGTCTCGTTGTCGAGTTTGACATAGAGATATTCGACCTTGGCCGTCCAGTTATCGACCAGCGCCCATTCGACGCCGCCGCCGGCGGTCCAGCCGACATGGGTATTGCTCGAGTTGAGGCCGGCTGCAGCGTTACCGGATGTCACACCGAAGCCAATCTCGTTGGTACCCCAAGCGAGACCGCCGGTGCCGTAAACCATCACGCGATCCCAGGCGTAGCCGAGACGCAGACGGGCGGTGCCGAAATAGTCGAGCGTGCTGAAAGCATTGCCGACGACTCCGCCAGCCAATGCGACCGAATCTTTCTTCTCGATATTCGCCCATTGCGAGTCGAGTTCGATACCGAATACCCACGGCGAACCGGCAGCCTGCCAGTTGTAGCCGATCTGGCCGCCGGCGAACCAGCCATCGACCTTCTCGGACACGCCATAGCCGAATGCGGTCGCATTCACATCGCCCGTGCCATAGCCGACGTTGCCGCCGAGATAGAAACCGGACCAGTTATAAACCGGCACCATGACCGGGGCCTTGTAGACAGGTCGCGCGATGTCAGCGGCCGATGCCGTCTGAACGAAGCCGAGCGCGATTCCGGCAGCGGCGAGAGCCGCAAAAGTATAACGACGCATGGTAGTCCCCCATTTCATTTGGGTGTCACGATTAGACGTAAGTGCTCGTCCCGATGCTTGGTCTACATATCAATTACGGCAGAACATCCTAAAAAAGTGCCACAATTGGGCTTTGGTGCCTGTTGTTGGGACGGTGTAGCTCCGGGGCAACAGAATTGTAGCTAAGTTCTCGTAAACTTTGCCCTTTCCCGGTAACTAGTTCCGTTGGGGATTA
>Ga0190274_10001680_pt1 | contig 12972 bp, 13 predicted proteins | sample Popmic531T_FD_133002 | JGI IMG/M metagenome (GOLD analysis project Ga0190274, IMG submission 133002) | Populus adjacent soil microbial communities from riparian zone of Yellowstone River, Montana, USA - 531 T | ecosystem: Environmental > Terrestrial > Soil > Riparian zone | place: USA: Montana...
AGATGGTGAAGAACGGCACGTTGGCTTCGCCGGCGACCGCACGCGCGATCAGCGTCTTGCCGGTGCCGGGTGGCCCGACCAGCAGCACGCCGCGCGGAATCTTGCCGCCGAGCCGCTGGAACTTGCCAGGGTCGCGCAGGAATTCGACGATCTCATGCAGGTCGGACTTGGCCTCGTCGACGCCGGCCACGTCCTCGAAGGTGACGCGGCCGTGCGCCTCGGTGAGAAGCTTCGCGCGAGACTTGCCGAAGCCCATCGCCTTGCCGGCGCCGCCTTGCATCTGGCGCGACAGGAAGATCCAAACGCCGATCAGCGCGATGAACGGCAGCCACGAGACGAGCAGCGAGACGAACCAGGGCACGCTCTCGGTCTGCGAACGCGCGGTGATCGCGACGCCCTTGCCGTAGAGGCGTTGCACCAGCGTCGGATCGTTCGGCGCGTAGGTCTGGAAGCTGCGGCCGTCCGAGAACGTGCCGTGAATGTCAGGGCCCTGGATCAGAACGTCGCGGACGCGGCCGGCATCGACCTCGGTCAGAAGCTGCGAGAACGAGATGTCCTGCGAGGTGGTGCGTTGGCTCGGATTCTGGAACAGCGTGAACAGCGCAAGCAGCAGCAGAACGATGATGACCCAGAGGGCGAAATTCCGAAGATTGGCGTTCATCCCAGTCTTTCTGGCTCGCCGGGGGTGCCGGCTGCGCGTTCAAGTGAGCAAAGGTATCGGACGGTCCCAGAGTGCCCGACTTTGGTTAATCTAGGTCTGCGATCCCGCTCTGCCAAGGTAAGCGCCGCCCGCAAAATCCCTGCGAATCCTCGCATTCTACCCCGGTCAGACGCTCCGTGGGAGGCTGAACGCGACCATCGTCGCGCTTGGTTAAGGCCGTTTCGGGGCGCGGCTGCTGCGCGCGGGGGCGCGCTCGACGGCGAGCATGCCGCGCGCGAGGGTGATGGCGGCGCCGGCCAGGGTGCGGCGAAAACGGGCAGAGTGCCTAGCTTTGAACAGAGCTTCGCAGAGCGCCTCCAGCTTGCCCAATTCGACCGGGCCTTCATCGCCCGCGGTGTCGATCGCCCGGCCAAGGAGGCGCAGGCCGATCTCGTCAGGCAACTCAAAGAATGCGCGCGCTTCGATTTTCACCGGCTCGCCGGCCGTCCACGGCCCCGGCGACAGCACGGTCGCGGCGTGGCTGACCACTTGATGAAGCGTGAATTCGGCCCGGCGCGCACGCCATGCCAGCAGCGCCAGCCGATCCACCGACAGCCCCTCACGGGCGAGCAAGGGCATCAACTCGCGCAGGCGCGGCCGGGCGAAGCGCGGATCGCGGTTGGTCGGATCGTCGGCGTACGGCACCTTCGCGGCCTTCAGCGTGGCGAGCAGCCGCGACTTCGGAATGCCGAGCAGCGGCCGGACCAGCAGGATGCCGCCGGGGTCCTCGATCGGAACCGGCGACGCGTGCGCCATGCCGGCTAGGCCTCCGATCCCGCTGCCACGCGCGAGCCGGAACAGCACGGTTTCGGCCTGGTCGTCGAGCGTGTGCGCGGTCAGCACACAGTTGGCGCCCGTTTTGCGAGCAGCCTCCGACAGCAAACGATAGCGCGCCAGGCGCGCCGCCTCCTGGATGCCTGTCTTCGGTTTCTTGCCGGTCCAGCGCAGCGTCCTGTGCTCGACGCCGAGCTTGCGGGCGAGCCGGGCAACGGCTTGCGCCTCACGCTTCGATTCCGGGCGCAGCGCGTGATCGATCGTGACGGCGATGAGCTTCGGGCCGCCTTTTTTTTTGGTGTTGCGCCAGCGCGCCATCAGCCACAGCAGAGCGGTGGAGTCCGAACCGCCGGAAGAGGCGATCAGGAGGACCGGAAAATCGCTGAAATAATCCAGAAGAAGACGCGCCTCGGAGGCCGAAAGGGACCTGTTTTCAGCAGCGGGCACGCTTTTGTTCCCGCTCGACGCCCTGCTTCACGGTGTTCGACGCACGGGGATATTTGCGGTTCACTTCCGCCAAGGTGGCGCAGGCCATCTCTTTTTGATTAAGCGCCGCAAGGCTTTGACCCAATCTCAGCAGCGCGTCCGCGGCCTTGGGGTGTGCGCTGCTTTTTGTCGATAGCGCCAGGAACTGTTCCGCCGCCGCGTCATAACGCTGCCGCTGGTATAGGCTCTCGCCGAGCCAGAACTGCGCATCAGGAACGAGCTTATCGCTCGGATATTTCTTTAAAAAAGTCTGAAACGCGTCCTCGGCGTAAGCGTAGTCCTTGCGCAGCACGTAGCCGTAAGCGAGGTCGTAATAATCCTTCGGGACGTTCAACGGCGGCTGCACCGCCGCGACCGCGCCGGTGGCGTTCGGGTTGCGCGCCGGCGGCGGCGGCAGCATGCCGCCCTGCTGCGCCGGATCGCCGGTCGCCGCGCCTTGCAGGGTCGAGAGGTCGAGCGGCTCGCCGCGGTTGCGCCCGCCGGGAACACCGACTGGAGGATCGGCCATGATGACCGCAGGCGGTTCGCTGGGGACGCCGGAGGATTGGATCTGCGGCGGCGGACCGCCGCCCAGCGCGCGCGGAGCGCCAGGCGCATTTGGATTGACCGACGGATCGAACGCATCACCGCGCCGCCCCGGACCGGGCGGCGGCGGCGCGGCGGCGACCAAAGGCGGCAGCGGCGCGGCTTGGCCCGGTGGCCGTCCGGATGGCGGCGGTAGAACGGCCTGAGGCGGCATATTCTGTTGAGGCGGCGCCGCATTACCGCCCTGTGCACGCAACTGCTGCTCGAGCTGCTGGTTGCGGAACTGGAGCTGCTCCACCGTGCCGGTGAGCTGGCGGATCTGCGATTCCAGTTGATTGATGCGGACCGCCATCTCGGCCTCATCGGGGCCGCTCCGGGGCTGCTGGCGCTGCTGACCGCCGAACAGATTGTCGAGGAAATTGCCGGAGCGCTCCTGCGCGCCCGCAGGCGCAGCAGCGAAAGCGACAGCAAGCACCGCCGCCCGGATCGCATTCATGTTCATGTCGATCATCGGAAACCGTCGCCTGCCCGGCGTCTGGATAACATACCGGGGGGAACTAGACCAAAATGTGACTTTTCCGCCCCGCACAAAAGCAAACCGGCGCCCGAAGGGCGCCGGTTTTCGTCGTCGACGATTCGTTTACGAGGTCACACCAAGCACTGTGACGGCGCGGCGGTTCTGCGACCAGCACGATATATCGTTGCAGACCGCGACCGGGCGTTCCTTGCCGTACGACACGGTGCGCATCCGAGACGGCTGGATGCCACGGGCGGCCAGATAGTCGCGCACCGCCTGGGCGCGCCTGGCGCCGAGCGCGATATTGTACTCGCGGGTGCCGCGCTCGTCGGCATGGCCTTCGACGGTGAAGGCATAGTTGCCGTACTGCTGCAGCCACTGCGCCTGCTTCTCAAGCGTGGCGCGCGCCTGCTGCGACAACTCGGACGAGTCGCTTTCGAAGAACACGCGGTCGCCGACATTGACCACGAAATCCTGCTGGCTGCCCGGCGTAGCGGCGCCGGCGTTCGCCATCGCGTCGTGGGGCTTGTTGGCGCAGGCCGAGACGGCAAACGCTGCGGCAAGCGCAAACGCTAGCCCCAAGCCGCGGAAGTTCAGTTTCTCGAGGATCATTCCGGGTCCTCCTTTACTCGATACTGGGCGCTGTTCCGGATATTCCGCATTCTCTACCAGCAGCTTCGTTAAGCGAACGTTCCGTCAACCTTGACGAGGCGTTGTCACGGCCCGGAAATTCGCCGCCAATATCGAAACCCTAGGTCATGGTTAATGAGGCGTGAAGGTGTCCGACTTAAGGCAAGCAAACCCCGACCTAATTGGTGAGCAGCGGCGACCAGGCAGGATCCGACGCAAAGCCCGGCGTCTGGACCTTCTGCTCGTTCCGGCCGGTAAGGTCGACCGTATGGAGCGATGGCCCGGCCGAGCCGCTGGGCTCGCGGAAGAACATCACCACCCGGCCGTTCGGCGCAAAGGTCGGGCCTTCATTGTGATAGCCGTCGGTGAGGATGCGTTCACCCGAGCCGTCCGGCCGCATGATGCCGATCGCGAACCGCCCGCCGCCCTGCTTGGTGAAGGCGATGGCGTCGCCGCGCGGCGACCAAACTGGCGTCGAGTAGGAGCCTTCGCCGAAGCTGATGCGCTGGGCGCCGCCGCCACTGGCGGCCATGACGTAGATCTGCTGCCTGCCGCCGCGGTCAGACTCGAAGCAAATCCGCGCGCCATCCGGCGAATAGGATGGCGCCGTGTCGATTGCCGGCGTGTCGGTGAGCCGCGACATCTGCTTGGAGCGCAGGTCGAGGGTGTAGATGTTCGAGTTGGCGCCCTGCTGCAGGCTCATGATGACGCGCTGGCCGTCGGGCGAGAACCGCGGCGAGAAGCTCATGCCAGCGAAATTGCCGACGACCTCGCGCTGACCGGTTTCGATGTTGAGCAGCACCACGCGCGGATCGCGCGAGCCGAACGACATGTAGGTGATTTCCTGCGTCGTTGGCGAGAACCGCGGCGTCAGCACAAGGTCGTCGCCGCGCGTGAGATAGCGCACATTGGCGCCGTCCTGATCCATGATGGCGAGCCGTTTGACTCGCCGTTCCTTCGGACCGGACTCGTCAACGAACACCACACGGCTGTCGAAGTAGCCCTTCTCGCCGGTCAGCCGCTCGTAGATCGCGTCCGATATGATGTGCGCAATGCGGCGCCAGTTTTCGGAGGCGGTGAAATATTGCTGGCCGGCGAGCTGCTGCGCCTGGAACACGTCCCACAACCGGAATTCGGTGCGCAGCCGGCCGTCAGCCTGCCTGGTGATGCGTCCGGTCACCAGCGCCTGCGCGTTGATGGTGCGCCAATCCGGAAACCGCGGCACGGTGTCGATGTTGCTGATGCGCTCGATATAGGCCGCCTGATCGATCGGCGCGAACAGGCCAGAGCGCTGCAGGTTGCCGGCGATGATCTGTGTCACGCTGCGACCGATCTCGCTGTCCGCCGCACCGGAGCCGCCGATGAAATCCGGCAGCGCGATCGGCATCGGTTTCACCGTGCCTTGGGTGACATCGACTCTCGTCTGACCGGCGACCAACGATGGCCGCATCACCGCGAGAGCCCCCGCGGCGGTCGCGCCAACCAGAAGCCGGCGCCGGCTCAGAATGAGAGAGTTGGGCATCAATCGGTCCATGACTTCAGCCGCCGAACATCTCGCGCGGGTCGAATGTGATTTCGATGTCTTTCCATTGATCGTAAGTGTCGGCCCTGAGCATCTTGAAGGGCTGGCACGTCAAGATCGCCCGCTTGGCGCTTTCGGCCATCGCCGGGCCGAACGGCGAGGCGGTGCCGGCAACCATCGCAGGCTGGGCCGCGACCGTTCCGTCGCGATTGAACAACACGCGGAACACGACCTTCAGGTTGGGCGCATTGGCCGCGCCCACAGGCGGGCTCCAGCATTCGCTGAGACGGCGGCGCAGCGCGTCGATTTCGCTCTGCGACAGCCGCGCAGCCGTGGCATTGGCATATCCCAGGTTCGGAGTCTGACTCACCGTCTCGCCGGTTGCCGTATTGCGCTGCGCGTCGCGTTTGTCGAGCAGCGCGGCGATCTGCATGGGATCGAACTTCGGCTGCTGTTGCTCTTTCTGCTTCTTCAGTTCGGCGGCCTTCGCGTTGGCTTCGTCGCGCTTCCTCTTCGCTTCTTCTTTCTTCAGGGCCTCGGCGATGGCATCGACCTTGGGCGGCGGCTTCTTGTCAGGCTTGCTTTCCAATTTTTCGGGCTGCGCCTCGGCCGGCGGGGGCGCAGCCACCGATTTGACCTCCTGCTTGTCGGAGATCTTGGACGTCATTTCTTCGGCGGGTTTGTTGGGACCCTGCTTGTCGACCAGCGGCTTCGGGGTATCCGACTTGGGCGCATTCTTCACGCCCGCGGAAATTTCCGAGAACTGCTTCTCGCTGATGATGTCGACCGGAAGCGTCGGGGTGGGCTTGGCTTCGAGCGGACGCGCGGAGAACGAGACAAGGCCCCACAGCAGAAGGCCCGCGTGCGCGGCGGTCGATATGGTCAGTCCGGCCCGCATCTCCGGCAACCTCACGAACCCTGCTCCACTTCGGTCACCAGCGCGACACGCCGGAAACCGGCGGCCGAAAGCCGCCCCATGATTTTCATCATCGTACCATAGTCGACGGTCTTATCGCCGCGCACATAGATGCGCTCGTCGGCGCCGCCCCTTGTCGCGGTGATGGCCTGCAGCTTGGGCACCAACTCATCGACCTTGATCTCGGAATTCTGCAGGAAGACCTGACCCTTGGTGTTGACCGAAACCGCCAGCGGCTCCTTGTCGGCGGCATCAAGGCTTGAGGCCTGGGTCTGCGGCAGGTCGATCGGCACCCCGACCGTAAGGAGCGGCGCCGAGACCATGAAGATGATCAGCAGCACCAGCATCACGTCGACCATCGGCGTGACGTTGATCTCCGCCATCACCGGATTGCGCCGGTGACGGCGTTTGCCGAACACCCCCGAATGCGCGCCGCCCCCGCCGATGGCCATGACCGCCCCCTACCCGCGCTCGTCTATTTGCCGCGACAGGATCGCGGAAAATTCGTCGGCGAAGCCCTCCAAGCGCTGGGCCTGTTTGTTCACTTCGGCAACGAACTTGTTATAGAAAATGGTCGCGGGGATGGCGGCGATAAGGCCGATTGCGGTCGCGAACAGAGCCTCCGCGATGCCCGGCGCCACCACCGCGAGAGACGTGTTTTTCGACGCCGCGATCGACTGGAAGCTGGTCATGATGCCCCAGACCGTGCCGAACAGGCCGACGAAGGGCCCGGCCGAGCCGACCGTCGCCAGCACCAGCAGCCGCCGCTCCAGCCGCTCGACTTCCCGCGCGATGGTCACATCCATGACCTTTTCGATGCGTGTCTGCAGACCGGCGAAAGACTTGGCCTGTCCTTCGAAGCTGCGCTTCCACTCGCGCATCGCGGCGACGAACAGCGCAGCCATCGAATGCGTCGGCCGCGCCGACAACGTGCGGTAAAGCTCCTCAAGCGACTGGCCGGACCAGAAAGTCTGCTCGAACACGTCCATCGCCCTCTTGGTGCGTGCGTAGAGCAGGAATTTGTCGATCGCGATCGCCCAGACCCACACCGAGGCGATCATCAAGCCGAGCATCACCGCCTTGACCAGCCAATGCGCCTGCCAGAACAGCGCAAAAAGCGACAGGTCGGAGGAGGTCAGCGGCAGGGCCGACTGCGCTACGTCGCCAGGATTCATGAGTTCGCGTCCCTTCGGCCGATCGACCGGGGCGGCACGCATTCGCTCGATCAAATGGCATCAGCGCGGCGTCGCTTCGCGTCCGCACCAGACCCGTGATTTCGCAAAATCTGCAGCCGTCCACCACCGGCGGAGGCCAGAAAATCCCGCGAAACTTGACCAAACTAGGGCGCACAACCGGTCATACCCGGCTAGCCAGTGCGATTTGGGTTAATAGACGGTTACCAACCGGCCCGCCGGCTTGCCGGACGCTGAAATGGCAGCCTTCAGGCTGTCCCGGTGCGGTCCTTGTCCGCCTGCATGGCGGTGCGCAGCGCCTTGGGAATCGGCCGGGCGCGGCCGCCGGACACGAAAGCGACCTGGACCGCCGCCTCGACCAGAGCTTCGTCGCCACGCATGACACGCTGATGAAGCGTCACCGAGGCGCCCTTCACTTCAGCCGTCCGTGTCACAACGTCGAGTACGTCGTCCATCCGCGCCGGCTTCAGGAAGTCGATCGACATCGAGCGCACCACGAAGGCGAAACCCGGCGCCTCCCGCGCGGCCTCCTCGAACAGCGCGCGTTGATTGGCGCCAATCAGCCGCAGGTAATTGGTGCGGCCGCGCTCCATGAAGCGCAGGTAGCTGGCGTGATAGACCACGCCGGAGAAATCGGTGTCCTCGTAATAGACGCGGACAGGCTGGTGGTGCCGGCCACCGCGAATCTCACCGTCAAGGCCCGCGCCGCTCATCGCCACGGCACGCGGCGGGTCATCGCGTCTTCCCAGTTGCGGCGACTCGACGTCGACGCCGTCGAGGCAACGCGCGTTGACGTCGATCTTATCCGGGTCCGAGCGCGGCACATAGAACGGATGAACGCCGCAGTGCTTGCAGAACGTGTGCTTCGCGACCTTGGTGTTGAACTGATAGGTGGCGAGATCGTCGTGGCCGCTGGTCTGCTCGAATTGCGCGGGCGGCACGATGAGATGGAGGAAACCCTTCATGCCGCAAAGCGAGCAATTGCAATAGGTCACACGGTCAAGGTCTGCGGTGACGCGAAAGCGCACCCGGCTGCAATGGCACCCGCCTTCCAAGGTCTTCATTTATTCCTCGTCCTGCGCAAACAGGCCGAACTGCGACGGGTCGCGCGCCGGCTCGGCCAGGCCGAGGTGCTTGAACGCGTGCGACGTGATCAGCCGGCCGCGTGGCGTGCGCTGGAGAAAGCCCTTCTGGATCAGGAACGGCTCGATGATCTCTTCGATGGCGTCGCGCGGCTCGGACAGCGCAGCAGCCAGCGTCTCGACGCCGACTGGGCCGCCTCCGTAGTTCATGGCGATGGTCGTCAGATAGCGGCGGTCCATCGCGTCGAGGCCGCCGGCATCCACCTCGAGCTGAAGCAATGCCCGGTCGGCAAGCTTGCGATCGATTTTTTCATCGCCTGCGGCGTGGGCGAAGTCGCGCACCCGGCGCAACAGGCGGCCCGCGATGCGCGGCGTGCCGCGCGAACGCCGCGCGATCTCGTTGGCGCCGTCGTCCGTCATGCCGATGCCAAGCACGCGCGCGCCGCGGTTGACGATCAGCTCCAATTCCGCCTCGGTGTAGAAGTTGAGCCGGATCGGAATGCCGAACCGGTCGCGCAGCGGATTGGTGAGCAGGCCGGCGCGCGTGGTGGCACCGACCAGGGTGAACTTGGCAAGATCGATCTTCACCGAACGCGCCGCCGGTCCTTCGCCGATGATCAGGTCGAGCTGGAAATCCTCCATCGCCGGATAGAGGATTTCTTCAACCGCCGGATTGAGCCGGTGGATTTCGTCGATGAAGAGGACATCGCGTTCTTCGAGATTGGTGAGCAGCGCTGCGAGATCGCCGGCCTTTGCAATCACCGGGCCCGAGGTGGCGCGGAAATTCACGCCGAGCTCGCGCGACACGATCTGCGCGAGCGTGGTCTTGCCCAGTCCCGGCGGGCCGACGAACAGCACGTGGTCCAGCGCTTCGTTGCGCGATTTCGCAGCGTCGATAAAAATTTTGAGATTTGCGCGTGCCTGCTGCTGGCCGATGAACTCGGTGAGCCGCTGCGGCCGCAGCGACGTTTCCGCCGCATCATCCTCACGGCGTTCCGCGGTGACCAGGCGGCGCGGCATGGTGCTCAAAGCGTCCGCTCCCGGCTGTATTTGTTCGGCAACAGATCGCCGATGCTCACTGTTTCCGGCCCGTTGGCTCCCGGCACGATCACACGCGCGTTGCGATCGTAGTCCCAGATCAACTCGCGGCACGCGCCGCAAGGCGAAACCACCGCGATCGCCCGGTTGGCCTCCTCCGGGGGCGGATGGCGCACGGCGACAATGGCCTCGATCCCCGTCTCGCCCGCATTGGTGATCGCCTGACCGAGCGCAACGGCTTCGGCGCAGACCGCCATCCGGCCGAGATACGCATCAAGACTGACGCCGGTGAAAACCTTCCCCGAGCGCGTCCGCATCGCCGCACCGACCTCCTGCCAATCGTAACGATAGCGGCGACGGATCGCGTCGGAGGCGGCTTCGATCAGTTCCATGTCGAGGCTGCCCAGCGCAGCAACGCTTTCGTGCTTCACTTCGAAAGCTCCCTAAGACCCAACCGGATCAGTTGCGCGGTCTCGGCGCCCTCGCCCACGCCGCGCGAGGCTGCGGCGATGGCGGCCGCGGCCTGCGGCTGACCGTAGCCGAGATTGACGAGCGCCGACACCGCATCGAGGATGGGCTGCGGAGCGCGCTTTTCTTCAAGCGCGCCGGAAAGCCGGATAACGGACGGATCGAGCGACGAGAACGCGGGCGCCTTGTCCTTCAATTCGATGACGATGCGCTCGGCCACCTTGGGGCCGACACCCGGCGTGCGCTTGATCGACGCCTTGTCGCCCATCGCGATCGCGGAAGCGAGTTCGCCCGGCTTGAACGTGCTGAGCACCGACAGCGCCACCTTCGCGCCGACGCCCTGCACGGTCTGCAGCAAGCGGAACCATTCGCGCTCGGTGTCGCTGAGAAAGCCGAACAGGCGGATCTGGTCTTCGCGCACGTGCGTCTCGATCGACAGCGTCGCCGCTTCGCCGGCGCCGGGCAGCGCCTGCAGCGTGCGGGCCGAGCAGTGCACCAGATAGCCGACGCCCTGCACGTCGAGGACGATGAAGTCCTCGCCGTAGCTGTCGATCACGCCCTTGAGCTTGCCGATCATGCCGCTTGTTACCACGAGTCGGCGGCCGTCTTGAGGCCGGGAGGGATCGAATTCCCAGGCAAAGCGTTGGATTTGCGGGGATTGATTTTCTCGCATTTCAAGAAGGCATTGCCGTGGTCACCCAACCAAAAGACCTGCGGACCGGGCGCTCGGTCTGGGAGCAGCAACGCGCACCGCCGGTGCCCCACAGGCTACTCAAGCGCAATCTTGAGACCGATGTGCTGGTGATCGGCGCCGGCATCACAGGTGCGATGGTGGCCGATGCGCTGCGCGACAGCGGATTGCAGGTCGTCGTTGTGGACCGCCGCGGGCCGGCGAAAGGCTCTTCCACCGCCAGCACTGCGCTGGTGCAGTACGAGATCGACATGCCGCTGACCAAGCTGGCGCGCAAGATCGGGCAGCGCAAGGCGGAGCGCGCGTGGCGGCGGTCGCGGCTTGCGGTCGATGCGATCGCGGGGCGGCTGCGCGAGCTTGACGTGGCCGATATCGCGGAGCGCAACTCGCTCTATCTCGCCGGCGACGTGCTCGACCGTGACGGACTGATGAGGGAGCACAAGGCGCGGCGCGCGGCCGGGCTGGCGAGCCGTTTCCTCGAAGCCAAGGAATTGCGAACGCGATTTCGCATTCGGCGATCCGCGGCGATCCTGAGCTACGGCAATATGGCCATCGACCCGCGAAAGGCGACGATCGCCCTGCTCAATGCCGCTGCTTCGGAGAATGCTCTGATATTCTGCCCGGTCGATATCGTTGATATCGACGCAAAGCCGCGCGGCATCACCGCCACAGCGGCCAATGGGCGGCGCATCCATTGCCGGCATCTTGTGTTTGCAACCGGATACGAACTACCAAAATGCGTGCCGGCGAAGGGTCACCAGATCGTCTCGACCTGGGCCATTGCGACGTTGCCGCAGAAGCGCCGGCTGTGGCCGGAGCAATGCATGATATGGGAGTCGTCCGACCCGTATCTCTATCTTCGCACCACCCAGGACGGCCGCATCATTTGCGGCGGCGAGGACGAGGAGTTCTCCGACGAGGCGGCGCGCGACGCGCTGCTGCCGCGCAAGACGGCGGCGCTCAAGCGCAAACTGGGGAAACTGCTCCGCGGCGCCGACACCACCGTGGATTTCGCCTGGACTGGCTCGTTCGGCACCAGCAACACCGGCCTGCCCACTATCGGGCAAATCCCGCGCATGCCGAATTGCTGGGCCGCGCTCGGCTACGGCGGCAATGGCACGACCTATTCGCGAATTGCCGCCGACGTCATCTCCAGCGCGGTGGGCGGACGCACCGACGCCGACGCCGACCTTTACCATTTCTAGCCGCCGGCAACCCGGCGCATCATCGCGGCCGCTCCGCGGTGATGCGCGTGGCAGATCGCAATCGCCAAAGCGTCGGCCGCGTCCTCGGATTTCGGATCGGCTTTCGGCAGCAGCACTCCGACCATCATGCGGATCTGCGCCTTGTCGCTGTGTCCGGCGCCGACGATGGTCTTCTTTACAAGGTTCGGGGCGTATTCTGCGACTTCGATGCTCGCGCGCGCCGGCACCAGCATGGCGATGCCGCGCGCCTGACCAAGCTTCAGCGTCGCCGTCGCGTCCTTGTTGACGAAGGTCGCTTCGACCGCCGCCTCACCGGGATGAAATTGCTCGATCACGCGAACCAGACCATCGTGGATCGCCAGCAGGCGAATGGCGAGCGCGGCTTTGTCTTCACTCGCGACCGAGCCGCAGCCGACAAACGACAGCCGGTTGCCGTCAACGTCGATGACGCCCCAGCCGGTGCGGCGGAGCCCTGGATCGATGCCCAGGATACGAATCGGTGAGCCCATGCCGAGCCGTTCATAGCGCCGCCCGGCCCGACCGCATAGGAGCCCGGCAGGTTCGCCAATCGCCCCGCCCGCTATCCACTGCTAGACAAGCGTGCCGGACAAACCCTGTGATCGACCTTCCCGACAGCGCCACCTTCGCTTCAGCTCTTTCCGAGCGGCGCCTCTTCATGGGGATGGCTGTCGCCGCGCTGGCCGGGCTGGTGCGCGGCTTTTCGGGATTTGGCGGCGCAATGATCTACATGCCGCTGGTCGCTGCGGTGTACGACCCGCGCATCGCGGCGGTCACCATCCTACTGGTCGATTTCGTTTGCAGTTCGCCGTTCGCGATTCCCGAGATGCGGCGCTGCAACTGGCAGGAGGTCGTGCCGATCTCGATCGCCATGGCCGTCGGCGTGCCGTTCGGGACTCGGGCGCTGATCGCGCTCGATCCGATCGTGCTGCGCTGGTGCATCTCCGTTATCGTCCTCGGCCTGCTGCCGCCGCTGGTGCTCGGATGGCGATATCACGCGCAGCCAAGCTTGCCCGTCACGATCGGCGTGGGGCTTTTCTCAGGCGTGAGCGCGGGCGCGGTGCAGATCGCCGGGCCGCCGGTGATCCTGTACTGGCTCAGCCGGGTCGGCAGTTCCGTCACCGTGCGCGCCAACATCATGGTGTTCTTCCTGATCTGCGGCATCGTGCTTGTCGCCTTTTATGCGTACGAAGGTTTGTTTACGGCG
>Ga0190274_10001681_pt1 | contig 12968 bp, 9 predicted proteins | sample Popmic531T_FD_133002 | JGI IMG/M metagenome (GOLD analysis project Ga0190274, IMG submission 133002) | Populus adjacent soil microbial communities from riparian zone of Yellowstone River, Montana, USA - 531 T | ecosystem: Environmental > Terrestrial > Soil > Riparian zone | place: USA: Montana...
AATTCCGGGTCTACACTCGCAGGATCTTTTACAAAATCCTGGTATAAATTTTCAACAAATGCCGGATGCTGACTGGTGATATATTGGAAATCTTTCATCGAGGTCTCGTTTCTCTGCTCCCAATTTTAAATAGGCCAAAGAGAGCTGGGCTGCAAATATCTGCCAAAAAACCGAATATGCTGTCATTTTGAAGGTTTTAGGGTATTATAGGCCAGCTGCAAATCCCTGAGCATCACCTGTTGCACAGTTCACGCAGAGCGAAGCGAAGGGCACTCTTATACGTTCAGTAATTCTATTTATCTTTTTTATAATTTGATAGACCATCTTTTGGTGATTAAGCCTCTCAACCCTACCTTTGCTGTCCTCAAAAAAAAGAGTTAATGGCAAATCATAAAGCAACAAAGAAAGATGCACGCCAGGCAGAAAAACGCCGCGTAAGAAATAAATACTATGGCAAAACAACACGTAATGCCATTCGTGATCTTCGTGAAATAAAAGACAAAAAAGAAGCAACTGATAAAATGCCAACTACTGTTGCCATGATCGATAAGTTAGCTAAGAAAGGCATCATTCATAAAAATACAGCCGCTCATTTAAAAAGCAAGCTGGCTAAAAGAGTAAATAAACTAGCTAAATAATTCTTTTAATATATTTTTAAAAGGCATTCCATATCAGGATGCCTTTTTTATTTGTACCAGGTTACGTTCATTTGAGTTTATAGGAGAATCAATGTTCTCTTGCTTTTTACTATAATTGTTTCCCCAATCTTCCATCACTTTAAATAAAGGAATAAGTTCTTTACCAATATCAGTTAAGTAGTATTCAACTTTAGGCGGCACTGCAGGATAAACCTTCTTATATATAATGCCATATTTTTCCAGCTCTTTCAATTGCTGGTTAAGCACACGAGCACTGGCTTTTGCTTCCGCAAGATATTTTTGTAGCTCGATAGGCCTCTTTATTCCATTATTCAAACAAAGAATAATGTCTCTTTTCCACTTGCCCTCGATCACATAAAAAGTAACATCGACACCGCTTCTTTTCTTACCAGGAATTTTTTTCTCATACATAGGCAATCCTTAAGGGACAATTTTATCCTATACCTGATAAAATTATCGATTAAAAAAAATTGCAATCGGTTGCATAGCTTTAGAGACAACTAAATACCTATCTAAATATATCATTTTATTCATCTTAAAATACAACCGGTTGCAATTCTTTGACGCCATAAAAGGTCAACAGCCGGCGGTAATTAAAAAACAAATTAAAAAGGAGGTAAATACCAAAGTAAACACTCGAAGCTAACAACCCAAACATTTTAACCCCAAAAACAACGATTATGAGACTTGTCATTACTAAAATTTGTACGCCACTTTTCACCTTTCTATTTGTTTGTTTAGTCACTCAACTAAAAGCACAGACCCCACCACTTGTTTATAATGTAGAAAATACAGGAGCCGCTTTTGCAACACCTCCATTACCAGGTATTGGCCAGCTGCCTGTTGTTGATCCATTGACAGATCCCTTCATGTGGTCTGATGGCAGTGGACGTTCTTTAAATTTCAATGATTGGAAACGGAGACGTAATGAAATAAAAAAAGAGATTGAACATTATGAAATAGGTCTTAAACCCGATAGACCACAAGACATTACTGCTACTTACACGCCTACATCAGCAACTGCTGGCACCCTTCGGGTGGTTGTTACAGTAAACGGGCAATCACTTATGCTAACTTCGGCTGTTGCGTTACCTGCAGTGCCAGGACCGTGGCCTGTTATTATCGGTATGAATAGTGCATCAGGTAGTGTTCCGGCTTCTGTTTTTACCAGTCGCAACATTGTGAGAATAACATTTAGCCATAATAATGTAACGACTTATGGAAACCCTCAAAATACAAATCCGTTTTACAGACTTTATCCTGATCAGAATATTACCAATGCAGGACAGTACAGTGCCTGGGCATGGGGAGTGAGTCGTTTGATTGACGGATTAGAATTAGTTCAAGCTTCTTTGCCAATAGATCTAAGTCATATTGGAGTAACCGGATGTTCCTATGCTGGAAAAATGGCGTTGTTCGCAGGTGCATTTGACGAACGTATTGCACTCACTATTGCACAGGAATCGGGTGGAGGTGGTGCTCCTGCCTGGAGAGTATCAGAATTTGGCGGTGATGTTGAAAAACTTGGAGCAACGGATCATAACTGGTTTAAGGAAGACATGTTTCAATATGCCGGATTGAATGTTCCAAAATTACCTTACGACCATCATGAATTGATAGCGATGATAGCACCGAGAGCAGTACTTGTCACTGGTAATACAGATTTCTTTTGGCTATCAAACCCTTCCTGTTATGTGTCGTCAAGAGCAGCCCATGAAGTTTGGAAACAATTTGGGATAGCTGATAGGTTTGGTTTTTATATTGATGGAGGACATGGCCACTGCGCAGTACCTGCAACCCAGCTTCCGGCGATGGAAGCATTCGTTGAGAAATTTCTTAAGGGTAATACCAATGCAAATACAAATGTCATGGTGCATCCATATCCTGATGTAGATTATCAACGTTGGTACCAATGGTGGGGCACAGGAAACCCTGTTTTCCCTGATGAAGCAAGTACAGTTAAAATATGGTTGGAAACAGAATGTGGTACCGTAGGTTCTAATTGGGATATACTTCAAGATCCATTAGCTTCTAAAGGAGCTTATGTAAGAATAAAGTCCGGTATTGCTAACAGCACTGGAGCTGCACCGGCGAATACTCCAGCAAACCAGGTAGTGATTCCATTTAACATAGATGTTGCAGGCACTTATAATTTTCTAGGAAGAGCCATTGGCCCCAGCCCAACGGAAGATAGCTATTGGGTAAAGGTCGATAATGGAGCTTTCGTAAGTGCTAATGGACTTACATCAACTTCATGGCAATGGGGACGATTAGCAATTGCTGATCTCGCAGCCGGACCTCATACTTTCACGATCACTTATAGGGAGGTTGGAGCAAAACTTGATAAAATACTTCTTACTACATCAAATGCTTCGGTAATCACACCCGAACTTCTTGGACCAAATTGCGGTGTCGCTCCACAAATAGCTGCGGCCAGTTTTCCATTAGATGCTGGAATATGTAACCAGCTGGGTACCGTAATTGCTACCGATGCAGATGATATTCTTTATCCTGGTTCAACCGTTTTTCAAAAATGGAAAATCGTGAGTGGTACAGGAGCAGGAATATTTGCTCTTGATGCTGTTTCAGGAAAACTCTCGATTGCTAATCCTTCCGCAATTGATTTTTCTAAAAACAGCTATACCATTAATGTAACTGTAAGCGATGGTTATTTTACAAGTATTGAGAAGGAAATAACCATTCCAATTACAAAGAAGATCAAAGTTTGCCATAAGGGTAAGAATGTGATCTCTATAGGTAAAATGGATGTGCCGGATCACCTCGCCCATGGAGATTGCATTGGCTCTTGTGAATCAGAAGCAGTTGCAGGCAGATCAATTCCAATCGGTGAAGCTTCGGAGACGGGTTCTGTATTAGTTTACCCTAATCCTGCAAGAGGCATAGTGAATGTCGCTTTAGGTTTGAATTATCAGCGCATAACAAGCATAAGAATGTATGACATCTCCGGAAAAATGGTAAAACAAATTTCTGTGAATGGAAAATCAAATGTGCCAATCACAACTGATAAACTTCTTCCGGGTATTTATTTATTGAAAATGCAGGGCGATAAAGTGATCACTGAGAAAATTTTGATTCAATAGTAGCAAGCAGAAAATCTTCAGTAGAGTGGGCATCAAATATGTGCCCACTTGCTGGAGAAAAAATTAAACACTGAAACTATTTTTTATAGATAAACTCTGTTAGAAAGGATATAAGTCGAGTTTTCATGAAGGGATCTTAACAGAAGATCCCTTTTTTTATTTCTTATATTGCAAAAAAATATTTGATGATCCAATCCATTGGTATGAAAAAGATCTTTATCGTATTTCTTTCTACACTGCTTTTAAATTTTCTCTTTGCCCAAAACATTCCAACTGTATTTGAAAAAAGTAATGGCACAAAAACACCAACCTATCATGAAACAATCGAATGGTGGCAAAAGCTCGATGCCCAATCTGGTAAAGTGAAAATGCTTACGATGGGAATGAGCGATGCAGGGTATCCTTTGCATTTGGTTGTAGTAGCAAATAACGGCGATCACAATTTTGATAATATCAGGAAAAATAATAAAAGAGTTATCCTCGTTAACAATGGAATTCATCCCGGCGAACCAGATGGAATAGATGCAAGCATGTTACTTGCAAAGGATATTGTAATTAATAAAGTGAAGTTGCCAGACAATGTTGTTCTCGCCATCATTCCAGTTTATAATATTGGGGGCTGTTTAAATCGCAGTGCTGATTATCGGGTTGATCAGGATGGACCGGAAGAATTTGGATTTCGTGGCAATAGCCAGAATCTTGATCTCAACAGGGACTTTATTAAATCTGATTCAAAAGAAGCAAAAGCATTTGCAGAAATATTTCATTTAACTGATCCGGTTGTTTTCTTAGATAATCATGTAAGTGATGGAGCCGATTATCAGCATGTGATGACACTTATCTGTACCCAACACAGTAAATTAGGCGGAGTACTAGGCGAATATTTGAACAAAACTTTTGAACCAGGTTTGTATACAAGCATGAAAGAGAAAGGATATGATCTTATCCCTTACGTAAATGCATTTGGAGATACACCGGATAATGGCTGGCCTGAATTTTTTGAAGGGCCCCGTTATAGTAGCGGCTATGCAGCTCTTTGGCATACGTTCTCATTTATATCCGAAACGCATATGCTGAAACCCTATGATCAAAGAGTAAGGTCAACTTATGAATTAATGAAAAGCTTTATTGATTTTACTTCAAAAAATAGTTCGACAATTAAACAATTAAGAGATCAAACAAAACAAGCAGTAAAAACACAAGCGGAGTTTCCTATCGCATGGACATTGGATCGTTCAAGATCTTCAAAAAGGATTTATAAAGGTTATACTGCCGGTCGCAAACCAAGTGATGTTTCGGGTCAGCCAAGATTATTTTATGACAGAACCAAACCATACGAAAAGGAAATTCCTTTTTATAATTTTTATAACCCCTCAACTTTAATTAAAAGACCAAAAGCATATATTATCCCGCAAGGTTGGTGGACAGTAATTGATCTGCTTAAGGCGAATAAAGTACAGATGACGCAGTTAAAGAAAGATTCAACAATTGAAGTGGAAGTTTACCGGATCGATGATTATAAAACAGCTGCACGACAAAATGAAATGCATCACATAAACAGCGATGTAAAAACAAGTATAACTATTAAACAAATAAAATTTAAAAAAGGAGATTACTATATTCCCATGGATCAACCTGCCAATCGCTTTTTAATTGAAACCTTGGAACCAACAGCAGCCGACTCCTATTTCGCATGGAATTTCTTTGATGGCATACTTGGTCAAAAAGAAGGTTACTCCGGTTATGCATTTGAAGATATTGCTGCTGATTATCTAAAATCAAACCCTGATCTTAATAATAGGCTGGAGCAAAGAAGAGCTACAGATACAGCATTTGCAAAAAATGGTAGATCTCAACTCAACTTTGTTTATGAAAACTCTTCCTGGGTTGAGCCTGATTATTTAAGATACCCTGTTTATCGGGTGAAATAGTTGTTGCAAGGTTTAAGAGCAGCGCTAAATTTATCCTTTGATTAAAGCTTTTAAAAATAATTGTATTGACTCTGATCTTCCAATTGGTTCTAAAAAAAGATTAAACACATTCACACCTACAGCAAGCCAGGTCGCAGGATGTTTTAGCTTTTCATATTTCCATGCAAAAAAAAGTAGCATAGCAATTATCAACCCTTCTGTAAAATAAAGTGAAGGCATGATCTGCACATTTGGCCAATTCTTCGCCTGCATTCCCACATGTACAATTTGGATGCCTCTTCCAAGAGCTGGCATCATAATAATAAATACGGTTGATATTAGCCACCATGAATGATTCTCTAATTCCTTACGATGAATGATGCTTTTGATAACCGCAAATCCAAAGGCCAACATCATTGGAATTTCCACTGCGGCAACACCCATGAAAAACCATGGTTCAAAAGGCCCGAATTGCTCCCGCATTGTCGCTGATCTTTCTGCAGAAACGATATCACGATGCATCATGCTCAATGCTGTTAAGCAAACTGCGCCAGCTAAAAACATACCGATGATGCCATTGGTACGATGTCTTGCCAGTTGTCCGTGCGTAGCATAATAAGGTTGAATGATCAGATAGAAATACCAGATCGTTCCCGTTATATAATGCACATGCACAGCCCACGCATTCTCAGAAAAATCGCCCCAGTAATCACGAAAAATTCCAGCCTGCATGATCAGCATGGGAATGATCATCCATAAATGAAGGTTTTTATATTTTGACATAAAGAATTATGAAGAATTTCATGACAATTTATTTTGTTTTTCTTAAAGGTAATTTTTTCCAATAAGTCAACTGCCGCCATATCCATTCCATCGGTCCATAATTAAAATATCTGAACCAAAGATTACTATAAATAATTTGTAAGACATAAACAGCTAAGCCGATCGGAATATAAATTACCGGTCCTATGTTTCCACCAAATCCAAAACCGACACCATAATAAAGAGTAATTCCAATAATTGTTTGCATTAAATAATTCGTCAACGCCATTCTGCCAACAGGAGCCAGCACTTTTAACTTACTGTTTCCTTTTCTTTTTATCCAATGCAAACAAATAACTGAAGTATAGGCAAGACAAAGTGGAACAACACTAAAAGCATAAAAAAATGTGTTTCCAAGTCCTAATGGATTGGGTATTGATTTTTGAAAAATACTAAAATAAGTACAAGTAATAGCGGAAGGAATACCAATTATAAAACCCCAACGTCTCAGTCTTTTAAATAATGAAATGTAATTTTCAAGATTGGCATAGATCATCTTTCTGCCTGCGTAAAAGCCAAGCAGGAACATACCGAGTACCTTCGGTATTCGATTCGATTCTATAAGGTCCGAATACCTCCAGAAAAAACCTGATCGCTGCCAGTTCCGCCATTCCTGCCATCCACTCCCCTCCTTAAAAAGATATTGGGCATAACTATCATCTGTCGGCACTCCATTGCTCGTATCAATTCTTTTAGCGATCGCTTCAATAAAATCACCTGTTTTAACATGAAGTAAAACTTTAACGATATCAATTAGTATTGGTGATAAGATCAATGCTGCCGCCCAGATCAACAAAGCTTTGTCAGAACATTTTCTGAACAATGGCAAAAGCATACCAATAAGTGCATACAACATCAGGATATCGCCTTCCCATAATAAAAATAAATGCCCGGCACCTATTAGCAGGAGGATGAATAAACGTCGATAGAATATCTTTAAAGGGTTAATACCTCTTTGTTCGTTACGGATCAAAATAATGGAGAATCCAATTCCAAATAACAGGGAGAAAAGACTGTAAAATTTTCCTTTTATAAAAGTGAACTCGCTTAAAGCAACTATTCCGTCTGCAGGCCATGTTGGTAGAGCCTCCCGCATGGACTGTGTTAAAAAACCCCAGCCGGTAAATCCAAAAATATTATCCAATAAAACGCCCAGTAACGCAAAACCGCGAAGTACATCAAGAATATCAGATCTCTCGGTTTGTAGAACCGGTAATGCAGTTTGTGTAGACGAATGCATGATCAATTCTCTATTTTAATAAAAATAAAACCATGACTGCACTCACCAGGTCAAAGTTCCGATGGTTTTGTTTCAGTATTAAATATAATAGTTATTCTATAATATCAAGTTGCAACTCCTTGGATTTAAGCGGCTGTTCGTCGCCTGAATGAATATCTGTAGTCTTATCAATTGACTTGAATATCTTATTTCCTATTATAACAGCAACTATTAAAACAGCTATACTCAGATAACCTACCCAATTATAATTTGATAATTGATGCGTTGTTTTATTTGTTTTTACGATCACCCCTGCTATTAACGATGCCATGCCCTGGCCCAATTGCTGCATGCTGCCATTTACACTCATAAAGCTTCCCCGCTGATTTTGTGATACTACGTTACTAATCATTGACTGCGCCATAACGATACGGCTTGTAACAACCATGAATAATACAGCAAAAAAAAGAACCGCAACAAGAACATTCATTGCTGGCATATCTGTAAGAATAAGCACCAGGAATAATGAAATAAAAACAGACCAGAGAAAAATGGGCAGCTTCCCTTTTTTATCTGAGAATCTTCCCAAATAAATGGCGGCTGCAAAAGAAGATAAACCGCCACATAATAATATCAATGCGATCTGGAGTATAGTAAATCCATTATTGAATTGAAGATAAGATGGAATAAATGGGATCACTAAGAAATGGCCAAACATGAACAAACATGAAAATATAAGGGCAGACCGTTGTATACGGATCTTCATAGGGCTTGTAAGACTTCCAAAAAGAGTAGGTGAACCAAAAGTTGCGATATGTCCTTTCATAGCCGGCAGGTATTTTATCATAAGTGGCAATAATAAAAGCCCTAAAAAGCCATTTGCAAGAAAAGGCAAATGCCAGTTTGAATTAAAAACATTGGTCAATAAAAGAGAAAGTGGCATACCAACAACGGATGCAATTGCAAAAGCACTCATAACAATGCCCATCGCCCTTCCCCTTCTTTCATAAGAAAAAATATCAGCAACGATTGAATACAACTGTGCCCCCAATAATCCACCAAAAGTGCCGGAGACAATTCTTGCGGTCAGCAAAGTCACGTAATTAGGAGCAATGCCGCAGGCAAATGAGCCAATTAAAAACCCGGTAAATGCTATTAATAAAGATACTTTTCTATCATGCCGGTCAATAAGTAAAGCAGCTATTATACCGGAAAAAAAAGCACTGATCGAATACGATGCAACCAGGGTACTGAATTGAAATGCTGAAATATGAAGATCGGGGATCAGGTAAATACTCAAAGGAACCATATTGACAAAGTCAAGGACCTGGGTAAAATTTATAGCCGCCAGTAAAAGAATTATGGCTCTCTCCTTTTTGTTCATAATAAGTATGGGCAACAAATATCGTTAATGCAGCGTTAAGTGCAAATTGTTGTCTTTTAAGTAGAAATCCGCAACTTGTTAACAACCGTAAATTGAAAAAATGAAGTTTCTGTTACCGATAATTGTTTTCTCTGTTTCCTTGCTTACCATTTCGTTTTCTACTGCCAGCCTAAAGAACAAAATGTCAAAAGAACAAGACGGCTTTGCCTTAATTGAGTTATTTACGTCCGAAGGTTGCTCCAGTTGCCCGGCTGCAGATGAAGCTTTAGAAGAAATGCAAAAAAAGTATAGCGATAAAAATGTATTGGTGCTCGGCTATCATGTTGACTATTGGAATAAGCTTGGGTGGAAAGATATTTTTAGTGATGCTTCTTTTACTCAAAGACAGGAGTACTATTCAAACATTTTTCGATTGAATAACAATTATACTCCACAAGCAGTTGTAAATGGAAAAAAAGAATTTCTCGGTTCAAATAAAACCAAGCTGACCAGTAGTATTGAAGAACAGTTGAATGAAAGATCTGCTGTATCAATAAAATTAAATGCCATTCAAAACACAGAAGGAAAGATCGATGTGCATTATTCAGCAGAAGGTACCGATGCAAAAAAAGAACAAGCGATACTTGTACTTATACAAAAGATGGGCACCAGTGAAATAAAAAAAGGAGAGAACAAGGGAAGAATTTTACATCATATTAACATCGTTAGAAATATTTTTTATTTACCTCTTAAAGAAAAAACTACAAACTTCACACTTCCCGCCGGTTTACACAAAGAAGATGTTTTTGTTGCCGGTTTTATCCAGGATAAAAGATCCGGAAAGATAAAAGCAATACAATCTGCCGCTATTGAATAAGTAAGGTCTACTTCACTCACCCATCTCTTTTCATCGGTCACCAATAAAAACATTGTGTTCACCCAATGTGGTTTAGAATAAGCCTCCCCTCATTTTATTTTCGATCATCCGATTGCCGTTCTTTTCGTAACTTCTTTCCACCATCTTCTAAATCTAAAACCGGCACGAGGGTTTTGTTATGAGAAAATATTTATTTGCTACCTGCCTTTCTGTTTGTTTCACTTTCTATTTAAATGCCCAGGATTTGAATGACCAAATTGTGAGGCGAATTATTGACAGCACAAAAAATGAACTTAAGAATGCAAAAGGAAATAAACGGATTGATTGCCTCAATCTGCTTGCAGAATCCTATTATTGGATCTGGGATGAAAATGACAAACATCTTGATACCGCCTGTATGTACTCTGAAGAGGCATATAGGCTGGCAAAAAATTCTGGCTACAAACAAGGATTAGGATATGCACTTTTATGGAAATCGCATTGCTATGGCGGAAGAGTAGATAGGAATATAAATAACAATAATTCAGAAGTGAACTATATAGAAACTTATAACTACGCAAACAAAGCCATAGAGATTGGAGAAGAGATCAAAGATTACAAATTAGTGGGCCGTGTTTATAATACTTTGAAATGGCTGGAGCGTTGGAAAAGCGATTGGACAGGCGATAAGGCAAAGTATAAAAACAATTTAGAAAAAGCGATCTACTATTATGAAAAGCCAGTTACTAAAAAGTTAACCGGCCATTTGGGTATTTCTGAATGTGATCAATGCCAGGGCAACGAAGGTGAATTGGGATCTCTTTATCTTCAATTAGGTGATTTCCAGGCTGGCGGTTCCGTTGTACGTCAATCAATGTTCGAGAAAGCAATATTCTATTACAAGAAATCATCGTCAACATCCGGGCTTGCTTCTGCCTACACAAGCATAGCACTTACACTAACCCAATCTGGTAATATCGAATCTTCAATTGCTTATCTTAATAAAGCATTGGACCTTTATGAAAAAGACCGGGATGAGTACGGTGTGGCAAGAACTTATACAAATATTTGTTCGGCATTATTCAGACAGGGAGATTTTGAAAAGGGAATAGAATACAGCAAGAAAAGCATTGCATTAGCAGAAAAAATTGCCCGGAATAAACCAAATGAAAAAAATTTTTATCTCTACAATGCCTATTACTGGATGGGCCGTTTTTACGAAATTGCCGACGATATGGAAACAGCATTTGCCTATTTAAGAAAAGCCCAGTTTTATGCACCAAATAACCAACAATTGTGGAATAGTTTAACTGCAATCGCAGAATTACATCGGTCTATTAGCAATTATGATTCTTCAATGCATTATCTATCATTTACCTTAAACAATGAAATAGGTATTGGTAAACGAATTTTAAGTGCTTTATATATCTCACTTAAACAGTATGACAAGGCCCTTGAGCTTATAAAAAAACATATAGCCACTGCAGGGGAAGGCAATGATATTTTCAATCTTAGCAGAACCTATATAAATGCCGGAAAAGCATATTATGGAAAAAATGACTTCACAAATGCGCTTGCTAATGCAAGAGAAGGAATGGCATTAGTGAAAAAAATCGGCCATAATTATATACTTATTGATAATTATCAATTGCTTTCAGATATTTATTTTAAAATGGAAAATTCTGACAGCGCATACTATTATCTCAAACAATATACGATTTTGAAAGATTCATTACTGAAGAAGCAACTCTATATAAAGCTAAATGATTACAAAAAAGAAGCTCAAGAAGCAAAACGAATTGGTCAGATCAACTTGCTTCAAAAAGATTTTCTGATCAAAGAACAGGAACTGAAGCAGCAAGTTCTACTGAAAGAACAAAGCGAAGCTCAATTATCACTAACAGGAAAAGACAATGAACTCAAAGACCAGAAGCTAAAGGAGCAAACACTGCTCAAAGAACAAAACCAATCACAGCTAACACTTCTGGATAAAGAGAATAAACTAAAAGACCAGCGACTGAAACAACAAGCCACCATTCGCAATGCCCTCGTTGGAGGGCTTTTGCTGTTTATACTATTGGGTGTTTTTATTTTCAGGATCCTTTCATTAAAAAGAAAAAATGAAAAGCTGGCCGTCAAAAAAGATCAGGCCGAACTTCAGCAAAAAGTAGCCGAGCTTGAAATGCAGGCACTCCGTGCTCAGATGAACCCGCACTTCATATTCAATTGCCTTAGCTCTATCAATCGTTTTATTTTTAAAAATGACAATAAACTTGCCTCTGACTATCTCACCCGTTTCTCCCGGCTTATTCGCATGGTATTGATGCATTCTTCAAAAAAATTAATACCACTCGAAGATGAGTTAGAAATGCTCCGGCTTTATCTTGATCTTGAACGTTTACGATTTAAAGATTCATTTGATTACAGCATCACAACAACTAATATTGTTGACGCTGGATCCATCTTTATTCCGCCACTCCTGCTTCAGCCTTTTTGCGAAAATGCAGTATGGCATGGGTTGATGCATAAAGAAAGCAAAGGACATTTGAATATTATAATTAGTGAAGTCATTAACGATAATGAAAAAGTTTTGCATTGTGTAATTGAAGATGATGGTGTCGGTAGGGAAAAAGCTGCGGAGTTTAAAAGTAAGTCAGCTGAAAATGAAAAATCATTGGGATTAAAGATCACTACAGAAAGATTGGCCCTGCTGAACCAGGAAAATAATTTCAGTACCTTTTATAAAATTGAGGATATAGTGAATGAAAATAATAAAGTGGCAGGAACAAGAGTGCAATTAAAGATCAGGCATAAAGAAAGTGTTGAAGAATATGCTTAAAGCAATAATCATAGACGACGAACCTTACTGCTGCGAGATATTAGCAGCCATGCTGGAATCAGACTGTCCTGAAGTGGAGATCAAAGCCATTTGCAATAACGCTAAGGATGCTTTAACAGCGATACGCCAGCAATCACCCGACCTTGTTTTCCTCGATGTAGAAATGCCAAAAATGAATGGCTTTGAAATGTTAGAGCAA
>Ga0190274_10001682_pt1 | contig 12963 bp, 12 predicted proteins | sample Popmic531T_FD_133002 | JGI IMG/M metagenome (GOLD analysis project Ga0190274, IMG submission 133002) | Populus adjacent soil microbial communities from riparian zone of Yellowstone River, Montana, USA - 531 T | ecosystem: Environmental > Terrestrial > Soil > Riparian zone | place: USA: Montana...
AAAAGAGAAAGGCTCGAATGATGAAACCACCCCGCTTCAATCACTAATTAACTTTGGCTTTCAAAGAACTGTAAACAATGTCGTGGCATCTCGAGGTGTAAACGATGTCATGGCACTTATCAATTACTTATCAGGTAAACTTGATGTGAATGAGGCAGGTTTTAGTCAGTAAAAACCAGAGAAATTAGCCGCGGATGGACACGGATAAACGCCGATCAGAAGGCTCTTTTGGTTCTATTTCCGATCCGTGTTCATTCGCGTGAATCCGCGGCCAATACAACCGCACGTCTCCTCAGTCTGAGGCAGAAACCTCGCTGGACTGTCGAGACCTTTTCAAGTCGAACCCTGATCCTTACGCGGCGAGCGATAAACGATGAATCTCAGGTTTCACTGGATGCTCCCCAAGGGCGGAGAGGTGGCCGTCGGTAGGCCCGGCACACCTCAGGAAGCTGCGCGTTATCGGCTTGAGTCAACCGCCGCCGATTCGCCTGCCCCCCTACCCGATATGGAGGGCTGGGTGCATTTTGCCCAACACGCAGAAGCGGCGGGAATCGATTCGGTACTGATATCGTTCAGCCGCTACGAGCCCGACCCGTTCGTTGTGAGCTGCGCCCTGGGCCAGGCCACCAGCAAACTTAAGTTTATTGCGGCGTACAGATCGGGCTTGATGCAGCCGACTACTTTCGTTCAACAAATGAACACACTGTCCGCACTGATCCAGGGACGTGTCTCTCTAAACGTGGTCGCGGGCAGTTCAAAAGCAGAGCAGCACGGCTATGGAGATTTTCTCGAACATAATGAGAGGTATGACCGGGCACAGGAGTTCCTGGCCGTGTGTAATTCCTTCTGGCGCGCCGACGGCGACGTGAATTTTGACGGCAAGTACTATCGCGTCGATCAGGGAAAGCTGAGCACACCCTTTCTGGCGCCTGACCGGACGGCTCCCGAGGTCTACGTGTCCGGGCATTCTCAAAACGCCGAAGAACTGGCTCGCTCGCAGGGCTCGTGCTTATTGCGAGTGGCTGACACTCCGGAAAAGTTATCGCCGTCAGTTGCACGTCTGCGGGAGGAGGGACTGGAAGTCTGCCTGAGGATGTGTGTTTTGAGCAGGCCCACTCGGGATGAGGCCGTCGCCGTGGCCGAGTCGTTATTACCGGAGCGCGATATTCCGCGAGAGGAAAGAAGCATAGCTGCCAAAGATGATTCCCAAATGTATCGGGAAGCGTCAAGCGTCGATGGGCAGGGAAAGAATTGGTTGACACCGTCGCTGTGGACCGGACTGGTGCCTTACTACGGTCCGGTGTGGACCACATTGCTGGGAACGCCGGCTGAAATCGCCGAGGCGCTGCTTGAGTACAAAAGAATTGGTGTCACTCAGTTCATCATGTCCGGATGGCCGGAGCTTGATCAGGTGGCGGCTTTTGGTCGAGATGTTGTGCCATTGGTCCGACAGGCGGAGGCTCGGCAAGGGCGAGGTTAAGTGGCAGGAACCTCTCTGTCGTGTAAGGTCAGGGTATTTAGATTTTCCATATGTCATTTTCCATTTCTCATTGGTCATTTGATGGATCTACTTCGTGTTAGTTCGTGGATCGCTTTTGGCCTCAAGATGAAGAACGATCCACGCAATCACACGAAACGAACACAAACAAGAAGCCACAAAACATTGTATGGCAAATGAGAAATGGAAAATGACATATGGGAAATAGCCTTCTGTGAATCGGACGATTAGATAGAACTCAACATGAAGCTGAGATTCCATTGGATGTTTCCGAAAGGCGGCGAAGTCGGGATGAAGACTGCGCAGGAAACATCGCGGGTGCTAACCACCAAAAGCCTGTCGCCAGCCGCTTTGCCGGACATGGAAGGCTGGGTCAAGTTTGCCCGCTCAGCCGAGGATGCCGGAATCGAGTCGGTGTTGCTCTCATTCAGCCGTTATGAGCCCGACACGATTCTGATCGCCTGTGCGATTGGGCGGGCCACGACCACGCTCAAGTCGATCGTTGCCTATCGGATGGGCCTGATGCAGCCCACCACCTTTGTCCAACAGATCAATACCCTGTCTGGTTTGATCGACGGACGCGTTTCCTTAAACGTGGTGGCCGGCAGCTCCATGGTCGAGCAACGCGGCTACGGCGACTTTCTGGAACATGACGAACGATATGCAAGGGCCGATGAGTTCCTGAGAGTCTGTAACTCCTTCTGGGCGAACAACGGTGAAGTCAACTTCGAGGGGAAGTATTGTCACATTGCAGGAGGAAAAATCTCGACGCCTTTCGTGGCGCCGGATAGGACCTCACCCGAAATCTATGTTTCCGGGCACTCAGAGCAAGCGATGGCTTTGGCTATCAGTCGCGGATCTTGTTACTTGCGTCTGATAGACACACCCGAAAAGCTGGAGCCTGTAGTCGCGCGTTTTAGGCAAAGCGGCGTGGCAGTTTGTCTCAGGCTATGCGTCATCTGTCGTTCGACGCGTGAGCTGGCGATCGAAGCCGCGGAGGCTCTCTTACCCGACGAAGCAATTGGCAAACAGGAGCGCACCATTCTCGCCGGCAGTGATTCGCAAACGTTAAAGCATGCCCTGGCCGTCGCAGACAACGTTGGCTGGCTGAATCGGAGTCTGTGGGCTGGACTGGTGCCCTATTACGGTTCTTCTGCCATCACGCTCCTGGGCTCTCCGGAAGAGCTTGCCGAAATGTTTCTTGAATACAAACGGATTGGCGTCACGCAATTCATTATCTCCGGTTGGCCGAAACTGGATGAGATGATCATCTTCGGGCGCGAAGTGCTCCCACTCATTCGCCAGGCAGAAGCACAGTAGAGGATTCTTTCAATGTCAGCAGGATTCAGCGGCAAGGCGAGCCCCTTAGAGCACTTCACCGATCGATTGCGCTCCGCTGAAGTAATGTTGGAACCTTATCCCCACTATCTTCTTGATAAGGTCTTTCCGGAGGATTTCTATCAGGCTTTACTGAAACACCTGCCCGAGAGCGACGTCTATGAGAATCTTTATGAAGTGACCACCCTTAAGCTCGATCACTTCCGTCATCGAGACCAGAGAGATTTACGGCTGGGGTGGACGGAATCGTTACCCGCTGAACTCAAGGATTTCTGGGACCGCTTCGATGAGTGGTTTCTCGGTCCGGATTTGGCAAACGCGGTGCTCAACTCTTTTGCCGGACAGTTGAGAGAACGTTTCGGTGCGGAAGGCTCATGGCCGGAAGTCTCGGTGGAGTCGCAGCTAATTCGCCATCGAGCCGGATATTTTCTGGAGCCCCACTCAGACTTGTACACCAAGCTCGTGGTGCTACTGATCTATTTGGCGCCTGACCGGCGCGCGGAACATCTGGGGACTTCGCTATATCGCCCAAAGGATCCGCAGTTTTCCTGTCCTGACAGCAAACACTACAGGTTCGAAGATTTTGTCAGAGTCAAGACCGCTCCCTATCGGCCCAATTCGCTACTCGCGTTCTTTCGTTCGGACGTCTCATTTCATGGGCTCGATCCACTCTCGGAGGAGGACATTGCGAACAGTGGCCGCGACGTAATTCAGTATACGCTGCACGACAAGGAAGCTCGGATGGCACAACTTCTGGCGCGGAGTGTCTCCGTCGATGAGGAAACTGCCTCATGAGTCTCGACGACCTGAAAACCGCGCAAACCGTGACGAAACGCCAAATCCTTTTCGTCTGCCGTCATCCGGTCGGAGAGAGCCTACGTTGCGCGCAGGCAGTCAAGAAACTCGAACGTGTCTCATTGCTCGGGCTTTGTGAATCTGCGCCTGATGTTCACAGCGTTGGCGTGTTCGACGAGCTGGTCCGCATTGAGAACATCCATGATGCTGGTGAGTTGCTGGAGGCGGCGCGCAAACTGATGGACAAACATGGTCGCCTGGATCGAATTGTTACGCCGCAGGAGACTTTGCTTGACGCCTCCGCACAGACCGCGGAGGCGCTGGGCGTAGAAGGGATGGAAGTGGCTGCTGTTCGCCGGGCGTTAGACAAGTCGTCGCTGAGATCTACTCTCGCGCAAGCGAAAACGATGACGGCTCGGGGCCGAGTGATAACTGACATCCCGCAGGCCAGGATTTTTTCCGAAGAGATCGGATTTCCCCTTGTGCTCAAACCTTTGACCGGCAGTGGCGGCCTGGCTACCTGGTGCATCCGCACCACCGAACAACTGGAGTTAGCGCTCAAGTTAGTGCAGCCGTCCACCGGACACCCGGTCCTTGCCGAAGACTACCTCCACGGCGAGGAACTCTGCATCGACACAATCACGGTTGGGAATGAGCCGCGATTGCATTCGCTTTGTTGCTACCGTCCGTCAATTCTGGAAGCGCTGGAAGACCCGGCGATTCAGTGGTCATGCATCATGCCCCGCGACATTAGTGGCGACCACTATCGCGAATTCATCCAACAGGGACTGGCAGCTGTTAGGGCCCTGGCCGTTGGAAATGCGATCACCCACATGGAAGGGTTTTTGCTCGCAGAAGGTGGAGTCTGTTTTACCGACGCGACGCTGAGACCTGCCGGTGCGCGAATCGGTCCGATGCTCGGATTTGCGTATGACATCGATCCCTACTTTGCCTGGGCCAGGGTGGCGGTAGATGGGTGCTTTGATGGACCGTGGGAGCGTAAGTACGCTGTCGGAACCATCTTCCTGCGTGGCCTGGGTGCGGGACCGGTGGAGCAGGTCGACGGTTTTGAGTCTGTCCGGAAACAACTAGGCGAACTGTTCGTTGAGGTTCGTCTACCACAAATTGGCGCACCAAAATCCGGCACCTACACCGGAGATGGGTACATTACCCTGCGCCACCCTGAAACTAATGTCGTTGAAGCAGCCCTGCAGTTGATCGCGAAGCAGGTGCGAATCAGTTATACACAGCCGGCGCCGGCTGGAACTGTCAACAACCTTAATGATGAGCAATGGTCACAACGACTGCTCGGCGCTAATCAACAGCTCAACCGCCCGGCCTGGGACACGAACGACTCAATAGCGCGCGTTAACGAGGCCGGATAAACAAGAACATCCGTCAGGTTATTCTTCTTTCGGGAACCACACAACGAGGAGATATCAGTGAGCACACAAGCACCAAGAGCCTTCAATCGCGAGATGTATCATGACCACCGGGAGAACGTTTTCTACGGAACCGACGACGGCGCTCAGGACGGGTCTTTCAGTGAGTTTTCAGAGATCAAAGCTCACTATGAAAGTGTGGACCCGCAAAGGCGCGAAGATATTCATCTGATCAGCGTTGTGGGCGGCATGTATGGTCTCAATCTCATTCCGCTTTGGCGACCAAAGCAGATAACAATTTTCGACATCAACCCAACCGCAATTACTTATTTTGAGATTATCCGTCGTGTTTTTACGACCAGTCGGGATCCCCAGCACTTTCTCGACCGGCTTACGGCCGGCGATTACGAAGTCGACGACGAGCGCGGAGAATTCGTCAGGGAAAACATCTGCTTGAAACAGAAGGGTTGTTTGCCTCGTGAACGCGGTTCCACCAAGCGTCCCTACGAACAGAGCTGGCAGTACGCTTTCGAAAACTTCGAATTGACCAAACAGATCTTAATCGAAGCTCCGCTGGATATTCGTACCGAGCCAATGGAGAGCACCGGCTTTCGCGAATGGATTCGCAACCAGAACAACCTTTGGATCTATGCTTCAAACATTACTGAATTCCACTACTTCGATTTGGAGTTCGCTGACCCCAGTAACGTGGTCTTGCTACAGATCATCTTTCCCTGCAAGCTGCAATTGCTCGATCTGGCGCCGCTCAAAGGAGGCCCCGTTAAAGTCAGATTAGAAATTCCCATGACGGCGGAGCGGGTATAGAAAGAAAAGTGATGAGTGATGAGTGATGAGTGATGAGTAAGAACGGAGTGCTGGGGCCCTGATTTATGAAAATGACGACTTGCGGCACACGAATTCATTCTGGTCTCAGAACTGACGACTGAGAACTCCACACTCGTTTTACTCATCACTCATCACTCATCACTCATTACTCATTACTCATCACTTTTTCACTCAGGAGCTGTTAGATGGCAAACAAGACTCGCATTGCTACGAACGCCGCGGTACCTTCGACCGGCACGCACTCGCAGGCTATTCGCACTGGTGATTTGGTTTTTCTGACGGGCCAAACTGGACGACATCCTGACACCGGCACGCTCGAGGAGGGACTCGAAGCCCAGACACGGCGGACGCTCCAGAACGTTGAAGCGATTCTAAACGCCGCCGGCTGCTCCCCTGCTGACATCGTCAAGGTTACTCTGCTGCTCGCGGACATAAAGGACTTCAAAGCCGTCGATCAAATTTACGCCAGCTGGCTTCCGGGCCGCGGTATTACCCCACTGCCCGCACGCACGGCATTCCAGGCAGCGGCGCTTCCAGCAGGAGCTTTAGTCATGCTCGAAGTTGTCGCAGCTGATCCTGGTGATTGAGTCCGGCACGCACTCTTTGTGGTTCTCTTCGAGCGATGCGCATCACTCTGGTTATTGGCGGGCTCCAAGGTGGCGGGGCCGAGCGTGTCTGCACAAATCTGGCAAACGCATGGAGTGCGCGGGGCAATCAGGTCACGCTCTTGACCGTCTCGCAAAACAGAGCGCAGCCGGCGTATACGCTTGACCGGCGCGTTCAGCGACGTGACCTCGGTTGGCCCCGTCTGGCAAACTCCGCCGAACTAAACCATACCTCGATTGCTCCCCTGCTCCGTTTTCTCGATCACACCCGGTGCTCCGAGTTGATTGGAGAGATCCCACTTCTAGCCACGCTTCGCCACGCGATTCTCGCGACCAGGCCCTCAGTTGTAGTGGCCCACATCGACATAACGAATATTCGAGGACTGGCTGCGCTGCCCGAGACAGGTATACCGGTGATCGCTTGCGAGCACACTGACACCAGTCAGATCTCAATCGGAAGGTGGCAAAGCGTGCGTGGTGTGCTCTACCGTCGCGCTGCCGCCGTAGTCGCGCCTCATCGTCGGATCGCCGAATGGCTGGCGGGAGACGGGGCCCGGGCGTTTACAATCCCGAATCCCCTGGTAACTCCGCCGACACGAGATTTCAAGCCAACCAGCAAGCGTCGTCGCCTGATCACGCTGACGCGTCTATCGCAAGAGAAGCGGCCGGCCCTGTTCGTGCGCGCGTTTGCAACCATCGCTCACGCCTTTCCGGATTGGGATTTTGATGTTTACGGTGAGGGGCCGCTCCGTGCGTCTATCGCCGGCCTCATCGATGAGTTGACGCCCGGGCGGATTCAGCTTCACGGGTTCACCACCGCGCCTTACGATACCCTTAGGCAAGCCGATCTCTTCGTCTCAACTTCGTGGGTAGAAGGGTTTGGTAACAGCATCTGGGAAGCCCTGGCGTGCGGCGTTCCGGTCGTTGCGATGGAAGCTGGCGCGCCAATCCGCTCACTGGTTAGGGACGGCATCGATGGACTGATAGTCCGTGAAAACAATGCAGCAGGCCTGGCGTCCGCGCTGGCCTCGCTGATGGGTAACGACGAAAAGCGGCAGCTCTTCGCGATGCGAGCGCCGGAAGTTGTGCAGCGCTTTTCTATGGAGACTTCGCTCCAGGCCTGGGATGAGTTGCTCACTGAGGTCACGTTGTAGGGGCGGCACTCCGTGGCCGCCCCTCCTCGCGATTCCTCAATCCACGTGAGATCGAGAACGCTCCGAATGGGGTGGCCACGGAGTGCCACCCCTACAACTCCACGAGTAGACAGAAAACCTGATTAAGGAAAGATAACCTTGAAGGTGCGGACGATCTGGTGAATGGAGTTGGGCGTTGCACCGGTTTCCTGCCTGACGCAAAGGGCAGTCTGCATCCCTGATTCCAGCGCCGCGTCCAGTTCGCCGTTTATGTCGGACACAAACAGGATTTCCGCCGCGGGCACCTCTATTCTCTCGCTAATAGAAGCATAACTACCGGCGTTAGTCTTTGGCCCGGTGGTGGTATCAAAATAGTCACTTAGATAACCAGTCAGGTCTCCCTCATGTGTATGTGCGAAGAGCAACTTCTGAGCAAGAATGCTGCCCGATGAAAAGATATAAATAGATCTCTGCTGTTCTTTCCATCGTCTGAAGGCGGGAACGACATCTGGAAATACCTGGCCCCGCAGTTGGCCGCTCAGGTAACCGTCTTTCCAGATTTCTCCCTGGAGAGCTTTCAAGGCAGTCGACTTTCGATCCTGGTCCATCAACCAATAAACGTATTGAGTCGCCGACTCCAGTTCGCTTTCAGCTGAATCCTCGCGCCAAAGCGGAGGTTCGTGACGCCGTTCGATGTCTGACCTGTATTCGGCTTTCAGCGCCAGGAGATCCGACTGCAGATCCTCGGAGCCGTCGTCGCGCTGGAGAAACTCTCGTACGTGACTACGCGCATAAGGAAAGAGAACTTCGTAGACGAACGCAACCGGAGTGGTTGTTCCTTCGATGTCGAGCAGGATGGCCCGTGCGTTCGCTTCAGGCATATAGACATTGGGGAAAGATTCTTTCGAGTTCTTTCGTGAGATTTCGTGTAATTTAGTGGATCGTTCTCTTAGTCAATCGGAGCATACGATCCACGAAATTACACGAAATCTCACCAAAGCACCCGAACCAAACCAGTCAACTATCAGCAGCGGTGAATTCCATACTTGCCCGGCCGAAACAGACAGGCTGATAGAGGCGCTCGGTTCCGCTGTCAGTGTAATGCGGAGTCCATCCGGTCTGGTCCTGAAATAACCTGATCGCTCGAATCCGCCGGTCGGCGCAAAGGCCGAACCAGTGTCGAGTCCCTCTTGGCACGCTCAGCAGGTCACCAGGTTCGACTTCGATAGCCGTCAACGGCCCACCTTCAGGAGAAATGTGAAACAGTCCGTGGCCGCGAATGATAAAGCGCACCTCGTCTTCATCATGCCAGTGTTCTCGACTAAACTTTACCAGCATCTCGTCTAAACCGGGCGTGCTGGGGCTGACGTCGATCACATCAGCAGTGACGTAGCCGCCGCTGGCTTTGAGACGGTCGATCTCCGCGGCATAGGCGGCCAGAATCTCGTCAGCGGGGGCATCGTCTGCTACTTCGTGAGCCGGTTGCCAACGTTCGTAACCGATCCCCACACTCGCGAGATGATCGCGAACCGCCGCCTCGTCGCGAATGGTTCGATGTTCGTCAGGTAGATTTACAATTGCCATTATCGTTTCTCCGCTGAACCTCTAGTCCACCTTCGTTTAGAGGTGGGCACCGCCCACCGGTGCGAGTTGGGATGAACCGTAATCATTCGTATTGCATGCGGACATAGCCATTGAAGAATCCTCACGGCGCACCGGTGGGCGGTGCCCACCTCTAAACTAACGAGTTAGATCGCTCCCGAACTTGCGAAATGTGTCCGTCCGATCACCTCGAGCAGAAACTCCAAAATCTCGACATGCCTCCGAGCCTCATCCAGATCTCGGCCCCAGGTGTAAAGACCATGGCGCCGCAGTAAGACCGCGTGGGCGCCGGGGTATTTTTCCAGCGCCTCTGCGAAGGAACTCGAGAGTGCTTCCATGTCCTGGGAATTCTCGATGATCGGCAACTCTTCGCGGTGTTCGTGGGTTCGCACGCCGGCAAGCCCCTTCAACATCTCGAAGCCTTCGATTTGCAATCGACCCTCGCGCGCAAACGTCTCGGAAAGCACTGTGCTCCACACCGAATGCGTATGCAGTACGGCGCCCGCCCCGCGTGTGCGCACCACCGTCAGGTGAAGGCGAGTTTCGTCGGAGGGCCGGCCATTACCGCGCGTGACTGCACCGCTCTGATCTATCTGGAGAATTTGCGCAGACGTGAGCGCTCCCTTGTGCGCACCGCTGGCAGTGATCGCCAACCGCAGAGGCTCCGAACCAGAGACCGCGCTGAGGTTCCCGCTTGTCCCCAATACCCATCCGCGAGCATAGAAATCACGGCCTACGGCAGCTAACTGCCGGGCGAGGGTTGCATGCCTCGGGAAACTTCCGTTTGATTTGTTATCCATCTTCCTGAAGCGAGTTCTGATTGAGGAATACATTTTATTCTCGTAGCTCAGTAAAGACTAGGGCGATGATGAAGTCAGTACCACCTCGCGGTAGCGGGTGGGTCTGCTTACGAACAAGATCGCTGGACTAACCAGGATGCTCTCGACCTTACAGCTAGCAATCGTCGGACCCACCCGCTACCGCGAGGTGGTACTGACTTCATGCCACCAGATGGACTCTTGCATCCGATTGGCTTAACGGGGCCGCACTTCCGATTGACGGATTCTTATGTCTCTCAGTAATATGTGCCTATGACATATATCGGTTCACGGATACTCGATCGCGAGTTGAAGAAAGGTAGTGCGGAGTTATTGATTCTTTCCCTCGTGGAAGATCAGCCCAGGCACGGTTATGACATTGGCGCTTTGATCGAGCAACGCTCCAAGGGCGCGCTGCGTTTCAACGTGGCCTCGCTCTACCCATTGCTATATCGCCTGGAGAAGCGCGGCTGGATTCAGGGTCGCTGGGTCGAGAAGCCCAACCAGCGACGCCGTCGTTACTACCGCCTGACTGCTGAAGGGAAAAAGGTCCTGGCGGCCCAACGTAGCAGCTGGCTGGAATTTGTCGAGGCGATAAATCGGATTACCGGAATTGAACATGCCTGACTGGAAAAAAGAAATTCGCCGGCGTCTCTCGAGTTTGAGTCTGGAGCCGACGCGTGAGTCTGAGATCGTCGAGGAGCTGGCACAGCACCTTGATGATCGTTACGAACGGTTGTTAGAGAGTGGCGCTACCTCAAATGGCGCCTATCAAGCGGTGTTGCTTGAGTTGGCTGAAAGCGACTTGATGGCCCGGGACCTGCGGCGGGTCCATCGCGCCGTCCATCGCGAACCGGTTGTAATGGGCGAACAAAGGAGAGTGAACGTGTTGAAGGATCTGGGACAGGACTTACGTTATGGATTTCGAATGTTGCTGCGAAATCCTGGTTTCACCATAGTCGCGGTAGTCGCGTTAGCCCTGGGAATCGGGGCGAACAGCGCGATTTTTAGCGTGGTCAATACGGTTCTCCTGCGTCCCTTACCATACAAAGATTCAGACCGGCTGGTGATGGTCTGGGAAGACGCCAGCAAGCATGGCTTTCCGCGCGATACGCCGGCTGCCGCAAACTACATTGACTGGCGCAATCAGAACCAGGTCTTCGAAGGCATGGCCGCAATCGCCGACCAGAGCTTCAACCTGACAAATGCCGGGGAGCCGGAAAGACTCGAAGGCCGCCGTGTCTCGGCCAATCTGTTTGCCTTGTTGGGAGTAGACCCGGCAATGGGTCGAGCGTTCACCCCGGAAGAAGATCAATCCGGAACCGACCGCGTTGTTATCCTTAGCCATGGCCTTTGGCAACGCCGATTTGCCGGGGATGCGAATCTGATCGGCAAGGCAGTTACGTTAAACGGAACGAGCCATACGGTTGTCGGAGTAATGCCGGCATGGTTTGAGTTTCCCAGCAAGGAAGACCAGCTGTGGGTGCCGATTGCGTTTTCGGCCCAACAGGCTGCCAGCCGCGGGAATCATTACCTGAAGGTGGTGGCGCGTTTGAAGCCAGGCATTTCCGTGCCACAGGCACAGGCGGAAATGAGTACGATCGCCACTCGATTGCAGCAGCAATATCCTGAGCAGAATACTGACCTCGGCGCCGTAGTCGTTCCCCTGCACGAACAGGTCGTCGGTGACATAAAACCAGCCCTGCTTATTTTGCTAGGCGCCGTCGGACTTGTCCTCCTGATCGCGTGCGCAAACGTCGCAAACTTGTTGCTGGCGCGAGCCGCGGTCCGACAAAAAGAGATCGCCTTGCGGGTAGCGCTCGGGGCGAACCGCTGGCGCCTGGTTCGTCAATTTCTGACTGAGAGCATTCTGCTGGCCACGCTCGGAGGCGGTCTCGGCCTTGGGCTGTCGGTCGCCGGCGTCAAGCTAATGAACGAATTCATTCCCAGGAACATTGCTCAACTGAAAGGCATCTCGCTCGATCTCCGGGTACTCGGGTTCACAATTCTGGTCTCACTATTAACTGGTCTAATCTTCGGCCTGGTACCGGCCCTACAAGCGTCCATCTTCAATCCCAATGAAACACTGAAGGAAGGCGGCCGCGATTCTTCATCGGGAAGTCGCGGCAATCGTATTCGCGGATTGCTGGTGATAGCGGAAGTTGCCGTCTCCTTGGTGCTGCTGATAGGGGCAGGACTTTTGATTAATAGTTTCCTGCGGTTGCGTAACGTAGACCCCGGTTTTCGATCCGACAATCTGCTGACGATGAAAGTCGTGCTGCCGCTCCAGAAGTATCCCGATATGGCCCGGCGATCAGCCTTCTATGACGACGTGGTGCGAAGAGTTGAAACTCTACCGGGAGTTAAATCAGCAGCCGTGACCACCAATCTCCCTCTGTACGATCAAGGTAATTCGATTGGTATCACCATTGAAGGCCGGCCGGCCCCTCAGCCCGGAGAAAAAATAATTATCGCCACCAGAGTAATCAGCCCAAACTATTTTCAAACGATGGGTATTCCGGTGTTGAAGGGGCGGTCGTTTGGCGTTTCTGAAACTGCACCGCTGCCAGGATTGGTGGTTATTAGCGAAAGCATGGCCCGTCGTTACTGGCCCGGGGAAGAACCAGTGGGTAAACGTTTGTGCCCGGGGACACCTGAATCACCTGACGATTGGTTTCAGATTATCGGGGTGGTGAAGGATGTTCACCAGTTTGAACTTGCTGCCCAACCGAAGCCGCAGATGTATCTGAGTTATCATCAGGTTGGATTCTTTGAGCCGCGCGATCTTGTTATGAGTACGGCTGTTGAACCTTTAAGCCTGGCAGCTACCGTGCGCAAAGCAGTTTGGGAGATCGACAAGGATCAACCAGTTTCGAATATCAGGACCATGAACGACATCGCTGCCGAGTCAGTAGCGCGGCAGCGTTTCAGCATGCTTCTGCTCGG
>Ga0190274_10001683_pt1 | contig 12962 bp, 10 predicted proteins | sample Popmic531T_FD_133002 | JGI IMG/M metagenome (GOLD analysis project Ga0190274, IMG submission 133002) | Populus adjacent soil microbial communities from riparian zone of Yellowstone River, Montana, USA - 531 T | ecosystem: Environmental > Terrestrial > Soil > Riparian zone | place: USA: Montana...
GATGAAGGGCTGTTCGGGGCGGACGATAACGTGATCGTCGATTTTAAGTACAGCGCTTCGGAAAAGCTGACCTGGTGGTTCGATCATCACCAGAGCGCGTTCCTGTCGGAAGCGGATGAGCGTCATTTTCGTGAGGATGCGAGCGGCAGGAAATTCCACAATCCCGATTTCAAGTCGTGTACAAAGTTCATCGCCTCGGTGGCTGCGGACAAGTTCGGCTTCCAGGACACTGCTCTTGAAGACCTGATTCATTGGGCGGATATCATCGACGGCGCGCAGTTTCCCAACGCCCAATTCGCTGTTGAACTCAAAGAGCCGGCGATGCGGTTGATGACGGTTATCGAATCCACACGCGACCGGAGCCTGCTGCACCGCATCATTGCGTTGATGCAGCAGAAGTCCTTCGCCGAGATTCTCAGTGAGCCGGATATTCACTCCACGTTTGAAGGCCTGTACGAGAACCACCTGAAGTCCATCGAGGTGATGCGGCAACGGGGGACCTGCCGGGAAGGTGTGATCGAATACGACATCAGCGACCGGAATCTCGAAGGCCAGAACAAGTTCATTCCCTACTAACTGTTCCCGGAAGGCATTTACTGCGTTGGTGTCAGCCGCTCACCGATCCGTTCCAAAGTGTCGGTAGGATCGAATCCCTGGACTCCGCGCGAGCGGACCCACAATCTTGCCAGGCTTTGCGAGCAATACGGCGGCGGCGGTCATGCCGTGGTTGCCGCGATCTCCTTCAAGCCGGACGAGTTGGAAAACGCACGCGCCGCGGCTCACGAGATTGCCGACAAGCTGCGATCCGACTACAAAAAGGCTTAAGCTCTAGATTAGATGATCGAGCAGCATGATCTGGACTTCATTCGCGCCTTCTGGGCTCGCCGGGCAGTCATCGCCTACAGCATCTTCGCCCTCAACATCATTATCTTTATCCTGACGGAACTCGCAGGCGGGTCCATGAACGACGCGACGATGTTTGCCTTCGGCGTGAAGTCCAACTTCCACATCAACAACGGCGAGATCTGGAGATTCGTTACGCCAATTTTCCTCCATTTCGGGCTGCTCCATATCGCGTTCAATTCCTATGCCATTTGGATCGTTGGCCCCCAGGTGGAAAAGCTCTATGGCGCGTCCCGGTTTCTGCTTCTCTACATCCTGACGGGTATCGCCGGAGTCGCCGCCAGTTACTGGTACCACCCGGAGACTCCATCCGCAGGAGCTTCCGGCGCGGTCTTCGGGCTCTTCGGCGTTCTGCTCGTTTTTTCACTCAGGTACAGGAAGACCATTCCTGCTTTCTTCAGCAAGGCTCTTGGGAAGGGAATCCTGCTGACTGTGGGGATCAATTTGGTGATCGGCTACATGATCCCGCAGGTGGATAACTCGGCTCACTTAGGGGGCCTCATTGCCGGAGGATTGCTTGCGGCAGTCGTTCCATTTCAGCGGCCCGGGGAGATTGAAGGCAAGGGTTCGAAGGTCCTGCAGGCCGCTCTCGTGCTCCTGATCGGGGCCAGTTTTCTTGGGGTTTTGACCCACTACAACGGCCCCGGCCTGTCGTTTGGCAACGTGACGCGACGCTTTAGCCAGTCGAGTACCTCGCCCGCGGTCGACTTTGTGTATGCCATCGACAACGGCCAGCAAGCGTTCGCGCGCTCTGAGGAATCGCTTTCTTCCGGAAACACGCGCGACCTGGCCACTGCGCGTGAGGATGTGGCCGATGCCATCGTATTGCTTCAGCATGTTCCGTCGATGAGCCGGCAGGCGGATCAATTGGGCGCAGAGTTGCTGGAGTTGTTACAAATACAATATGCGTACATGGGGGAAGTGGAACGTTCGGGAAAACAGAGATCCGATTTCATAGGATCTTCCCCACAAACCAGCCGATTTACGCGATGGAAAAGCAAGTTGAAGAAATGGGAAGAAAGCTTACGCGCAAAGTAGCGCTACTAAACGCTCTCTTTTGTGAAATAATTTGTCCCTTCTCGTCATGTTGACCACCGATACCCTTTTTCGAATCAGCAAGGAAGTTGGCGCGTCTGTTTCGCGTGTCGAAGCGACGGTGTCTTTACTGGAAGGCGGAGCCACCGTTCCTTTCATCGCCCGATACCGGAAGGAAGCCACTGGGAATCTCGATGAGGTCAAGATCCAGGACATCGACGAGTGCCGCCTCTACTATACGGAACTCGATCAGCGCCGCGCCGCGATCCTGGCGTCCATCGAAAGGCAGGGCAAGCTCACCGAAGAAATGAAGCAGAAGATTGAGGGCTGTTTCGGCAAGAGCGAACTGGAGGATCTGTATCTTCCTTACAAGCCAAAGAAGAAGACGAAGGCGAGCGCCGCGCTCTTCATGGGGCTTGGCCCGTTGGCGGATTACATTTGGGAGCAAACTGGGGCTGACCCCGTCGGTGTATATGCAGAACGTTTTCTGAGCCCGCCAGAACCGGAACCGGAGCCCGCCCCAGAGCCAATCTTCGAACCAATCCTGGCCCCAATCCCGGATCCTGTGCCCGAGCCTGTGCCGGAACCGTCTGCCGAGAGCGAGCCTGTCGCGGAACCTTTAAGTGAGGCTCCAGCTGAAGTGGCCGCTGAAGGAACCGAAACCGCAGCCGTGGCCGAGCCGCCGGCCGAGGCCGCGCCGGTGTCGGCGCCCGCGCCTGCGCCGCCTGCTCCGCCGAAGCCTGCTCCGAAGCGTCGCATTACCACGGTTGAAGAAGCCATCGAAGGTGCGCTGCATATTCTGGCCGAGCGCATCGCGGAGAACCCCGAGTCCCGCAAATATCTTCGCGACAAGCTAATGCTCGAGGGAATTGTTCGAGCGCATGTCGCGCCGGGCAAGGAAGCCGAGAAAACCAAGTACGAGATGTACTACAAGTTCGAGGAGACCGTTCCGAAGATCCCGTCTCACCGGATGCTCGCCATCCGCCGTGGCACTCGCGAAAACGTCCTCAGCTACACGATTGAGACAGACTCGGAGAAATTCCTCGGCTGGCTCATGCCGCAAATCATTCGCGACAGTAATTCTCAATTTGCGCCATTCCTCGATCGAGCCGTGCGGGACAGTTTCGAGCGGCTGATGATGCCATCCATTCGGAATGAAGTGCGAACGGCTCTGAGGGAGCGCTCGGAATCTGAAGCCATCAAGGTTTTTGAGGAGAACCTCAGAACACTGCTTCTCTCGCCGCCTGCGGGGCCGATCGGCACGATGGGCGTGGATCCGGGCATTCGCACGGGATGCAAAGTCGCAGTAGTGGATGAGACTGGAACATTTTTAGAGAATCAGGTCCTGCAGCTGTCCGATCCCGGGAAGGATCTCGAAGCTGCCGAGAAAACGCTGACCGATCTGGTTACGAAACATAACGTTCGCGCGATCACGATTGGAAATGGTACGGCATCGCGGGAGACCGAAGGCTTCGTGCGTAGCATCGCGCAGAAGAACGGCTGGGACATCGTCGTGGTGGTTGTGAGCGAGGCCGGGGCCTCCGTGTACTCGGCATCGAAGCGGGCGCGTGAGGAATTTCCTAAACTCGATGTCACCGTTCGTGGGGCGATCTCCATTGCCCGCCGCCTGCAGGACCCGCTGGCCGAGCTTGTGAAGATTGAGCCTCGTTCCATCGGCGTTGGCCAGTACCAGCACGATGTCGATCAAAAGAAGTTGAAGCATAGCCTTGAAGGCGCAGTGGCCTCTTGCGTGAACCGCGTCGGTGTTGATCTCAATACGGCGTCCCAGGATCTGCTCAAGTACGTTTCCGGCATCAATGACAAGCTTGCGGGGAGCATCATCGCTCACCGGACGCAGTCCCGGATGTTCCGTTCGCGCAACCAGCTTCGGGAGATCGAGGGATTTGGCGATAAAACATTCGAGCAGGCTGCAGGTTTTCTGCGTATCAAAGATGGAGAGAATCCACTGGATCGCACCGCGGTGCATCCGGAGTCCTATCCGATCGTCGAAAAACTTGCCTCTTCTCTGAATGTGGCTGTCGCGGAGTTGATTGGCAACAGTGAACGCGTGAACGCCGCCGACTTCAGGGCGCTTGAAGGCGAGGCGGGAAAGTTCACCCTGGCGGACATACGCGAAGAACTCCTGCGGCCCGGCCGCGATCCACGCGATAAGTTTGTGGCGCCGAAGTTCCGCGAAGACGTAAAGCAGGTCGTTGACCTTCAGGAAGGCATGGAGCTCGAGGGCAGCGTCACGAACGTCACGAACTTCGGGGCATTCGTGGACCTTGGCGTTCACCAGGACGGGCTGGTCCATATCTCCGAACTGTCGCACAAATACATTCAAGATGCGCGGCAAGCCGTGAAAGTGGGCGACGTTGTTAAGGTAAAAGTCATCGGCGTCGATCAGACCATGAAGCGGATCAGCCTTTCGATCAAGGCGCTGCTCCCAAAGCCGCCCCGTCCACCGAGACGAAAGAAGCCGCAGGCGCAGGTTGCCGTCATGGCTGGTGCGGCGCCCGCCTCAGCGCCTGGCGAAAAGACTACAGCCGCAGGTCCTCCGCAGGATCGCAGACCTTCACGACCGCCGTTTCCACCTCGGAAGCCTCGGCCTGATGGCGCTGGGCAGCGTCCCGACGGCAAGCCGCGTCAGGACGCCAGGCCACGTCCTGAGCGCCCACCAAGACCTGTTGAAGTGGCCAGGCCTGTTCCCAACCAGACGATGGAAGAAAAGATCCAGGCGCTGCAGGCCAAGTTCAGCGGAATGAAATAGCCTCGTCTCTTTTCCATGGACACCAAAAACATGAGCGGAGCGAATGCAAGCCCGACAGGGCGCAGCCATCAAGTCCTGACCCTTTTCCCCCACGTGCCGGAATATCTCCGCGCCCTGGCCCAGGGGCCAGAGTTCTACCAAGCCGTGACCGGCTTACAAGTCGCTAATGGGCTCAGCGGCTTTGTCCGTGCGGCTTCGGAGGACTTTCTCACGCGGCTTCGATCCGCGACGGAGCCGGATCCGTGGTCCTGGGGATTTGCTGTCGTGGATCAAGAGAACAGGGTGATTGGGATGGCCGCCTTCAAAGCCGCTCCCGGTGCCGATCGAACAGTCGAGATTGCGTACGGAATCTCGCCGGCGTATCAAGGCCGCGGCTACGCCACGGAGGCGGCGCTGGGTCTGATCCAATTCGCACGCGAGTCCGGTCGTGTTTCCCTCGTGTGCGCGCACACTTTGCCGACCAACGACCCTTCGAAGCGCGTGCTGGAGAAGTGCGGTTTCAAGCTGATCGGAGAAGTGATGGATCCCGGTGAGGGACTTGTTCTGCGATGGGAACTGCAACTGTAATTCGGGCCGCGAACTCTCCGCCTCAGTTGAGGCGGAGTGGATGCGCGACAAAGAAAAATATCCGAAGATCCTTATTTCGCGCAGACGAGGCGGTCTGTTCAAGCACCAACCAATTCTTTCTTTGATCTTGAACGGCACCGCCTCGCCTGCGGCGCTATGGTGGCTATCGCGCCATTTTTCTTAGTGCCGCAGCCACTCCGCCTCAACCGAGGCGGAGAGTCGCCCGCCTCAACGTTTCCGATAAATTGAAACTCGCGGCTTCGAATCTGTCGGCAACTTCGCCAGATAGACAATCAATCCAGTTCCGACTGCTGCCATCACGAGTTTTCCTGCGGTCACTGGGATAAACCCGACAATCGATATTCCGAAAGTGAGGACGATCATCAGGATTGCCAGCACCTTGGAGCGCCGTGAGATGCTCCTCGTCGCGCGCCAGCGTCGGATCGGCGGGCCCAGCACTCTGTGGTTCAGCAGCGCGTTATAGAAGGTCGCTGAAGCGCGGGCGAAACACGAAGCAGCCAGGAGAAGAAGCGGAGTCGTGGGAACCAACGGAAGAAAAATGCCGATTATCCCAACGACGGTAAACAGCACGCCCAGCGCAATCAGCAGGTAGCGCACGGATGGCCGCGTTGAAGGCTGCACCTGGTGACTGAAGTCGCTCCATTCCTCCGGCCCTCGATCGCCATTCATGGTTTCAGCTTAACAGAGCCAATCCGTCTGCCGGACGTTGGCATCCGCGACTATGGCCACAAGGCGAGAGTAACGCGAACCGCTTCGTCCACTGAGGCCAGTTCCTCCTGGTTCAATACCTCAATCCTCGATCGCAGGCGTGACTTATCGATTGACCGGATTTGATCGCCCAATGCGCGAGACCGCTTTCCTTTCACGGTGACCAACGCTTCGCCCGGATAGAGGGAGTCGACGTTGCTTGTGAGCGGTAGCACCACAACACGTGCGCCATAGGAATTACACGAGTTGTTTGAGATTATTACCGCCGGCCTGGTCTTCTGAATCTCTGAACCGAGTGTGGGGTCCAGCGCCCCACCCAGTACACATCCCCACGCCGAGGCATCCGCTTCACTTGGGCCAGTCCTCGTCGTCAACGTGCTTCCAGTCCTCAGCGAGACCGGCCCGCCATTTTTCCTTCCTGGCGGCTTGGTATGCGGCGTTCAGAGCCCTGACATCGGGATGAAGTCTTGCGCGGACAGCCCTTGAAATAAAGGCGCTGAGTTTCTTAGGAGGTACTTCCTTCTTGAGCCGCGCATACACATCATCGTCCATTGTAATGTTCAGCCTGACCGACATGCCCACCTCCAGAACAAGATCAATACTGTATTGTATACAGTATTTAATGGGCAACATCTGAGAGGACCAGGCCGTGCGTTGCAGGATTTCCGGCGCTAAGCACGGGGCGATTCGAGCTTCCTGGTCCGGGGCGTGCGGATTACCTAATGTTTCCCGGACCAGTTCGCTGATTTATGGCGTCTGGGAAGCGAAGTCGAAGCAGGTCTGCGTTCCGCTTTGACTGTCGTTGATACAGAGCTTCGCAAAACTGAACGAGATCTCTTCCATCGGATTTCGCTCCGTTTGTGATCCGGTCAGGTTGTAGCTCGAAATGATGGCATCCGTGAGCGTAACCGTCATCACGGGCCCCTTGTCGTCTTGCTGTACCAGAGTCACCGTTCGGAAATGCTTGCCTGTGGTAACGCCGCCAAACAACGCCGGGCTGCACTGATCGAAGTTCTTCTGAACTTTCAAGCCGCTGACGGTCGCCTTACCTGCACCGCCGCCGCCACCACCCGTTGAGCTGCCGGTTTGTGCCGCCCCGAATGACCACGTCTGAGCGTTGAAAGTTGCGACTCCGAGCACGGTCGTGCAGTTCAGGCTATCGACGTTCACTGTAATCGTGGAGGCCGGTTTCTCGGCTGCCCAGGAAGACGTCGACAGAAGGAGCATGAATGCTGCTGTAATTGCGATGGTTCTTTTCATATGTTTCTCCGTTTTGCCTTCGTTCGCAGATCAGTCTTTCCAACAACGGCGAGATTCTAAGACGTGGACAATTGTCGACCAATCGAATTCGATCCGAAGACTATTCGTGCGACAATCAGGCAGTCACAACCTGCCGAACACAGAGGAAGTCAGGAGTCCTTGGATGCGATCGATGATTTTCGTTCTATGCGTGTTGTCTCTCGTTTCCCCGTTGTATTCGCAGAACACAGGCACCATTACCGGGTTTGCCACCTACACCGGAGGACCGGTATCTAATACCGCTGTGCAAGCCAGGAATCTGGACACCGGTGCTGTTCATGCTGCTACCGCGAACTTGCTTGGAAACTACACCCTTTCGCAGTTGCCGGCGGGGAAGTATCAGATCACGGCGACATCATTTGGCTTCAAGCCCTATGAACGGGCCGATGCCGTTGTTGTGACAGTGGGACAGACGCACAAAATCGATATCCCAATGGGAGACTTTATCTCTCTGGACACACTCGGCGAGGATCGAATCAGCATCGGTCGAATGTTCTTAAGCCGTCCCGCCGCGCCCACCGGACCGGTGCCTCGCACTGCAGACGGCAAGCCCGATCTTTCCGGACTCTGGAACGGGCCGCTTCCGGTCGGCGCCGCGACTCCGGAAATGCCCGACATGCTGCCGTGGGCGGAAGCCATCTCTAAACAGCGTGTCCACGACAATCTCAAAGACGCGCCAAGCGCGCGGTGCCTGCCCTTTAACGTGGCGCCGATAAGTGGCTTTCTCAATCGAATCGTCCAGGCGCCGGACATTCTCGTTGTCATCGTCGAGTACGATATTCCCGGTTATCGACAGGTCTACCTGGACGGCCGGTCACACCCTAAAGACCTTGAACCTTCGTGGACGGGTCACTCGATCGGAAAGTGGGATGGCGACACGCTCGTCATCGATACCGTCGGCTACAACGAAAAGACATGGCTTGGCGAATCCAGCCCGCATACCACGCAACTTCATGTGACGACGCGATTGCGACGAATCGATTCAGGGCACCTTGAAATCGAAGCGACGTTCGATGATCCCGGCGCTTTGAAGAAGCCGTGGAAGACGAAGGGCGTTGCCAGTCTCGCTGCGCCCACAGACGAGATCTTCGACTTCATCTGCAATGAGAACAACCAGGACGTCGAACACCTGGTCGGGAAATAGTAAGGAGCCGCCTATGAGAGCAATCATCACCTTCGTCGCTGCGGCGTCAGCCTTACTCGCTTCGACGGGACTGGTCCTCGCGCATCATTCCTTTACCGCCGAGTACGACTCCGCAAAGATCATGCAGTTTACGGGCCCCGTCACGAAGGTCGAGTGGATGAATCCCCACGCCCGTTTCTACGTGGACGTCAGGAATGCCCAGGGTGTTATTACCAACTGGAACTTCGAGCTTGGCAGTCCGATCTTCCTGCGCAAGCTGGGCTGGAAACAGGACTCGCTCAAGATTGGCGACCAGGTTACGGTCGAAGGATATCTCGCGAAAGACGGCTCAAAGATGGCGAACGCACGGAAAGTAACGCTCGCGGACGGCCGCAGCGTCTTCGCGGGATCGTCGGCCGAGGGGAGTCCGGCGAAGTAGTCCGTCAGGGTTGCACGGTGCGAGTCGCGTGCTACAGTTCCTCAGGCACAGCGATGAGCAGCAAAATCGTCAAAACCCGAATCGCCCCCGGCATTTTCCTTGTTCGGTTCAAGACGCAGTACGAACTTGCGTCCACGTTCCTGCGCATCCAGGAGCACTACGAATCCAGCAGGTTCAGCGGACGCATCTTTTCGCTTGAGGACTACATGGACTGGTACGCGGAGGAGTTTGGCGCCTTCACGTATTACGAGGATTGGTCCGGCTTCAATGTGCCGTCGACGGCGTTCAAACCGTTTTATGCGGGAAAGTTCGATCCGCTAACCAGGAAGGAAAAGCGGCTCGTCCGCTTGTTCGAACGTGAACGCGAACCTTTCTACGTGATCGGAGTGGCGAAGAAGGGATCGCGCGAGGATATCCTGCACGAACTAGCGCACGCCCTGTTCACCACCGACGCCAGCTACCGAAAGGCCGTGCAAAAGGAGATGCGCGCCTACAATACGTCCTCAATGGAGCGCAGCCTGGCGCGGATGGGCTATGCGAAGCATGTCCTGCAGGACGAGGTGCAAGCTTACCTGGCGACGCAACGCGGGCCGTTGAAGGCGCCGCAACGCCGTCTCGCCGGACTCCAAAAAAAAATACGAGACCTGTTCAAACGCCATTCCGCCGGCGCGCATATTAAAAGAGGATAGGGATTGGCGTGACGGGAGGCGACGCCGTTCGGGCGAGCCGGATGTCAAGCAAGCTATCGAAATCCTCCCGCGGTTCCATATCCGCCGTGCCTTCGGTCCTGGCCTCGTCGAAGCTTTTCATCGCCGTCAAGTAAGTCGCTTCGAGCATAACAAGGTCCCCAGCTTCCATACACAATACGATCTCGTCGTAGCAGAGGCTCGTGAGACGCCAGCCGTAAGGATCCACCAACGGTACTCCGGCCTTTCGCGCCGTCACGCTTCCCACCTCCGGTACAGTTTCGGGGACATTCTGCATCTCGACGAACCTGTCATACGCCTCCTCGGACCGCCAGTAGCCGACAAACGCGTGCCCTGTCAGAAGAACCACGACGGGATAGATATCGATGTATTCCAGGCAGGACGCCAAAAGCAGCGCCAGATCAACGCACGTTCCCGTGCCGGATTCGAGGACGTCGCTGGGCGTACGCAGGCGTTGGGTCTGCTCGGAGTACGCCGGCGGCGGATTGATGTACTGCAGGCGGTAGTCATTCACAATCGCGGTCCAGATGGCTTGCACCTGCCTGTCCACTTCGAGACTCGGGTCGAAAGCCTCCTTGTCGATGGCCTGGTACCCTTCGAACCCCGCCATTGGGTCATCGCGAATCCCGATCAGGTAGCGGCGCGCCGAATTGATGATCTTCAATATGGCGGGGTCTCTTGGCACGACGAATGAGGGCAGCCACGGATTGTTCTCCGTGTCATCGAACCACTCGTCGATGGGAAGCAGCGTAACCCGTTTCGTCGTTTCGAACGCGGTGCGCTGCCCGCAGGTTACTTTTACATAAACCGTGGAGCGGACACGCTCGCGGAGCGACCTGGGAAGATCTGCAGTCAGCGGGATTTTTACCGACCCGGCCAGGGCGAGTTGGGGTTTATCCAGCACCAGTTGCGTGTAGCGGTAGGGATAGGTCTGCGTGCCCAGGTTCACTTCCACGAGCACTGAGATGTCCTCGACCGGTTCCTTCACCAGTTTGGTCAGGGTCAGCTTGCTGAACAACGGGCGTTCGTTGTGGAGTAATGAATAATTGACGTCCGCAGGCTGGTCATCGAACTCGACTTGAAGCAATTCACCGATCGGCGTTGCGGAGTGCCGGGCGAGGCGCGCGATCCGATCTTCCGTAACCACCTCGTGTTTGCCCCGAGGCGATTTCTCAAACTTGTCAAACACGCTCCGGCCCGTCCAGATCACGATCGAAGTGCCGTGAAGGCTACCTTCCGCCGTCGTCGTCTGCCAGGCCATCAGGAATGAGGTGATGATGTCTGCATTCGCCGTGTGACACCATTCCCAATAGAATGCCTGGAAGAACAGCTCCGCGACTTCGTCGTCGATTTCGTCCAGAAACCCGATTGCCACGTGCGCGCCTCTCCGCACCAGCTCGCGCGCGATACGCGCGCCGGAGTAATACAGATTGAGCGTCACCACATATGGAGCCTGCTTTGGATTTATAAGAACGTCGGCAAGCTCGTCGTACTTCACGGGCAGTTCGGGCATGCCGGTCTCGCGCAGAATCATGCCGTCGAGAATGTTGCCGTCCTGTTCCGCGATTTTTCCCCAGGCATCAGGCTTTTCGTCGAGTTCGTCATAGAAATCCTCGACCAGGGAAGTGACCTGATGCGTGTCAACGCCTGAAACGTGCATCGCCTCCCAGTGTTCAGAACGCACCTTCCGCCTTAACTCGGAGACGCTCGGCGTCTCTTGAATACCCATGACCGGCGGAGGGGACTTGGAATCGCCGCCAGACGTACCATCCGCTCCTACGGCCGCCTGGATGCGCGCCCGCTCGGTGGCGAATTCATAACAGTCCTCCAGGCGTCCGGGCAAGCTCTCCACGAAAAGGATCTTGCTGGGCGGCGGCGGAATCAGGGCTACGGAGCCGTTCTGGAGAAGGCGCGTGATGAGCAACGGCTTATGACGGCCTTCGCTACGCGTTGCCGCACTAAGCAAGTACTCCCAAGGGACCTCGGCGGCCGCTTCATGGATCCGATCCACTGCGGTGTCCTCGGCGTTCCACGCGTGCAACTCGACTTCGATATGACTCACCGCCGACAGTCGGCGTATGAACTCGCGCGTGAGGCCGGCGCGCTCCAAATCTTCGATTGCGCGCTCACGAAGCGATTGGCGCCGGTCTTGATTCCCGGCCCATCTCGACCGCGAGCGAAGGATGTATCCCCACCAGTGCGCGATCCGTCCGAACTGAGCTTCATTATCGATATCGACTTCGAGCATTCCGCCGGGTTGCGACGCACGCACGGTGACCACAGCAACCTTCTTCTTTTGGGTTTTCGATTTTTGGGCTTTCGATTCCTTCTTCTTCGCCTTCACGGCCATCGCATTTTCCTTATTGTGAGGATTATGAAGTATCGCAGGATATATTTGCTCTAACCCGCCATTCTAGATAAAAATCTCCGCCTATTCGGCGAGGAGTTCAGAGACATGACGACAAAGAAACCGAAGAAAAAGCGGTCGAATACCCGAGAGTCTTCCGCCAGCACGTTAACGACGCCGAATCCGGTAACCCTGGAGGAGGCGCAGAAAGAGGCGCAAGTGATTGTTCGGGAACGAACTCTCGGGCCTGCCGTCGGGCGCGCTTCCCACCGAGCCTCCGTCCGCGGCATCCGTCGGGCTTTTGCAACCAACGCGACCCTGGCGAGCGTCGGCGCAGAGCGGAAAAAACTGGAGCTGAAGCACAGCGAGGAAATCGACGCACGGATTCTTGAATACAATGCGGTATTTGCGATCATGCAAAGGCGCGGCATCAAGGGAATCACGCCTTCGCCGCAGGCGGGAAGAAGAAGGGCCGGGCGGAGGGCCGGATTCTTCGGACGTGCCAGGGCGGCAACCGCTTTGCCTCCGCTGCAGATCCTTGCCGAAGGCGACTCCTGGTTCGACTATCCCGTACCGCTTTTCGGCGGTGGCGTCATTCCGCGCTTGCAGACCAAGCTGGGCGTGCCGATCCTGAATCTGGCGAAGGCAGGCGACGAAGTTCGCTTCATGCTGGGTGTCAAACAGCTCCAGATACTCCGCGACCAGCTGGGGAATGGTGGCCCCACCGGCAAGCCGTGGGATGTGCTGCTCTTTTCAGGTGGCGGTAACGACATCGTCGACAACCCCATGGCCTTGTGGATACGGGATTTCGATTCTGCATTGCCGTTGTCCCGGCATATCCACCAACGTCGTTTCGGTGCGGCTCTCCAGATCGTTCTTGCCGGTTATGAAGACCTGATCGAAATGCGCGACCGTCTAAGTCCGAAAACTCATCTGTTGCTCCATGCGTACGATTTCGTGATTCCCGATGGCCGCGGTATTTGCAATCTCGGGCCCTGGCTGAAACCCACGTTTGATCTGCGTCGGTTTCCTACTCTGGACGA
>Ga0190274_10001684_pt1 | contig 12961 bp, 10 predicted proteins | sample Popmic531T_FD_133002 | JGI IMG/M metagenome (GOLD analysis project Ga0190274, IMG submission 133002) | Populus adjacent soil microbial communities from riparian zone of Yellowstone River, Montana, USA - 531 T | ecosystem: Environmental > Terrestrial > Soil > Riparian zone | place: USA: Montana...
CGCATGCAGCCGGCGTACAGCCCGCGCATGAGGTCCTTCATCTTCTCCGGCTGCATCCAGTTGTTCGTCGGGCCCGCGTCGCGCTCGTCGACGGAGCAGATGTAGGTCCGGTCCTCCACGCGGGCGACGTCGATCGGGTCGGACGCGGCGTAGAAGGAGTTGGGCTTGATGGCCGGGTTCAGCTGGGTGAACGTCCCGGTCGCCATCAGCTTCTCGGTGAGGTCGGTCCACTCCTCGTCGGAGCCGGTGCACCACTGGATCCGGTCGGGCTGGGTCAGCGCGGCGACCTCGTTGACGAAGTCGACGATGCCCTGGTGGGTCGTCGGGTACGTGGTGGGGGCCTGCGTGTCGGCGGTCATGCCTGTTCCCTCTCGCGATTCGCGGCCACCCGCTGGAGGGGCGTAACCGGCCGTCGAGCGAGTCGACGGTGTGTCGTGGAGTAGTGGTGGATCGCTCGGCGTCGTTGTCGGCGAGTGGTGGAGCACCGGGCTCCGGATTGGGGCGACAGTACCGGGCAGTCTGGCCGCCACACATTGGATCGATCAATGGCTCGTGGGGAGCGTCACATCCCTTGTTTTGAGCGGGTCTGGGCCTTGGCGAATGCGTCCACGACGGACCAGGCTTCGGCCTTTTCGAGACCTAAGAGGGCGACCCGCTGGGCGGTCAGGTCGGACGGTTCGATGATCGCCACGACGCCGGCCGCCCCGGTCACGACGACCACTCCGCCGAACCCGACGGCCGAGTCCCGCGCCCGTCGTACGGCGGCGCGCGACCCGGCCGCGAACCGCACCGTCGTCTCCCACGAGGTGTGGTCGTCGGAGGGCGCGGTGCTCACCTCGTCGACGACCACGGGTCCGCTGGTGCCGAGGGCGCGGAACCCGCCGGAGCCGTCGGACGAGCAGAGCAGCTGCGCCGACTGACCCGGGCGACAGCGCCGGTCTCCGTCCATCAGCGGGAGCGCGGGGTGCAACACGACCTCGATCGGGCCGGCCGCGTGCGGAGGATCCGGGAACGCCTGGACGCTGCTCGGCGCAGGCTCCGCGGGCTCGTCGCCTTGGCAGCCGGCGAGGACCAGGCAGACGGCGACCGTGAGTTCGAGGAGCGCCTTGGGGAGCACTCCCAGATTCTTGCCGGACGCGGTCAGGAGGTCGAGCACCCCACTGATTTCGGCAACGCACAAGTGGTCGGCTATCCTCGTCCAGTCGCTCATGAGAGTGCGCGGCATGCGCCTGTAGCTCAACGGATAGAGCATCTGACTACGGATCAGAAGGTTTGGGGTTCGAATCCCTACAGGCGCGCAGGACGATCTCACGAGATCCCAGGCAGGCCGGACCCACATCTTGGGTCCGGCCTTCTGCTTTTCGGTCTGGTCCGGGTGGTCGGCTGAGGCCGGTAGTCGCCGGTAGGGTCGGTGGTGAGTTCGCCGGTGGTCGCGCCGATGATGCGGACGTGGTGGTCATCGACGAACTTGATGACGGGCGTTCGGCGGCGGTCGGCGGTGCTCGACGCCGAAGCCGACGTAGACGAGTTGGCCGTTAGCCGCAGGCTGAAACTTGCTGTCCCTGTCGACGACGTCGTGGTGCTGCGGTCTGTGCTGGTGCCTTTGGGTCAGTCCCCGACAGGTTCCCGAAGGATAGATCGGCCAGGCAGACGCGAGACGCTGCGGCTGTTCCCAGCATTGTGACGGACATACTCGGCCACAATGCGACGGTGGAAACCTGGCCGCCTACACGACAAGCCGCTTTGGCGCCCGTCGAGCCTGGCACTCGACGGCCCAGCATCGGCGACGCACACAACGACCTTCTCATGAGCGTCGTGCGCCGCGAGACGCGCCACGACCGTACTAAGTACTTCCGGCAGACTTGGCTGCCGCAGCTGCGCGCTGGGAACGTAAACCTGCAGATCCTGCCCGTTTTCGTGGACAAGGCATTCGCAGGAGAAGCAGCGCTGCGCGAAGCAGTGAGGATGATCGAGACGGCCCACGAACTCTTCGAGGCCGCAGACTCTGATTTGCAGCTCTGTCTCACCGCCTCCGACCTGGACCGAGCCCTGTCTACAGACCGCGTTGCGATCGTGCTTGCCCTGGAGGGGCTGCGGGGAATTGGAGAGGACTTGCAGTTGCTGTCCAGCATGCGGCGACTCGGTGTTCGCTGCGCCTCTCTCGTGCACTTCGGCCGGGGCGTCTTTGCGGACGGAAGCGACCAGGATGCAGCTGGCGCAAGGCTCAGCACCCTAGGCGTGGAGGCTGTGCAAGAGCTCGAACGTCTTGAAGTAATGATTGACGTTAGTCACCTTGGCCGTACCGGTCTGGATCACCTTCTGGAGATCTCGAGCAACCCGCTTATAGCGACCCACTCATCCGCCAAGGCAATCCATAACCACCACCGGAACCTTAGCGACAATCACCTGACGGAGATCGCTGCCCGTGGGGGAGTCATCGCTGTCAACGTGTTCGCGCCTTACCTGCATGACTCCCGCGATGACATAGGCATCGTGGTCGAACACATCAGTCACATCGCCAGTGTTGCCGGGACAGACGCAGTCGCCCTCGGCCCTGACTTCGTCTCGGATGTCATCGACGACACGATCCCTGCCTGCTCCATCACGACCCAGGTTGTCGCCCACCGACGATTCGTGGCCGGGCTGGAGAGACCGGACGGGCTGCCGTCCTTGCTGGACGCGTTGACGGCTGCCGGGTTCAGCCGCAGTGACGTCGAGGCAATCGCTGGAGGGAATCTTCGCCGCTTCCTGGCTGAAAACCTCAAGTAGGTCATGGGGCGACCGGCGCCAGCGCACCTGTCACCCGACAGTGGCTCGACCTGGAGCGGGTTGGGTCAGACGGTCCAGCCACCGTTCTCCATCAACAGGCGGTCACTGTGCTCGTTGAGCTCGCGCCACACCTCGATGTGATCTGGAATAAAGCGGTGGAACACGTAACCGTCCTCGAGAGGGTTCCACCCGCACTTCTCGACGTATGGCTGCGCACAGAGCTCGACTGCTTCCTCCGTCGTGAGCAGGGTCGCGGCACCGGTCATGCTCGTCACGTCGCGCGTGTGCCCCACGATCACGCAAGCGGTTCCAGTCTCGTTGACGTTCTCAGACGTCGGGTTCGTGCTCTTGGTGGCGAAGAACAATGCCGGTTCGTTCCACCAGAACGAGAGGGGAACCAAGGACGGCACCCCGCTGGAGGACGCTGTGGAAATCCACATGTCCTTATCGTCGCGGAGCCGGGCAAGGGAGTCGGTCTTGCGCTGATGAGAGCTGCGGGGTGCTGCGGCCATGACTGCTCCTAGATGACTTCCGTGTTGTGGGACTGCTGGGGCTTGCCGAAACCCTCGACCGGGGCGTCTGACGGATGCGGGTGGTAGGCGCAGCGGAACCCGACCTCGTCGTGCCGGTCAGTCAGAAGGTCACGTCCGCGGTGGCCGACCGTCAGGCACGGTACCGGCGACGACCACGAACCGCCTTTGAGGACGAACATGGCATCTGGTCGGTTCATGAACTCGCACGGGGCGCGGCCGCGGAAGAACGGGTCCATGTCTTCACGGGTAAAGAAATTGGTGCGCGTCATCTCCCAAACGTTTCCTGACATTTGGGAGGCGCCGAAGGGGCTGACTCCAGACGGTAAGCCGTCAACACGCAGGATCGGGGTCAGCGGGTAGATGTCGCTGGTTAGGCGGAGCACCTGCTCCCACTCACCGAGGTCGGAGACGGGCAGTTGGTATGAACTCTCAACGAACTGAGCGGCCATGGGATCGAAAGCGTTCCCCCAAGGGAACCGAAGGCCCACGGGCCCGCCCGCTGCGACCTCCCACTGCGTCTCGCTAGGCAGGAACCCACCAGCCCAGTTCGCGAAGGCCCATGCGTCATACCAGTCGAGTCCAACGACAGGATGATTGAAGCCGTTGAACCTGGAGTCGTTGCGATGAGCAGGGCGGTGGTCCTTGCCCGCGGGTTCATCCGGATGGCAGTACTCGTGGTCCGACAACCGGGCAAGGAAGGCCGAGTAGCGCTCGTTGGTGACGCAGTAGCGATCGATGTAGAAGGCGTCAAGCCGGACGGTGCGCGTTGAATTGTCGGAGTTGTCGATCCCGAACTGGGTGTCGAGAGGCCGCTGCCCGTCGCCACCTACGGTGTAGGTGCCAGCGGGTATGCCAACGACGTCCCGAACAGCCTCAGGTCGACTATGGCGGGCGATGTAGTCGAACTCCGTAGCGAACAGCCGGGTTTCGAGATCTCGAAGCACCTGGGGGTCATCTGAACCGAGGATGGAGACGAGCGCGTTCTTGACGTGAGCGGCACCGCGTCCGACTGGCTTTCGCAAGTACCCAGGTTGGCAGAACCGGCTAGGCCATCCCGAGATTGAGATGAGGTCGCGCACGGCTTCCATGAGTTTGAGCTCGCCTGCAAGCCGAATGGCAGTGAACGCCACCCGGTCAACAGGGTCGTGGGTGGCAGCGGCAATGGTCGCTCGACTGCTCGAGTCCGCCGGGAAATGGTCGGCCAACAGCACGATCGCGTCCGCCCGCGCACGCCAGTCGCCGGCCTCACACGCCTGGATGATCAGAGACGACTTGTCGGGCACGTCAATCAACGTCGTTCAGCGACTTTGAAGGTCGTCTGCCGTCGGCGGGGGAACGGGCCGGCGAAAGCCGGGAGCAATGTGCGCATCGAGCGCGGCTCGCAGGTCAGCGCGTCCGAGTCAGGCATCGCTGCCGAGTCACCACTTGCTGGAGTCAGCAGCTCTGTCCCGCGAACCAAGAAAGGACTCCCAGTCCGCGCGTGCCCCCGGACGGGCGTCCGCGATGGAACCAGCCTGTGAGGGCGCGATGTTGCTGAGGTTCGCGGTGTTCTCGTCATCGAGGGTCATGACTGCCTCCTTGGGGCACCGTTGTGCTTGGTGAGCACAAGGTAGTCGAGTCAGACGGCCCCGGCGCACCATTTGCAAAATCGTGAGACACAGGGTCATTCAGTTCGCGACTGCTGATCTACCGCACGGACGACATAACTCAGCAGGGGCGTCCGTTCAATCCGCCGCGCAAACAATTACGTCGCTCACCGTAGGGACAGACGTCCCCGCGCCGGGAACGCTGGACACGGACCAGTCAAACGATCCAGGACGCCGAAAGGAGATCCTGGCGGAATAGGTGCCAGGCGATCTGGGGCGAAGCGGTACTTCCTCAATGATCTGCGCCTCGTACGGATCACCTACTGGTGAACTCGGTCCACGGTCGCGGGGAAGATCGCCGGGCTCAGCGCTTGGCGCGGCGGCACCATCGAGGACCACCGGCCACGGGTCTGAGACCGTCAGCCGCAGCGCAAGGTCCGACACGCCCGTCGAGCTGACGGCAGTGACCTCCCAATCCTGACCGACCTCAACCATCGGATCAGCCGACACCGCAACCGACAGGTCCGGGCCCTGCACAACGCGCTGCCGAGCGCTCAAGATGCCGTTCAGTTGCACGAGGGCCTCAGGCATCTGCTGCAACTGGCTGTGCCGGCCAGAGAGAAAGACCGCTCGGGAGTCGTCGGGCCAGTAAGCTGGCGAGGCCGACAGGCGGGGAACCGTTCCGTCGCCGCCGTTCTCGAAGTCAGTGACCACCACTGGTGCCAGGTGGCGACGGTCCGACTCATCGAGACGAGCGGCAATGGCGGTCGGTTGATCAAAACTGAGCAACGCATGTGTCGTCGGCCCTACGCCGGGCATACTGGTTGCGGCGTCGTCGGGCCGGCGCCGGAATCCGATGGCGCGATTAACGAACTGCCTTGGAAGGAACTCCTCGGGAAGATCCTGGATGGGGACCGTTGCGCCGGTATCTGTCTGGACGCACGGAAAAGTGGGAAGCAGTTCAGCAATGGACGGACATGAGCGAACAAACTCGGCCAACTCCAAACGACGCGGCCCGACCGTCGTAAAGCCATTGACCAAGACAGTCAAAGCGTTCACAGACCCCTGAAATGGCGTCCCCACCGTGACAATGCGGCGCGTGACCTTCTGCGAATCAAGATGCTCAGCAAAAAAGGTTGCAACCAGACCGCCCATCGAATGACCGATGAACGTGACTTGTGCATCCGGCTGAAATTTGCGTCGAGCAGTCAAGCGATCGTCGACAAAAATCGCCAAGAGTCGCGCTGTGTACTCGTTCGATTGCCGCCAGTCATACGGAAATTCTACAACGCAGCCCGAGTCATCCGGAAACCTCGAAGCTAGGTTCGCAACAAGTCGGTCATAACCCTGCACGGAAATGAATCCAGGAATGATGGCATGCGTGCGAATTGGGCGCCCCACAATCACATCGTCAGGCATGCCGGCCGCCGGGTTCTCGAACGCTCCAGGCGGCAATACCAGGTCGCGGGTCACATCACGTCGAAAACTCGCCACTCCCCGGACGATGGTGTTGACCCCCCACACCTGCTTGCCCCCGCGGTACAACGTCGAACCAAGAATGCCCGGGAGGACCACGATCAGGTCACCGGCGCCAATCGGGCCAACGGCAGCACCCTCCAACACATGCTCCTCGGATATTTGCGTCTCGCGGATCGTACCTCCACCACCGCTCAGACAGCCCTCAGATACGGCAGTCACCGTACGAAAGTAGATCAAGCAACCCGACCCTGGATCCAAGCAACGAGATGCCCCACAGAGCCGAAATCAGGCATCTCCTCGGCTCGCAACCGGAACCGCCCGCAAACCGCCCGAAGCGCGACTGCCCGCGCACCCCCATTCGGGACTGCCGAGGTCAGCGCTGTCTCGAGCCGCACCTCTTCCACAGCACAAGGCCCATGCTCCGCCAGAACCTCCGCCACGGCGAAGAGGATGTCGTCCTCACCAACAGACAGTTCTCCCACCACCACACAACTCGAACTGGTGAAGTGCCCCCACGCGAAGACCAGGCGTTATAACCTGCCCGCCGTTGCTGGCATCTTCCGGCCAGCGCCAACCCTAGGACATCGCACCGCCGCCCGCCCTGCTGGCGCGCATACCCCTGAGCGGAGACCCAGATGGCTGTTCGAGTCACCAACGGTTCCGTCTTCTCGGTCGGTATCGACTACACCGACACTGACCACAACCACCTCCCAAGCTCGGCCGACGACGCCGAAGCGATCGAAACCTACTTCGCCACCTGGGGATACAAACCCCGGCTGAAGTGCTGCACGCTCGACGTCGCAGAGTCCGACGAAATTCAACGCCACATCGAGAAGTGGAGCGACGAGCTACGGGCCCAAGAACCTGGTTCCAACGTCGTCTTCTACCTCGCCGGCCATGGGCGAATCCACGACGGCAAGCATTGGGTGCTGTCCGCGAAAAGCCCGGGAGCACCCCCGTACTTCGGGTCAAAAGCGCTAGCCGCAGACCGGATCGTCGAATCCGTCATCAACTCCGGCGCATCCAGCGCAGTCGTGCTACTCGACACCTGCTACTCAGCGCACGCAGCTCACGAAATCGAAGTCGCGGTTCAAACAGCTGCAGCCCATGTCGCCGGTCCCACCATCGACGTCGCAATCCTTGTGCCATCACTGCGCCACGAAAAATCCTACAGTGGGCTGTTCATCCCTGCGATCCTAGAGTCTCTCACCGAAGGATCAAAATCAAAATCCTGGCGTGACGGAGACCAATTCGTCTCCGTTATGGAGCTCAGAAATGAACTCCGTCACCGCCTTCAAGACGACCAATGCGCGTTCGTGGCTGGTCGCGACGGCATCAAGGTCTTTCCTAACCCCCGGTACCGAGCAGACGCCCCCGACCGTGCCGTCCAACTCGACACCCTGCTCGCACGACTTGACGAAAGCGACCGTGAGCACTTCCTCTCCAAAGCCGCCGGCGCAGATGCCAGCGACCTCGAGTGGTACTTCACTGGCCGGGAGGGCCCTTCCCAGGCGATAGTCACATGGCTTCGCGAAACGACCGAAGGCGTCCTTGTCGTCACCGGCAGCCCTGGATCAGGAAAATCTGCCGTTCTTGGCCGACTCGCAATCCTCTCCGACCCAACGTCCCAAAATGCCTGCCACGCCCTTGGACTACGAGACGACGACTCACACGTCCTCCCAGCCGTGGGCACCTTCGATGCGATCCTTCATCTCAAGAACCTCCGACTTCCCGACGTCGCACGCGCCATTGGCGTACAACTCGACATCGATCTCAGCGGCTCAACTAGGCCCGAACGAGACCTTCACGCTCACCTCATCGACCACTCCACTCCCGTCACAGTCCTTGTAGACGCACTGGACGAAGCAGACGCCGAAGACCAGACGCTCATCGCCCGCGACGTTCTCCGAGCCATCGCCAACCTGCCCAACTCGCGCGTCGTCGTCGGAACCCGAACCGACAAAGACGGCCGAATGCACGCTGACCACACCGGGCACGGCCCCCTCGTGTCCGCAGTCTCTTCACGAAAACACCAACCAACAATCATCAACATCGATGACCACGATGCCACCGATGACATCACCACCTACATCCGCAATACGCTAAGCAGAACCGCCACAGCCGCCAATTGGCCCAACGCACCAAAACGCCTCGCGGCCGCCAAAGCAGTTGCCGAACAGGCTGCTGGAAACTTCCTCTACGCTCGATTTGCTGCGAAAGCCCTCGCCAACATCGAAGAACCCTCCGACGCCGACTGGACCAGCCGCATCCCCGGCCTAGTTGGCCCTGACGGGTTCGACGCACTTCTCCTCGCCGACCTCAACCGCTTCGACGACCCCGAACGTGTGCGCGACGTGCTGACAGCTCTCGCATATGCAGAAGGTCCCGGTCTCCCACGACGAGACATCTGGCCCATTGTCGCCACGAACCTTGCCGGAAACGGATCCGGACGGGCATACACGCCCGCCGACATCGCCACTGTCATCCGCGAAGCAGGCTGGTACCTCATCGAAGGAACCAGCGACGGACAGGCCGTATACCGCTTGTTTCACCAGGCGGTCGCCGACTCGCTCAGGAGAGCACGGCGGGAGGCGACCCCATGACCGAATCGACTAATGCGCCACAGCCGCCCGAACCCTCAGCCCACACCGCCATCGTTGACGCACTACTCGAACTCCTCGAACAAAGCCGGTGGAACGACCTCAACCCCTACGTCGGCCGATACCTCGCTGCCCACGCAGAACGCGCCAACCGCATCGACGATCTCCTCACTAACCACGCCTTCTATTGGGCCGCCGACCCCGAAATCCTGACGACAACCCTCAACCGGGCCAACACCCGAGACCTACCCGAATATGCTCAGACCTTCCTCGCCTGCAGCCACACCCTCACCGGTCGCCAACCCACCGACCGCGCCGCCGTCCTCGCGCTCACAGCCATGCAACTCGGCCGCACTGCCGACAACCCCACCCCACACGGTGCTCCGTGGTGGCCACACTGGGCAGCTTCCACTGACCTCACACCCCACCGAGTCATAGAAGGGCACCGCGCACCCATACGCGCCCTCGTCGTTCTCAGCGACGACGAGGGCCGCATAGCCAGCGGCAGCGACGACGGCACGGTCCGCATCTGGGACATCGACACCGGACTCACCGTCGCCATACTCGAAGAATCAAGCGCGCCCATCACAAGTCTCAACACCTTCACCGCACAAGGTGAACAGTTCCTCACGACCGCCACGGCGAATGGAAACGTGGCAGTGTGGTCACTGGCCGACAACACACTTAAATACCGGCTCCCACAAAGCGCCGGGCGCACGCAAGTCACCTCAGCAATAGACCAAGAAGGCAACTCCGTCGTCATTACGGCCAGCACAGACGGCGTAATACGAACGTGGAACCACAACACACGCGAACCCACCAGTGAGATCGCTGCGCACGCAGGAACCATCCGCGCCCTCACCACCAGCAAGGCCCCGCGGCCAGCAATCATCAGCGCCGGCGCCGATGGCCAGGTCAAAGCCTGGGATCTTACCACCCAAGCACAACTGTGGAACTGGGAAGAATCACCTACGTGGATCAACAGTCTTACAAACATTCCTGGTGAACGATATGAGCAAGACCGAATCGCCCTCGGTAGCGACGACGGCACAACGTGGATCGCCAATCCACAAACAGGAACCGCCGCGCAACTCCCCGGATCGAACGACAGTATGGTCCACGCCGTCACGGCAAGAGCAGCTCCACGCGGCCTACAAATCGTCTCAGGCTATGGCGACCGCACAGCACATTTATTCGCCGAAAGCGATCCGCGCACACACAGTCGCCTAGTCGGCCACAGCGGCTCCGTCCGAGCCGTGGCGATCCTGGGAGGAAGTCGAAACTCGATAGTCACCGCGGGCGACGACAAGACGATACGCGTCTGGGACACTTCCAACAGACGCACGACAGTCGAACCAAACCAAGGACACACCGACTGGGTCCTCGGAATAGCACTAACCGCCATCGACGGAACCGACGTCGTCTTGTCGGGTGGCGTCGATCGCCAAGTCATCGCCTGGAACTTAAGCAGCGGAAAACAAGTCCGCCACCTCGGAAGGCACGGTGGCTGGGTAGGAAGACTCACAACCTTCACGCGCGGCGAAGACACCTACTGTCTCTCAGCCGGCGCCGAAGGCGAACTCGTCCTGTGGCAGCTTAACGCCAAAAGAGCTGTCAGACGTTTACCTCGCGCACACAAGGATTCCATACTCGACGTCGCCGCAATCACAACCCGCGGCGGCCACGCCATCGCAGCCACAGCTGGAAACGACGGTCAGGTGGGCATCTGGGATCTGGGAGAGCCTCAAAACCACATCATGCATGTCGGACACCGAGGCGGCGTCAGGTCCGTCGCACTGATCAACACCGAAGGCGAATGTCTCGCAATTTCCGGCGGCACCGACGGCACGATGCGAACCTGGAGCTTCCAACGAAGACGCCAAATCGCGGAGACGTCAGTCCACGGAAAATGGATCCGGGAAATCGCCGTCCTGCCGAACGGCAAAACCTTCATTACCGCCTGCGACGACGGCCAGCTGCGCCACTGGAGACCAGAATCCCTTGAGCCCATCCGCAGTTGGCACGCGCACTCGGGCGCAATCATGACCGTAGCCGCGACCACTGTCGCGGACAGCACCATGATCGTCTCTGCGGGCGCCGAAGGTACCATTAAAGCGTGGTCGCTAAACGGAGACCTCATCACAACCATCCCTGTAACAGGCTGCTACGGCCTCAAGGTCACCGGCTCGACGATCGTCGCGGCCACCCACCTCGGACTCATCACACTCGAGGTCCTCAACCGCCCGTCCCCGACCGACGATCAACTGGCCTAGCGGTGGGAGCCTGACGCGGTAGCCCGGACACCTGATCTGTAGCGATGATCGCTGCAGGAAGGAGTCCCTCAGATGCCTGCACCACGCCCGCCGGAGTTCCGCCGCAGCCACCAACCAACAGCATCCGGCTGCGTAGGCGAACCTCACAGTCATTCCGCCGGCAGGCGAGCACGCGCGACGCTGCTCCCCGTGACGGTGCTGTTCGGCATCAGACCCTGCGTCGGGCCGATGTGATATCGGACCCACTCGGTCCGGTAACGCGGGTTCGGCCCTTACGCTACTTGCCGGTAGCGCCCATCCGGCGCGTCTCCATCGTCGGACGGAAGTCACTCATCACCATGCGCAAGATCCTCGCCCCGCTCCTCGTCGGCATCGGCGCCTTCCTCGTCGTCGCCGCGGTCATCGCCCAGACCTGGGCCCCTGGGCAGATCGAGCGGACGCCGCTGGACACGGACAACACGACGTACCTTTCCGGCACCGCGCAGGTGGCCGGTGGCGACGACCTGAGCCTCCAGGAGTCGCCGGTGTTGGCGTTCAGCGTCAACCAGGTCGACGCCGACGCCTCCGACGACGACGTCGCTGCCTGGACGACCTCGCTGTGCGTCGTGCGCGACCAGGGCGGCATCGACGCCTGCGTCGACGCCGACGACCCCGAGGGCCGTCTCGTCAGCGCCGAGACCGAGGTCTTCGCGACCGACCGCAGCACGGCGCTCACCGTCGACAACGGCGACTACGTGCCCACGGGTACGCCGCAGCAGGAGGGCCTGCAGAACAAGTGGCCCTTCGGCTCCGAGAAGAAGACCTACCCGGTCTGGGACGGGATGGTCGGCGCCGCGGTGGACGCGACGTACGAGGGCGCCGAGAAGCTCGACGGGCTCGAGACCTACCTCTACCGCGCGGACGCGAGCGCCGACGGCGTCGAGGTGATCGACAACATCAAGGGCAGCTACCTCCAGACCACTGACTACTACATCGAGCCGCAGACCGGCGCGATCATCAAGCAGGTCGTGCACCAGGAGCGCGTCGCCGACGGCGTCGGCAAGATCCTCGACCTCGACCTCGCCTTCACCGACGACCAGGTCCAGACCAACGTCGACGACGCCAACGACAACATCTCGAGCCTGCGACTGCTCGAGACCGTCGTCCCCGTCGTCGGGTACGTCGCCGGCGCGATCGCGCTGGTCGCCGGGCTGGCGCTCCTGCTGCTGCGCCGGCGTACGCCGAAGGTGGCGTAGCCCGCCGGTTTGCAGCCTCCGGTCGGACCCCGGTACTTAAGCCCTCGGAAGACGAAAGCCCAGTGTGTACTGGGATGTGACGTTTCAATCGCGGACTGATGCCTGTCGTCGTCGCGTTGTTGGGTACCGTGCCCAGCACGCCGATGGATCGAGAGGGTTGCAACCGACATGGTCGATGTGAAGAGTGCGCTGGACGAGGCTGGTCTCACCAACCCTCGAGTGCGTGAGTACGTGGCGCACTGGGCCGCCATCACCCAGCCCGATCGGGTGGAGGTCGTCGGCAACGACGACGACGCACGGCTGATCCAGGAGGCGCTCGACGCCGGAGAGCTGCTGCCCGCAGGTGAGGGGCGCTACTACTCGCGCAGCTACCACAAGGACACCGCCCGCTCCGAGGAGCGCACGGTCGTGGCCACCAGCAAGGAAGACGACAAGGGCGTCTACAACAACTGGAAGCCCGCGGCCGAGATGACCGAGCTGCTCACC
>Ga0190274_10001685_pt1 | contig 12959 bp, 13 predicted proteins | sample Popmic531T_FD_133002 | JGI IMG/M metagenome (GOLD analysis project Ga0190274, IMG submission 133002) | Populus adjacent soil microbial communities from riparian zone of Yellowstone River, Montana, USA - 531 T | ecosystem: Environmental > Terrestrial > Soil > Riparian zone | place: USA: Montana...
AGCGGAAGAACTCGGCGGCGTAGGCCACCTCGCCGCGCGAATCCGACAGCGCCTTGCCGTTCTCGATGGTGATCAGCTTCGCGAGTCTTTCGGCATCCCGCATAATGAGTTCGTAGGCTTTGCGCAGGATTTCGCCGCGCTCACGCGGCTTTTTCGCGGCCCACGGCCCGAACGCGGCTTCGGCGGCGTCGAGCGCCGCCTTGGCGTCGTCGATGCTGGCGCTGGCGACCGAAGCGATCTTCTGCTCGGTCGCAGGATCGATCACGTCAAAGCGCGCGCCGTCGAAGGATTTTTTCCATTTGCCGCCGACCCACAGGTCGGTCGGTACATTGGCGAGCAGATTATCATACGCGGCCATGGGAACTCCTACGCTTTGAGCGTCCGCCGAACGCGATCGACGATGCGGTCGACGGTCGGCAGAATTGCATCTTCCAGAATGTCGGCGGCGGGCAACGGAATATGCGGTGTGGTGATCCGCACCAGCGGGCCATCGAGGTCGTAGAACGATTCATCGGCGATGATCGACATGATCTCCGCACCCCAGCCGCACAGCCGCGGGTTTTCCTCGACGCTGAAGCAATGATGCGTCTTGGCAATCGAACCCAGGATGGTCTGGGTGTCGAGCGGGACCAGCGACCGCACGTCAATCACCTCGCAGTCGATGCCATGCTCGGTGGCGAGCCTCTCGGCTGCCTGCAGCGCACGCGGAACCATCAGGGCAAGCGCGATGATGGTGGCGTCCTTACCGGGACGCAAAATCTTGGCGGTGCCGAGCTTGTCGAGGATTTCGCCATCCGGCACTTCGCCCTTGGTCGCGTAAAGCGACTTGTGCTCCAGGAAGATCACCGGGTCGGGGTCGCGCACCGCGGCGGCCAGGAGCCCGATCACATCGACCGGGCTTGACGGCGCCACCACCTTGAGGCCCGGGATCATCATGCACCAGTTTTCGACGCTCTGAGAGTGCTGCGCGCCGAACCGCGAGCCGGCGCCGTTGCCGGTGCGCACTACCAGCGGGCACTTGGTCTGCCCGTTGGTCATGTAGCGGCTCTTCGGGAATTCGTTGGCAATATAGTCGAAGCAGACCGCGAAGAAGTCGGAGAACATGATTTCCGCGATCGGCTTCAGGCCGGTCATCGCCGCGCCCATCGCGGCGCCGAGAATCGCCTGCTCGGAGATCGGCGTGTCGCGCACCCGCAGCGGGCCGAACTGCTCATAGAGCCCGACGGTCGCCTTGAACACGCCGCCCGCCTTGGCGACGTCCTCGCCGAGGAACACCACGTCCGGGTCGCGCGTCATCTCCTGGGCGATGCCGCGCGCCACGGCATCGCGATAGGTCAGTTCCGCCATGCCCAGCCTCCATCGGCGTAGACATCGGTGGTTAAGATTTCCATCGGCGGATTCGGCGCGGCCTTGCAGGCCTCGGTGGCGTCATCGACCACTTGCCGCACTTCGGCGTCGATCTTCGCAATCGCATCGTCGCCGATGCCGAACTGCTTCAAGCGCTCGCGATAGATCTTGATCGGATCGCGCTCCTTCCACTTTTCCAACTCGCCCTCAGGGCGGTACTTGGCCGGGTCGGCGCGCGAATGGCCACTATGACGGTAGGTCAGACATTCGATCAGCGACGGCCCGCCGCCGGCGCGCGCTTTGTCGTAGGCTTTCACCGCGGCGCGATAGACGACGTCGGCATCATTTCCGTCGATCACGATCTTCTCGAGGCCATAGGCCGAGGCGCGGTCGCCCGCCGGATGCTTTACCGCCGTCACGTCGCCGATCGGCGTGTACTCCATGTAGAAATTGTTCTCGCAGACGAAGATCACCGGCAGCTTCCACACCGCCGCGAAATTCAGCGCCTCATGGAAGGCGCCGATGTTGGTGGTGCCGTCGCCGAAGAAGCACACCGTCACGTCGTCCTGCTTCTTGTACTGCGCGCGCCAGGCAGCGCCACAGGCAATCGGCAGGTGCGCGCCGATGATAGCGTAGGAGCCCATCACGCCGTGCTCCTCGGACGTCAGATGCATCGAGCCACCCTTGCCGCGCATCAAACCGTTGTCGCGCTGCATCAGCTCGCCCAGCACCTTCTCGACCGGCACACCGCGGGCGAGCGTATGGGCGTGGCCCCGATAGGTGCAGAACGACAGGTCGCCCTTCTTCATCGCTACCGCGAAGCCGGCCGCCACCGCTTCCTGACCGAGGGACAGGTGACTGGTGCCTTTCACCAGGTTCTGCAGGAACAGATCGAAGGCGCGCTGCTCGGCCTCGCGGATGTTGACCTGGCTGCGATAGAGCTCCAGCCGCGTCTTTTCGCCGATGTCGTCGTTGAGGCCCGAGCCGGGCGCGGTTTTGGCTTTGTCCAACATGTCGGCTCCTTGGGCGTGGCTTATCAGGCCGGTATCAGGCGGCTCAGGCCGTTATCAGGCGGCGCGGGGCGATTTTGTCAACCGGGCTCGACCGGGGCAACAACCCGGCCCGTAACCTTTCGCTCTCGATGGATCAGATAGAGCCCGGAGGCGACCACAATCGCGCTGCCGATTAAGGTCCATCGGGTGGGCATGTTGGCAAACACCAGATAGCCGAGCGCGATGGCCCAGACGATCTGCGTGTAAATGAAGGGCGAAAGCACCGAGGCGGGCGCACGCCGGTGGGCAGCGATCAGCAGATAATGACTGACCGATCCCAGCGTCCCCATCGCCACGATCAGGCCGATGTCGAACCAAGTCAGCGGCCCTCCCCAGACAAAGGGCAGCAGCGGCCCCATCGCAACGACGGCAACGAGGTTTCCATAGAACAATGTCGTGTCGCTGGGATCGCTGCGCGACACCATTCGGGTCGCGATGCCATAGCACGCATAGAAGATTGCTGCGGCCACTGAGAATATCGCTGCCCATTGCATGCCACCGCTCATGCCCGGCCGGATGATCACAAGCACACCGGCGAAGCCCACGGCAATTGCCGTCCAGCGCCGCCAGCCAACCCATTCGCCGAGCACCGGCCCCGCCAAGGCTGCGACAAGAAACGGCGTGGCGAACAGAATCGCTAGCGCTTCGTCGAGCTGGAGGTAGCGGAACGCCATGAAATTGCAGATCGTGGTCGAGACCAGCATCAATCCACGGACCACCTGCAGACCAAGCCGTTTGGTCTTGACCAGATCCGGTTTCGTGATCGGATTGAAGAATATCAGTGCAATAACGAACGCGCTGATGAAGCGTAGAGACACCACTTGAAGCGTGTCGAGATAACCACCGAGATATTTCGCAATAGCATCAAGCGCGGCGAACAGCGCCACCGCGCCACACATCAATCCGATGCCGATCAACCGCTGGCGGCGTGCCTCGTGCGCGGGATCGTTCAATAGGTCGCTCGCCCGCCGGAAATATCAATCACGGAGCCGGTGGTGAACGAGCAGTCGGCCGACGCGCAGAACGCCACCACCGCCGCGATCTCGTCCACTTCGACGAACCGGCCGCGCGGAATCTTGGACAGCATGTAGTCGATGTGCTCCTGCGACATCTGGTCGAACAGCGCGGTCTTTGCCGCCGCCGGCGTCACGCAGTTCACCGCGATGTCGTAGGTCGCAAGTTCCTTGCCGAGCGACTTGGTGAGCGCGATCACGCCGGCCTTCGACGCCGAATAGGCCGGCGCGTTCGGATTGCCCTCCTTGCCGGCGATCGAGGCGATGTTGACGATGCGGCCGTAATTCTGCGCGATCATCAGCGGCACGATCGAGCGGCAGCAGTAGAACTGGCTGTCGAGATTGATCCGCATCACCTCGGCCCAGGCTTCGATCGGATAGTCCCAAGTCTTCACGTTGGGTCCGGCGATGCCTGCGTTGTTGACCAGGATGTCGATACGACCGAACGTCTTCACGGTGGCGTCGCGGGCGCGCTCGATCTCGGCGGGCTTGGTGACGTCGACCGCGATGGCTTCGACGCGGCGATTGCTTTTCAGCTCCGCCGCCGTCTTTTCCGCCAGCTTGACGTCCCGATCCCAGATCGCGACCGCCGCGCCGGACTCAAGCAGCCGCTCGACGATGGCGCGGCCGATGCCCTGCGCACCCCCGGTCACCACCGCATTCCTGCCGCCGAGATCGATCTTGTTGGCCATCTTGCATACCTCCGCGAGCGCAACGTAGCGAAGCCGCACTCGCCATGCGAGAGGCGTTTCATCAGGTCTGCGCTGCGCGCAGCTTGAGAGCGAGAAAGCCTGCTATGGTGGAACACCCGTCAGGTGGGCCGCCATTCACGCGCTGCTCCCCTCTTTGGGAGCGGGCGATGGATCTGACGGTTCTCCAACTCGGCCTTTTTCTTGCAGCGACGTTTTTTGCCGCCCTGGTGGCGGGCGTCACCGGCTTCGCGTTTGCGCTGATCGCCGCCGCCGTCTGGCTCCACATCCTTCCGCCGCTGCAAACCGTCACGCTGACGATCTGCTACGGCCTGATCGTGCAGGGCTATGGCTTCTGGAAGATGCGGCACGCCTTCAACTGGAGCCGGTTCTGGCCCTACATTGTCGGCAGCGCCCTGGCATCGCGATCGGCATCCAGGTCCTGCGCTGGGCCGATCCTGCCACCATGCGCATGGGCATCGCGGCATTCCTGGCGTTGTATTCGATCTACGGCCTGACCCGGCCTGCGCTGAAGCCGATCCAGGCCGGCACCGCCGCCGACATCACCGTCGGCTTCTTCAGCGGCCTGCTCGGCGCCATGGCGGGCTTTCCGGGGATCATCATCGTGATCTGGTGCACCATGCGCGGCTGGACGCGGGACGTGCAGCGCGCCGTCTTTCAGCCGGTGAGCGTCGCGCTGCTGGCGATGTCCGCCATCGCGCTGGGCGCGACCGGATCGATCGCGCTCAACACCGTGTACCTGTTCCTCGCCGGGCTTCCCGCACTGGCGCTCGGCACCTGGGCCGGATTCCGGCTCTACGGCAAGATCGACGACGAGATGTTTCGCAAGCTTGTGCTTTGGCTGCTGCTGGTAGCCGGCTTGTTCTTGCTGGCGAGCGTGCTGTGAGCTAACGTAATGTTCGCGGGGCCTGCGGCGGTCGCCCCGTGCTTCCAAAGGCTTCTTGCCCAAGCACCGCCTCCTCTGAAACGGAGGGGGCTATGCAATCTGCAAGCTTCTTTATCTCACCCAAAGACCTTTGGACCGCAATCGGCGGTGCTGCTGCACCACAGGTCATCGACGCTCGCCGCCGCGAGGTCTACGACACGGCGCCGCATGTGCTGCCCATTGCGACATGGCAGGACCCGAAAGGCGCCGACTGGATAGACTCGCTCGACCGCGAACGTCCAATCGTCATCGCCTGCAAGGCTGCCCATGAGATGAGCCAGATGGTGGCGGCGGACCTTCGCGCAAAAGGCTACGACGCCAGCGTGCTGGAGGGCGGCTATGCGGCCTGGAGCGAAGCCGGCTTGCCGCTGGTCGACAAGGCCGCGCTGCAACGCTTCGCACCCCGCCGGCCCAGCTTGTGGGTGACCCGGCGGCGGCCGAAGATCGACCGCATCGCCTGCCCCTGGCTCATTCGCCGTTTCCTCGACGCACAAGCGCGCATCCTGTTCGTCGATCCACCCGAGGTCCCTGCCGTCGCGCACGAGACCGGCGCCATTCCATTCGACATTGAAGGCGTTGAGATTTCGCACGAAGGGCCGCGCTGCAGCTTCGACACCATGCTCAAGCTGTTTGGATTGGAGAGCGAGCCGTCGCTGGCGCGGCTGGCGCTGATCGTGCGGGGCGCCGACACCGCGCGGCCCGACCTCGCGCCGGAAGCCGCCGGCCTGCACGCCATTTCGCTCGGCCTCTCGGCGCTCGCCGGCGACGACGATCACGGACTGCTCGAGCGCGGCTTCATGGTCTACGATGCGCTATTCGCCTATCTGCGCTTCGCGTCGCAGGAGCGGCACAACTGGCCGGCGAAGGTGGCATGATATGACGACCGTCGAAACCGGCACCCCCGCCACAAGCGCCAAGCCCACGTTCGCCGAGTTCTTCAAGGTCTGGCTGAAGATCGGCTGCATCAACTTCGGCGGGCCGGCCGGACAGATCGCGATGATGCATCGCATCGTGGTCGACGAAAAGAAATGGATCGACGAGCCGCGTTTCCTGCACGCACTCAATTTCAGCATGCTGACGCCCGGGCCGGAGGCGCAGAAGCTTGCGACCTACATCGGCTGGCTGTTGCACGGCGTGCGCGGCGGGCTGACCGCCGGAATATTGTTCGTGCTGCCCGGCGCGCTGGTGATGCTGGGCCTCAGCCTGCTCTACGCGCTGGGACGCGGCTACACGGTGATCGACGGCGCCTTGTTTGGCATCAAGGCGGCTGTGCTGGTCATCGTCGTAGAGGCGCTGATCCGCATCGGCAAGCGCGCGCTCAAGACATCGCTGCTGCTTGGCATCGCCGGAGCGGCCTTCGTCGGCATCTTCTTCTTGGCCCTGCCGTTTCCTATCATCGTCATCGCCGCGGCGCTGATCGGCTTCCTGGCCGCGCAGTTGTCCCCGGCCTTGCTGGGCCTCAAGGACGACGTCGGCATGCTGACGCCGCCCGCGCCCGACCGCTGGCGGCAGGCTACGATTGCCGCGGTGGTCGGCCTCGTTGTCTGGTGGGCGCCGGTCGCGCTCGCGGTTGCGATATTCGGCCTGAACCACGTGCTGGTCAGCGTCGGATTGTTCTTCTCGAAGCTCGCCGTCGTCAGCTTCGGCGGCGCCTACGCATTGCTGGCCTACATGGCGCAGCAGGCGGTCGAGACCCATCATTGGATGACCGCCCCCGAAATGGTCGACGGGCTCGGCCTCGCGGAAACCACGCCGGGACCGCTGATCCTGGTGACGCAATTCGTCGGATTCCTCGCGGGCTTCCGCGACGCAGCGCCGTTCTCGCCGGTGATCGCCGGCATCCTCGCCGCCGCGATGACCACCTGGGTGACGTTCACGCCGTCGATGCTGTGGGTCTTTGTCGGCGCGCCGTTCGTCGAGCAGTTGCGCGCCAACAAGCGGCTGTCGGGCGCGCTCGCCGCGATCACCGCCGCGGTGGTCGGCGTCATTCTCAATCTGACGGTCTGGTTCGCGCTGCATGTGCTGTTCGGCCAGGTGACCGAGCAGCACGCGGGATGGCTGCGCTGGTACGCTTTCGATCCGCTGGCGCTTGATCTCAAGGCCGCGGCGCTTGCGGTCATCGCCGGCGTGCTGGCCTTCGTGCTGCACCGCGGACTGATCGAGGTGGTGGTGGTGATGGCCGCGCTCGGTGTCGCAACGCGCTATGTCTTCGGCGCGTGATCAGCCCTCTCGGCTGACCGCGCTCTCGTGCCAGCGCCGCAGCACCAGGTGCGAGAACGCCGACAGCAGGAAGAAGATCACCACGCCGGCGACCGAGAGCAGCAGCAGTGCGGCGAACATGCGGGGGATGTTGAGCCGGTAGCCGGACTCGGCGATGCGGTATGCCAGCCCCGATCCGGCGCCCGCCGAACCCGCGGCGATCTCCGCCACCACCGCGCCGATCAGCGAAAGCCCGCCGGCGATCTTCAGGCCCGCCAGCATGTTCGGCAGCGCGGACGGCAGCTTCAGCTCCCACAGAACTTGCCAGCGCGAGGCGCCGTACATCCGGAACAGGTCGGCGAGATTGTGGTCGATCGAGTTGAGCCCGAGCGTAGTGTTGGCGAGCACCGGGAAGAACGCGACGATCCAGGCGCAGGCCAGCACCGCCGCCTGCTGTGGAAGATAGATCAGCAGCAGCGGCGCAATCGCCACCACCGGCGTGACCTGCAGGATCACGGCATAGGGATAGAACGAGTGTTCGATCAGCCGCGACTGGTTGAACGCGACCGCGAGCCCGACGCCGCCGATCAGCGCGAGCGCCAGCCCCGCGAGCGTCGTTTCCAGCGTGGCGATCAGCGAATTCCAAAGGATGGCCCAGTCGGCAACCAGCGTCGAAACCACAAGCCCGGGACCCGGCAATATGTACGCCGGCAGCGCATTGACGCGCACCACGAGGTCCCACGCCAATACGCCGAGCGCCAACGCCACGGCGGGCAGGACAAAACGGAGCACACGGTCGCTCATGCCGCGACTCCTGGGCTCGCCTGCATCGCGCGGCCGAGCGCATCCGACGCGACGCGGCAATGGCCGGCATACTCGGCGGAGGTGCGAAAGCCCGCGTCGCGCGCGGCCGCGTCCACGGTCAATTCGGCGAACACGCGGCCCGGCCGCGCCGACATCACCACCACGCGCTGCGAGAGATAGACGGATTCAAACACCGAATGGGTGACGAACACGACCGTCATGCGCAACTCGCGCCACAGCGCCATGAGATCGTCGTTCAGCTTGAACCGTGTGATCTCGTCGAGTGCCGCGAACGGCTCATCCATCAGCAGCACGCGCGGCGCAGTCACGAGTGCGCGGGCAATCGAAACCCGCATCCGCATGCCGCCGGAGAGCTGGCGCGGATAGGCGTCGGCAAACTCGCGAAGCCCGACGCGTGACAGCGTCTTCAGGACGCGCGGCGAGGCTTCGTCCCTGCCCATGCCGGTCAGTTTCAATGGCAGGTACACGTTGGCGGACACGGTCGCCCACGGCATCAGCGTCGGCTCCTGAAACACGAAACCGATGTCTCGAGCTCTGCCCTCTCTCGCGCCGGCCCACGTCACGCTGCCGCGCGTCGGCTCGCTCAGACCCGCGATGATGCGCAGCGCGGTCGACTTGCCGCAGCCCGACGGCCCAAGCAGGGAGAGGAATTCGCCATCGCGCACGTCGAGGTCGAGATGATCGAGCGCGACAACGCCGCTGCCGAACACTTTGCCGACGCCGCGCAGCGAGACGATGGGAGCCGACGAAATCGCCATTGATTGCTATCTACTTCCGCAGTCCCACTTCTGAGTAGAAATCGACCCAGCGCTTGACCTCGGCGGCGTGGTAAGCGGTGAACTCCTGCACGCCCTGTCCGGTCGGCTCGAAGCTGATCGCGCGCAGCTTCGCCACCATGTCCGGTTGCTTGACCACCTCGACGATCGCGGCGCCGAGCTTGTCGCGCACGCTGGCCGGCATGCCGGGCGGCCCGTAGATGCCGAGCCAGCCTGTCACCACCACGCCGGGGACGCCGGCCTCTTCAAACGTCGGCACGTCGGGAAGCTGCCGCTGGCGATAAGGGCTGCTGACGGCAAATCCCTTGATGGTGCCGGTGCGCACCTGCTCGTTGACCACCGGCGAAACCTCGATGATGAGCTGGATGTGGCCTGCGATCAGATCGTTCAGCGCCAGCGTGCCGCCTCGATACGGCGCGTGCACCATCTTCACGCCGGTCTGCTTCATGAACAGCATGGTTGCGAGGTTCGCCATCGAGCCCTCGCCGGTCGAGCCATAAGTGATCTAGCCCTGGCGCTCCTTGGCATAGGCGACGAATTCCTTCACCGAATTGACCGGGACGTTCTTGTTGACGACCATGGTGGTCGAATATTCGGCCGTGCCGGCAATCGGCACCATGTCCTTCATCGGATCGAAGCCGATCTTCGAATCCATCGCGTAATTCAGCACCACCGAGCCGACGTTCCCGACCATCAGCGTGTAGCCATCGGGCTCCGCCCGCAACAGCTCGCGCAAGCCGATCACGCCGTTGCCGCCGGGCTTGTTCTCCACCACGACCGGCTGGTTGAACTTGACGCGCAGACCCTCGGCGATCAGCCGGCCTGACAGGTCGGTGATGCCAGCCGGCGGAAACGGGATCAGCAACTTGATGGGGCGGCTCGGATAGGAATCCTGGGCGGCTGCCGTGACCGATAGCGCGACGCAGAACAGCAAAGACAACAACACACGCATTGGCCGCCCCCTATGTCGTCCGTCCTACTTGGACCGCAGGTCGTTGCCCACGCCCTTGTTGACGAACTGCGGGCTGTAGGACTTGCGGTAATCGATTTTGGCGTTGACCACGCCGGCGCGCACCATCCTGTCGAAGAAGCTTTTCATGCGTGCGTCAGTCATCGCGCCGATGCCGAGCTTCAGCGTGTCGCCGGAATCGACGATGCCGTATTCCTTCATCCGCGCGATCGAGTAAGCGATCGCGGCGTCGGTCATTTCGGGATTGTCGCGCTTGATGCGGTCGTTCGCCGCCTTGTTGTCGCCGTAGAGATAGTTCGCCCAACCGATCATCGATGCGTCGAGGAAGCGCTGCACCATCGCCGGATTCTTCTCGACGATGTCGCGGCGGGTCTCGACCAGCGTCGAATAGCTGTCGAAGCCCTGGTCGGCGAGCAGGAAAATCTTCGGCTTGAACTTGGCCTGGGTTTCGACCGCGTAAGGCTCCGACGTCACATAGCCCTGCATCGCGGAGCGCTTGTCGGCGATGAACGGCTGCGGATTGAACGTGTAAGGTTTTACCTGGTTCTCGTTGAAGCCGAAGTCGCGCTTCATCCACTGGAAGTACGACGCCATGCCCTCCTTGGAGACGAACAGCGTCAGTTTTTTCAGGTCCTCGAACTTCTCGATGCCCTGGTCGGGATGCGCCAGCAACACCTGCGGATCCTTCTGGAAGACCGCGGCGACGGCGAGTGTCGGGATGTTGCGCTCGACCGCGTCGAACGCCTGCAGCGTGTTCGCGCTCATGTAGAACTCGATGCGGCCGGCGAGCAGTTGCAGGCGGTGGTTCACGTTCGGCCCGCCGGGCAGGATGGTCACGTCGAGACCGTGCTTGCGGTAGGTGCCGTCGGCCACCGCCTGGTAGAAGCCGCCGTGCTCGGCCTGCGCGACCCAGTTGGTGGCGAACGTGACCTTGTCGAGCTGCTGCGCCTGCGCCGGCGACAGCGCCAGCATCGCCACGACCGCGAATTGTCTCGATCCGATGCCCATTCGGCCTCCTGAATCACACACACTATATCGAAACACGGCCACGCGGGCATGCCGCATTTGTAGCCGCTGCATTTTCTCTGTTGACTCCCGAGCAGGTAAATTTGAGCAATGAGCATCGGCGCGACACGATGCTCAAGGAATGGACGATGGCAAAAAAAGGTCTGCGGTCCCGGCTTTCCCGGTATGGCGATGAGGAATTCGCGCTGTTCCTGCGGCGCGGCTTCCTCAAGGGCGCCGGCTACACCGACGACGCGCTGGAGCGGCCGATCGTGGGCGTTCTCTCCACCGCCTCCGACTTCAATCCCTGCCACAAGACCGCGCCGCAGGTCGCCGAGGCGGTGGCGAAGGGCGTGCGGCTCGCCGGCGGGCTGCCTTTCATCTTCCCCACCATCTCCCTGCACGAGGCGTTCGCCGGTCCGTCCTCCTTGCTGCTTCGCAATCTGATGGCGATGGACGTCGAGGAGATGGTCGCCAACCTGCCGCTGGATTCCGTCGTGCTGATCGGCGGCTGCGACAAGACCATCCCCGCCGAGCTGATGGGCGCGATCAGCGCCGACATGCCGGCCATCGTGGTCAACGTCGGCTCGATGCTGGCGGGCCGCCACGAGGGCACCCGGCTCGGCGCCTGCACCGACTGCCGCCGCCTGTGGGCCGCCTACCGCGCCGGCTCGCTCGAAGGGCCGGAGCTTGGCCGCGCGCACGACCAGCTCATGCCGACGTCCGGCACCTGCATGGTGATGGGGACCGCCTCGACCATGGCCTGCATGGCCGAGACGCTGGGCTTCATGCTGCCGGGCACCGCCACCGCGCCGGCGGTGTCGTCCGACCGCGCGCGCTTCTCGGAAGCCGTCGGCACCCATGCGGTGACGATGGCAAAGACCGGCGGGCCGAAGCCGAGCGCGTTGCTCACCAAGGCGGCGCTGAAGAATGCCTCGGTGGTGCTGCAGGCGATCTCCGGCTCGACCAACGCGCTGGTGCATCTCGCCGCCATCGCTGGCCGCGCCGGCATCACCTACGACCTCGACGAGCTCGACCGGATCGGCCGCGACGTGCCGACGCTGCTCGACCTCAAGCCTGCCGGCATGAACTTCATGGAGGACTTCCACGCTGCCGGCAGCCTGCCGGCGCTGTGGCGGCGGCTGAAGGATCATCTTGACCTCTCCGCCAAGCTGGTGAACGGCGAGACGATCGGCGACGTGATCAAGCGCTGGCCCGCTTACGTCGACGACAAGGTGATCCGCCCGCTCGACAATCCGGTGGTGAAGGGCGCCGCCATCGCGATCCTGAGCGGCAACCTCGCGCCGCAGGGCGCCGCGATCAAGATTGCCGCCGCGACGCCGGACCTGTTCCAGCACGAAGGGCCTGCGGTGGTGTTCGACTCGCTCGACGATCTCGAGGCACGGATCGACGATCCCAACCTCAATGTGACACCGCAGTCGGTGATGGTGCTGCGCAACGCCGGCCCGGTCGGCGCGCCGGGCATGCCGGAAGCGGGCGCACTCCCGATCCCGAAGAAGCTCGGCTCCAAGGGCCTGAAGGACATGGTGCGGATCTCCGACGCGCGCATGAGCGGCACCGCGTTCGGCACCGTGGTGCTTCACATCAGCCCCGAGGCCGCGGTCGGCGGGCCGCTCGCGCTGGTGAAGGACGGCGACCTGATCAGCCTCGACGTCAAAGGCCGGCGCCTGGAGCTCAAGGTCGACGCCGCCGAGCTCGCGAAGCGCAAGGCGCAGTGGAAGCAGCCGGACAAGCCCGCGCGCGGGTACGCGCGGCTTTACGTCGAGACGGTGACGCAGGCGGAAAAAGGCTGCGACTTCGATTTTCTGGTGGAGAGTTAAATTCACACTCGGTGTCGTCCCCACGAAAGCGGGGACCCAATAACCACCTCTCTATCGAGAGGACAGCGTGTACTGGGTCCCCGCCTTCGCGGGGACGACAGCGTTGAGCACCGATTCAAATTTCAAACAGCCATACGTCATCGCTCGCGGACTTGAGGCGCCGCGGAGCCTTCCTTGCCGTCTCCTCCCTGTTTCAAGTGAGGGAGGCGGATTGCCGGGAGGCGTTCCTTCTCAGATTTCGCCTTTCGGCGACCACGCTCACTAACGGAGAGCGTGCCGCCTGCCGGCGCTCCACC
>Ga0190274_10001686_pt1 | contig 12955 bp, 10 predicted proteins | sample Popmic531T_FD_133002 | JGI IMG/M metagenome (GOLD analysis project Ga0190274, IMG submission 133002) | Populus adjacent soil microbial communities from riparian zone of Yellowstone River, Montana, USA - 531 T | ecosystem: Environmental > Terrestrial > Soil > Riparian zone | place: USA: Montana...
GCTTTGAACTTGTCCCCTCCCTGGGCTGCCAGAGCTGACTTAGCCAAATCCAGGGGCAGGGTCGTCGCGGTAATAGCCGGGCCGGCTGCGGATGCAGTGGTTCCATTACCCGTCTTGGCACTGGCGTCTGCTTGTGCGTATGACGTCGCCGAGGTCGCCACGGTCAGAACGAGCAAGACGAATGATCCGAAAAAGCGGTTTTTCATACGATTCTTACCTTCTCGCTATTATTCTGTCTGACCCATTTAACGCCGAAGGAGCAGCTAAAGTTCCAGCTACTCCTTCAGATAAAACTATTATTCTTTCGGAACCCTGAATGTCGAAGGAGTAGCCAAAACTCCGGCTACTCCTTCTTAAGGACAACTAAAAATTAAACCGCACTTGCGCGGAAATTCGCCGGTTGCCCGCACCGCCACCACCGCCGCCGCCGCCGCCAAAGCCTCCGGCACCGTTGAGCGTCAGACTTTGACCAAAATAAGGTGAAGATAGATTTCTCTCCGGGGTCCCAAGGTTGACCTTATTCAGGATGTTCTGGAAGTTAATTGAAAAATTCATGGAGTAGCGCTTGGCCTCGGCGCCGCCGCCACCCGGCACACCGATGCCGCCTCCACCGCCGCCGCCACGTCCGCCGCCACCACCGCCTGGGCCGCCACGACCACCATCCCCGCCGCCAGCGTTAGGGATGTTGGGGATGCCACCACCACGCCCACCGCCGCCACGTCCACCACCGTCTCTGCCGCCTCCAGGGCCGGCGTTTTCCGCTTGGGCGCCTTGTTGCTTAGCCTTCGCCGCAGCCGCACGACTCGCGGCAGTGCTGCCAAAACTCCAGGTCTTGCTTATGCGCATGTTGACGCCCAGGAACCCAGGACCTTCACCATAATTGCGCGGGATGAGCGCCTCGCCAGGGGCCGGATTGCGATTGAAGTTTCCAAACGGAGTACAAATAATATTGGGTCCCGGATGTGCGCAGTCAGTGCCTGCCGGAGCAAATGAAGGCCGCTCGGTGAACTGACGGTCGAGATTCGTATCCTGTCCGGTGATGATGTTGAAAGGCCGGCCCGAAAAGTAATTGACCAAAGGCGTCAGGCTAACCTGCCACGGCAAGTTTATGCTGCCAAAGAAGCTGAAGCGGTGTCGGATATCAAATCCCGCGCGTCCGCGTTCGCCGGTGAAATCGTAGGAATTTACCGGAAACAATCCACTGCCCTGCCCGTCGGTGTCGTTATCAGTCTTACTCAGCGAGTAGTTTGCCGAAAACGAGATGGTCCGGTTGAATCTGTTATTAAAGCCAATGAACCACTGGTTTTGATCGAATCGTCCGCTCGACTCGTATTGATAGACTTCACCGATGTTGCCCAATGGACGCGTGCCATTGGGATTGAGCACACCAATCGACCCCGGCAAAGGCTGGTTAATATCTCTGGCACGAATTACGTGTTGGATGTGAATGGTGTAGAAACCGGTGAACATCGTGAACCTGTATGGCAATTGGCGTTCGACCTGGACTCCAGCTACGTAAACAGCGGGCGCCTGTAAATCTTCAGCTACGCGCCAGGTAATCAGTCGCGGAGTAAGCGTAAGGCTTGCCGTCGAGGGATTGTTTGGAAAAGCATCGAGAGGACTCGGTAGCAATGGTGGTACGAACACCAAACCGCCATTCGCGGTCTGGTCATAGACGGTTCGTTCGGTGACGAAGAATTGTTGCTGTGTTGTACCGTCAAACCGGTTCGCGTTGAGGGTGTTGCCTTCGCTAAACCGATTGTAGAAAACGCCGGCACCAACTCGGATTACCATGCTGGGTGGACGCGTAGCATTTGCCGCACCCGGCGACCATGCCATGAACACTCGCGGGGCAAAATTGAATTTGCTGCTGATGTTACTTTGATTCTCATAACGAAGTCCGATGCCAAAGGTAAGATTGGGACGAAAACGCCAGTCGTCCTGGACATACAATCCACCCTCGATTTGGCTGACACTGGCATCAGGGTTACCTTCAGAAATACTAAACTGGGAAGCGCCACCGCCCATAGCGCGAATCTGCTGGGCAGTTCGGCCCAACTGTTGACCCAAGAGGGTGCGACGGTATCGCTCGAGACTGTCAACAAATATTGGCTGGCTGGTAATCGGGTTGTTGCTGGCATCCAACGTGGGCACAAAGCCCCCGGAGAAAACATATTGGCCGCCGAAGTTGTTCGGACTGCTATCTGAGATGTGCACTCCGCGAATCTTGCCGCCAAACTTAATTGCGTGGGTGCCTTTCTGCCAGGACACAAAATTTTGCAGTTCCCAGCGACTGTTGCTGCTGAGCGCGTGCCCTACCTGTGAACCACCGCTAGTGAAAGCACCACTTACGTTGAGCACGGGAATAGTGCTGTCGCCAAAACTCTCATTAGAGTTTTTGGAATACTGAAACCGCGTCTCGGTAATCATCGAGGCATTGAGCACCGCGGTTTCTGTCAGAGTTAAACTATGTGACGTGGAAAACGTATCGTAGCCTCGTTCGGGCAGAGAGAACCCACCGACACCGCTGTTCTCCACTCGGTTGCGATTGTAGTTATACCGGGCTACCAAAGTGTTGTTTGGATTGAGCTGGTAGTCGATGCGAGGACCGAAACTCATGCCCGTCTTCGGTACAACAACACCGAAATGGGAATCATACGGATTCAGATTCGCATCCAGCAGTCTGGCTGTTACCAATTCGTTGTCGTCAGTCTCACGCCGATCGAAGTCAATAAAAAATGAGGCTTTCTTCGCAAGGATAGGCCCGCCCAAATTGCCACCATAACTCCGCACCTGAAAAGGCGTCTTGGTGCTCGAAAAAGGATTACGGGAGTTGAGGCTCTCGTCCTCGAAATTGAAAAACGCACCGCCGCGAAGTTTGTCGGTTCCTGGTCGGGTCAGAATCTCGATACGACCAGAAGCCTGATCGTTCTCAGCTGCGAATGGATTCTGGTTAATACGAATCTCACGTATCGAATCTTTCGAGGGCATCCGGCCGCCTGAGAAACCGTCAACGAAAATCTGGCCGCCATTCGGACCCATTGACGGACCAGCCAGCGCCTGCAGCGCGGCCGCCAATTCATCAGGGTCATCAGGCAGGGCATCCAGATCCTTCCCGGTGATTAATGTCTGGTTGGCGTTGTCGGTCGCTTCGGTGCTAAGCGGAGTTTCCGCAGCGATAGTTACCTTTTGCTCTTCAATCGTAACCTTCAAGGTCAGATCCAAAGTAGCTCGTTGTCCCGCGGTCAGGTCAAGTTCGGAATCTTCGGAAAGGGTAAAGCCTGGGGCGTTCGCACGTACTAAATACTTGCCGGGCGCAAGGCCGTTAAAAACATAAGCACCTTCGCCATTGGTGATGGCGGTTTTTTCTACCCCACTCGGGTCGGTGACGATTACGGTAGCTCCGACAATTGTTGCGCCAAGCTCATCCTTAATAACACCACGTAAGGTTCCTCTCGCCTGTTCCCCGAAGGCAAACACCGCTGACAAAACTACCATCATGGCAATGCCCAAACACTGCCGCGAAAACTGTAAGGAGACGTTCATAATTAAGACCTATTTCAGATTGGAAAGTTAGACTACTGAAACCCGGTCGTTCCGGGTCCTAACAAGATTTATGCTTATGGCAAGCCAATGCCAAATTGCACTGCACCCAGGCCGCCTGCTGGGTTTGGTGCCGCTCGTCCGCCGCCTGCCGGCGCCGCCTCACGGGCCGCGAGCATGGTCAGCAGGGTATCGGCTCCCGAGATAAGACTAATTGCTGTCAAGCGCGCCGGATCTGCGCCTTTAGTACTGGAAACAATGATCGTGTCCCCAACTTTCATGTCGGCGATTCCGATAACCGGCAGTCTCTCGATCATGTCTTGCACATTTGGTCCGCCGCCGCCTCGCATCCCTCCCGGGCCACCCGGACCACCCGGACCACCGCCTGGAGCACCTTGCGCACCGGCTGTTTGCGGTTTGGCTGCGCCCTGGCTTGAGGCCGAACCTTGGCCCGCAGGAGCTCCAGCTCCCTGACCACCGCGCATCGCCATCATCAGTCCCATCATTTCGTTCGCTGGTGGAAACCTTCGCAAAACCGCATCCTGCTTGACGACAATCGTCAGAGGCTGCTTTGTTTGGGAATCGTTGATTTTAATTTCGCCGGTGGCGGCGTCAATCGCTGTCACTACACCAGACACCATTCTGAACGATCCGGTTACAACTTTTTCAGCAGTAAAGGCGGTACCGTCCGGACTCTTATCTCCCAGCGCTCGCACCTGGTCACCAACTTTGACTTCTTCAAATTTCGCCGTCTTCGCATCGGCAAACTTGATCGAGTCTGGCGCGTATCGCTTCATCTCCACCTTCTCCGAGACGGGGACAACAAGGGCTTGCTGTCCGGCTAAAGACCGGATTGAGACAGTCATTTCTTTAGTCTCGGGCTTAAGAGCAGTGATTATCCCCACGATTCCGCGCTTCTTCCATTCAGCTCGCTCTTCTTCCTGTTTCTTCGCGAGATCCACCTTATTCATCACAATCAAGGCGGTGGCGGGCACTGACTTGTGGTCGTCCGCAACTTTCCCTCGGGCCCAAACACGATCGCCCTCGCCAACCTCAGGAAGGGTGATTTTGGCGGCATTGGTCAGAGTTTTCTCACCCGGAGCCAGACGCATGAATACGGTTTTGTCCAATAAACTCACTATGACCAGGGAACCAGCATCGGTTTTGATAATTAGATTTTTGGCTACTGCGTCAATTACTTTGACCTCACCGATGGCGCCGTTGGGTGTTATCGATGGGTCGCCGCCTTGAGCCGGGGCTCCGGTGGCTGGTGTTGTCGTTTGTGCTGAAGCACTGGAATCTGCTGGTACTAATAGAAGTACAAGCATGATCGCGAGAAGAACCGCTTTCATTACGCCTCCTGTTGTTTTGGGACCGCTGTGGGCGGTCGACTGACTTAATTCCTTGGAGTATTGCAGTAAATAAACCGGGCTATCCCAGTTTCTTACGCAACGACCCTTAAGAATGTTCTGGTTAAGTTACTCTTTGACAATACTATCCAAGCGTAACCATGCTGCTGCGCGCACGGCTGCTGTTCGAAAAAGCTGCACAAATCGGCCAGCCCATTTTGACCGAAAGTTTTGGATGCACGAGCACCCTGAATCGTCTGAATTTTTTGTGCATTTTTGATCTGAATGTGAAGCGGGCTAGGTTTCCTGACGGCGCCGCCATCCGACGCGGTACCTGGCAGTCAGCGCGAGACCAAGGCTGGTAACCAGGACGACGGCAACGACGACCGGCCAAATATATGGGAGGGAGGAAAGGGTAATCCAGAAGGTAGTACCAAGCAGGAGGGCCACCGCCTCCGAGTTACTTCCATTTTTCAACAACTTCCGCTGCAACCAGCGTCCGGTCGCAGCGTAAATGATCACCCGGCCAAACAACAATGCCACCACAATCAACAAAAGCGCCATCAGACCAATCAGGAGACCGATGGTGTACGGAAGGTAGTGGAGGCACAAGATCACACCAGGGCCGATTATCAGAGAACCAACGACGCCGATAATCGCCACCCGCCCAAGAGTCAATTGAAGGCGTGCGATTCCGCGACTGATCGTTCCCGGCATGGCAGCAGTCAGTGCCAATGACACAATGAACCAAAATAGTATCGCTAGAAGGCGGAGGCCCACATACGCCGCGCTCCAGCGGGGCGCCAGCAGATCTCTCGGGTTGCGCATCAAGCCCTTCAACTCGTGCTCGTAACCCGTGTAGATGATTGTTTGGGTGCCAGAACCGCGGAGCGGCTCTTTGTCCACATAACGATAGGTACCACCAACGACCATTACGTCGCCGTTGATTCGTCCACCTTCAAGTTGAATCACCGAGCCGCCGATGGCAGCCACATCGCCATCCACCGTCCCGCGCACGATAACGTCGCCTCCCATGGCAAAAGCACCATTCCTCGCGGTACCGTCGATTCTGACTGAACGGCCCAAACCATAAGCGATGGTTTCGCTGACGCCTTCGACTACGTAAGGATTGTCGCCGGGAATTGGTTCGTAGGTGGTCTGCGCGTGTACGGCGATAAGCATCAAGGGAATGGCAAAGAATATCGCGACAGCTCTGCTGAGGCGCTGAACCGATGAAAGAGTTGGCGGATCGCCTGGTTCAAAGACGGATCCATTGCCGATTGAAGCTGTGGAAATGTTCATGCGCGCTCGCGCTCTATTCGATAACGCGAGTTCGGTGGTAGCGCGATATGAGGAGGGAAAGAACCGCGATTGCGAGGACAATCAGAAGCAAACCAGCCAAACCTGCAAGTCTTGAATCCGAGATCAATCCGCGGCTAACGACTCGGGAAACTACCGTAAATCCCGCTGCGGCATCGAATGCAGTTCTACCAAAAATACCGACAACCCCAAAAACTTTCCCCGCCACCGAACGCACGCTGAGGACCACGGCTTTGCTTGATGCAACGCCGAGTAACGCAAAAGCTGCCAAAGCCAGAATTATGCAGAAGCGCAAGGCTTTTGTATGTTCCTTGCGATCGCGTACTCCTCTCATGTCGCTTTCAGCATGCACCGCCACGACCCGGGCAAAATTTGGCGGCACCTCAAGTTCAAACTTACTAGCGAGCGCTGAATCCAGTTCGCACATAAACAAGCGCTGGGCCTGCAATTCCGAGGTGCAACGACTGCACTGCTTTATATGTTCTTCGAGGGTTGCGAGTTCGGCCGAGTCGAGATCGCCATCAATGAAGGCGGCAATCTTTTCCGTTTCGCAGATTGAGGTGTTGTTCGACACGGATATTGGTTACTAAATCCCGGTAATGCCCCGGTTTAAGAACTGCTGGCGCATCATGTCGCGGGCTCTAAACAATCGATTCTTGACCGTACCGAGAGGCAGGCCAGTGACTTCGACAATTTCTTCATACGTCAGGTCCTGCGAATGGCGCAGGACAATGAGTTCGCGGTAAGCAGTTGGAAGCGACCTGACCACCGATTCAATCTCGACCCTCCGCTCTTCACGTTCACTCTGTTGTTCGGGGCTAAGCCCTTCGCACTCTATTGGCAGTTCGTAGTTATCGGCTTCGGTGCCGTTGGTCAACGATCGTTCGCGTCCTGAGTTCCGCCGCAAGTGGTCGATCGCTGCGTTATGCGCAATTTTGTAAATCCAGGTCGAAAACTTAAACTCGGGCCGGTAGCGCGAAAGTGATCCATAGATCTTAATAAAAATCTCCTGGGTTAGATCCAGCGCAGACTCATAGTCCCCTACCATCCGATAGACGTACGCGGAAATTGGACGCTGATATCGCCTCACGAGCTCTTCAAAACCGCCCTCCAGGCCGTTGCAGGCGCTAACAACAAGCTCGCGATCGGCTGCCGAACTAAAGCCTAGAGGATTGGGGGATGCAGTTGTATTCATGATGCCAAGGTACTACGTTTGAGGAATCGAAGATGTTTCAACGGGTGAATAGTAAATGGTGAATGGTAAATAGGAGAACCGATTCTCACGGTCTACCATTCACTATTCACCATTCACCATTTACCATTTACCGTTTTCCGCCTACTGCCACGACAACGTTGCCAACCCAGCCGGACCGGCGATGGCGTCAAAGCTCAACTCTCGCGTAGCGAGCTGTAAGCCAAGGTCGGACGCTTTTAACGGATGCAGGTTGGCGCCCAGGGTTTCGTTGACGATCTCGCCTGCGCGATCTTTGCCTATCAGCTCGCCCACGACCAGCAAACGCGTCAGCAGGTGTCCCATTTGTTCAGTCTCTCCGCCGCGACGATCGCGATAGAAGAGCAGCAGACGATACAATTCGTCTTCACATTCGTTTTGCTCACAGGTAACCGTCCGAATTATCAGAGGCTGTTTGCCACGAAAAACAATCGCCGTAAACCCCTCCTCCGATGAACTCAGCAGCAACCCATCACCCGGAGCACCGTTCATCGTCAGCCACTGGCCTTCGCCAATATGACGTGGGAGGACCAGGCCGGCTCGCCAACCGAGAGAAATCAAAACATTATCAAACTCTTGAAGAATCGAGGTCCGGGAAGCCACCACCAGGTAACGTTCCCTCCCCTGCGAGTCCGGCGCCAGTCTCTCCCGAGAAACTGAGAGGTCCGCCATGTCGCCACCAAAACCACGCTCCATTTTCCAGGTTAGGACTTCCTCGAGCTCTGCGCTTGAGGTTGGCTTGGTCTCCAGGGTTAGTATCAAGCTGCGACTGGCAGCCTCCGGCAGAGCCACTGACCATCGTTTCTGTTGCAACAGTCCGGCGCTCGCGGCTAAGTCAGTTAGCGCGGCTTTCAATTCGGATGGATTAGAAATGTTTGGTTCGTCGAAGCTGGGACGAATCAACGAATCAGGCAAGTCAACGGTCGCCGCGCGTCGCAAATGAGTTGCGCCGCCTTTTCCGCGTTCCAGTTGGACCATAGCAGCTAGTCCATTTTCGAAACCAACCGCCGTTGATGGAAGCCATGGATTGATGAGCTTGGATAGAGGATTTGCCATTCTTAAAATTTGGAATTGCGGATTGCGAATTTCGAATTGGTTTTGTGCACAGTTTGATGGTTCAGATTGGATAAGCTAGCTGGGTCAGAACGACAAATTCGCAATTCGAAATCCGAAATCCGAAATTCCATTACCACTCTGCATAGGGCGTTCCCTCTGACGAGGGATCTTGCGACACACTTCGAACATTCACCACACCCGTCTCGCCACTGATTGAGTTTGGATCCTCCCCCGTTTCTACCGTCCAATCTTTTTGGCCGGTTATCGGATCAGTAGGAACCTCACGCATGTAGCCTTCACTAACCAGATCGTCGAGCGACTGCGGTAGCTTCTGTTTGTCGGCCCCGTACTGATCTATCAGCTTTCTCATGGTGGCGAGATCGTCGCGGAGGACAGCTTCACGAGTAGCCAGGATTGTCTTCTGATATTGCGGGAGCACGATGGCGGCAAGAATTATGATGATCGTAATCACGATCATCAGTTCCAGGAGAGTAAAACCGAGAACGACTCTAAGCAGTCGGCAGGAGGCAGTCGGCAGGATCGGAAAACGACGATTTCCAACTTCCTGCCTACTGTCTAGTGCTCCTGCTGACTCTCTTTTACCAGTCACTGTACTTCTCTCCATTCAAAGCCGTCCCCTTGGATTTAGAACGAACGTCGAAAACATTTTCCCCACCCCATGAGTCCACATCAGGAGCATCGTAGCAGGAGCGCAGGTCCCAAACGGCTTCACCTGTCATTGGATCAATTGGAATCTTGCGAAGATAAACCTTCTTCTTGGTTGAGAGCTGACTACTTCCCAACACGCTGGTGGTGTTCGTAGAATTAGTCCCTGTGCTCTGAAGGCCTTGACCACCTGTTGCCTGGGCGGCTCGCGGAATAACATTTACGCCATTAACCAGTGTGTCCAAATCAGGTGGAAAAAGGTCCGGATTATCGACGCCAAATATCGTGGGATCACTGATGACTACTTTGCTGCGCGGATCAAGAACCTGCGGCTGTCCCGGTTGACCTTGCTGGCCACCTAACTGGCCGCCCAACTGGCCGCCTAACTGGCCACCCAGTCCGGTTCGAGGCATCCCGACAGTGTCGCGGCGAAACTCGTCGATGGCCATCCGCATCTCGCGCAACGCATCCCTTAGTTGCTGCTCCTTCTGACGTTTGACCGACAGCTTCATTAGTGGAACGACACCGAGAGTAAGAATGGTCAGAACCGTTATCGTGATAACCAGTTCGATCAACGTGAATCCACCGTGGCGCCCAGCATCAACTCGCCGCGCTGACAAGCGTGACGTAGTTACGCGGCGACCCTGAAGCCTGTTCGCTTTCACTTGATCGCCGCGCATTGGGTTGACCAGACTTCGTTCTTGCAGATTACTCACCATCTTACTGCTTTACAATTGCGCGAATCGGCGATGATTCAACTACCACATCGCGAGCGTCCATTCCCACAAAATGCATAGCCCCTTTCTCAAAAATCAGTCCGGCATCGCCCGGGGCCAACGCTTCGACCTCAACGTAAAGGAGAACTCCCTCACCTTTAATCGATGCGGCGCCATTCAGATTCGAAATCGAGACCAGGCAAATTCCCATCGGATTAATCGACTGCGTGACCGTGGCGCCGGGTTCCGATCCCTCGTTGACCTTCGCCAAAAGTGTACCTGCCGAGACCGCGGTGATTTTCACTACCTTCGGATCGAACCGCAACGCGACCGTCCCTAAAGCCAATGGAGTATCCGAATTCAACTTAACCGTAAGCCACCGCTTCTCCCCGACTTTCAACGTTTCATCACCGGCGATTAAAGCGATCTGGGACACTTTGATTGGTGCGCTAACGGCACTAACCGAAGTTTCTATCGGCTTCGGCAAACTCGTGAGCGCGGCATTCGCACCGGTGGTCAGGTTCGCATTAATTGCAGCTACCTCGGTCGCGGATTGATTCGTCACCAACGATTTTGGCGCTGGCACAAATGCGGCTAGTTCATCTTCACCGCTCGAGGCCGGTGGAGTTTGTTGCGGAGGCGCAGGCTGGGTTTTGAAAATGCCCGGGTCGCCGGTAGTAGCGGAGTTGCTTAAAGCCGCCGCCACCACTGTGGTTGATGGCGCCGCCGCCAAATTGGCCGGTGTATTGTTAGTCGCTGTCGACTTTGGTGCTGACTCGGCCGGCGCAGCCTGTTCGTTTTTCGCTACCGCGGGAACACTGGTTGATGCTGCAGGCTCGCTCGCCTTTGCGGTCGCGTTAGCTTTCTGAAGTTGCGCTGCTGCCAACCGGTCTTCCTGATCAGCCTCGCGCAACATAGCTTCGAGCGACCCGGTAGTGGGCGACTGCAAGGTTCCACTCGGCCGCATCTCGAGATCACGCGGCGTAACCGCCGGGGCGCGCAGGACGCGAGGCGTTACGGCAATGACAATGTCTATCTGTCGATTGTCCTTTGTAGGGGCCGTAAATGCCCTACCAAGGATCGGAATGAGTCCCAGTAAGGGTAAACCTCTTCGCCCGTTTGACTGAATCTCCGTGGAAACGCTGGCCAGCATCATCGTGCGATTGTTTTGAACGCGCGCTGTGCCCGTGATGGTTCGTTCAGTAAACGTCGGCTGCAGGCTACTCGCACCAAGGACATCCTTGGACTCAATCGACATCTTCACCTGCACGTCATGATTGGGAAAAACCTGCGGTGTGAATCTCAAGGTCAGTCCGGTGGGCTCGTAGTTGATCACCGGGAACCCACCGCTGCCGAAAGGATTTGAAGGTGTAGGGTTGGTGGTTCCGGTCTGCGTCACGCCATACGGAAAAGCCTGAGCGGTTTGAACAGGGACCCGTTGACCTATACGAGCAGTCGATTCCTCACCGTTGAACGCGTGCACCTGAGTCGAGGCAATAAGTTTGGTATTGTTCCTCGTCTGCAGAGCCTGCAGCTGAGACGAAGGGAAGATCAAAGCAGTGCCAAGCGAGAGGGGCAAACCCACACCAGCTACCCTGGCGCCGCCTTCCAGAACCGAGAACCCTTTCTGTATGCCGCCCAGATTAACAAGGTTCGTGTCATTTCCCAGTTGATTACCAAACTGCATCAGATCAGTTCTGGACACTTCGTAAATATTCACGTCCATCACAACTTCCGCGCGATCCTTGTCGATGCTGGTGATTAGTTCTCCAATCAAGCGGACGTTCTCAGCCGTATCGCGCACGGTCAAGCTGTTTGTGTCTTTGTCCGAAACGACGATTGTTTGCGGACGACCAACCGAAGGAGGTATTGCCTGACTGACCAGCTGTTTCACTTTGTCAGGGTCGCTGTTTGCAAGATAGAAGGTTCGTAATACCAGTTGTTGATATTGAGGGCGGCGCGCTTGATCGGCCACCACGATAGTCCGCCGGCTCAGCTTTTGAAAAAACAAACCTTCCTGGAGAAAGACGTAGTCGAGCGCTTGCGAGGTGGTGACTTCCTTTAGATTGATGTCGATATTTTTCGGTGTGACAAACGACTGGCGATCAAAAATCACATTCAGGTTAAGTTCATTCGCAAATCTGCGGATGAAATCTTTCAAATCGCCGGTGTAAGCGATGATCCGCATCGACTGTGACCCTGAGGTAGGCACAGCGGATTCCTGATTTGACGAGCTGGATGGGGTACCCAGGTCCTGAGGCTCGCTCTTGCTTCCATTGCCGATCGCGCTACCGCTGTGTCCTTCTTTGACGGCCTGAAGACGTATCATCCTCTCCATCTCGGAGATCGCTAACTCGTTTACAGAATCGTAGCCATACGCCAGCCGGAAAGCGTTATAAGCTCCGACAAAGTCGTTTTGCTCCGCCAGCGCTCGGCCCTGTTGCATGTATGCCTGGGAAGCGTTGAAGCTGGCGCGACGGAAATGGAGTTGATACTCCACATTTGAAGGGTCGGCAGCTATGGCGAGCGTAAACTCCTGCGCCGCTTTTTCCCACTGCTGGTTCAATTCATAACGCACTCCGGCTTTGAAGTTTTTGTCACCCTTTTTCCCAAAAGCCGACACCGGCACAACCAACAAGCAAAAGGTGAGTAGCAGTGAAGCCAGGCAGCGAGTCTCTATCTTTAATCTCATATCAATCTCTTCTCTGTTGAAACTTACGTTTTTGGTGGCCTAATAATGCCGCTCAGGAAGCCAGGATGCAACCCTTCCGATTCCTGTTCTTTAACGCCAACGAACAACCCCGGTTCCTTTAAAAGGACCTTATTTCCTAAAGGTTGGAACTAACTTCCTCAACGAAAGTAACGCGATTGATCTCGTGGAGCGTGGAAATACCGGCGAAGACTTTTCTCAGCGCTGATTCCCGCAAACTAGTCAATCCTTCTGCTACTGCCGCGCGACGAACCTCCGAACCCGGCCGACGCTCCACAATCATTTCGCGGATATTGTCCGAGAGATCGAGCAATTCGTGAATCGCAGTCCTGCCGCGATAACCGGTGTGGTTGCATGCGTCGCA